>Ga0137358_10000711_pt1 | contig 16355 bp, 10 predicted proteins | sample Mad1_20_16metaG_FD_105551 | JGI IMG/M metagenome (GOLD analysis project Ga0137358, IMG submission 105551) | Vadose zone soil microbial communities from Angelo Coast Range Reserve, California, USA - Mad1_20_16 metaG | ecosystem: Environmental > Terrestrial > Soil > Vadose zone | place: USA... | reverse complement strand
TCCCACGATCCGGATATCATTCTTGCGAACCAGAACGCGAGCCAAGGCCTCACGCAGGAGTCTGTTCTCGGATAGAAGGAATACGTCTATGCTAAACGGCTGACTGCTCATAATGCGGACTTCCTAAATCGATGAATCCAAACATCCACGCAGAGTCGTACACGCCGGAATACAACGGTCAAGCGAACAACCGCGTCGCGGCGATGCTCAACTGCCTACAAATCCATAGTCTGGGTGAAACAGAGGGCATGGGGCGTGGCACGTCGTCGCGGGCAACCGAAACCAGGGGCCTGCACAGATTTATTCCGGGCGGACTTGAATGAAGGTCGAACCTCTTCCAGACAAAACAAATCGATATTGCGGCTCTCAAGCTATCCTCCTCCGAGTTGCTCGGGCCCAGCCCACCACCTTGCGTTCAGGAGCGTTGTTCCCGGGCACATCTTCAAAGGGGAAGCCGCGAAAAACCCGCCGCCAACCTTGCGTTTAGCAAATTTATCGCCAACAAAAGTTGGGTAGAGGTTAGTCATGGGACATTAGGTTGTCAAGTCTTATTGCCGCTTCTGCCGTTAGCACATGATATGTCCTGTTGAGATAGCACGTGATATGTCCGCGTTTCAGGCGGCGAGGGTAGGAGACAATACAGAGCATGTTCTCTTAACAGGAAGGCTTGCCGTGGAGTGGGCGATGGAAGTACAAGAAGTCATTTTGCAAACCCATGGCCAAGAAAATCACGTGGTGGCAGGCCACGGAATCATCGCAGCCGGTTTCCTGTTGCACCAAACGGCGGCGCCACAGGTTGTGGAAAAGACGCGGGATGGAAAAGTCCAAAAACCGACCTTTCCACCCTCCGCTTGGAAATCCCGCAAAAGTGCGCAGGATTCCCCCTTTCCCAGAACCTCGGCGGGGTTAGTTAACTCAAGAAACCGGACATATCGTGTGCTAGAAGAACCGGACACTCTAATTTGCTACGGACTTGTCCTTATTTCCGCTTTTAAGCGAGCAGTAAGTCCCATTCCGGATTCACGAGTTGTTCAAGATTTGGGCTGACGATATATCGTCCCGCTTGTCTCGTCCGGTCCAGTGTCGCAACTGCAAGCGAGATCAATGGTTTGCGTGACATGTGCGGACTTTGTTACAGTTCGAATCTTCTCTTTGTTGTTCATTTTTGTTCTCTCCTGCAATCCACTCGGGAAGTAGCTTTCTCGATATCAGAGATCAGAATTTCTCAGGGTCTGCAACGCGGGCCTCAGGGGAAACCAGTAGTTGAGCGAGAGTTAGACTTGTCAAAGCGCATCATTGTTTTGGCGGTACTTGCATTGGGTACGTTCTTCGTCCACGGCTATCACCCATGGGCCGAGGACGCCGAGATTTACCTGCCGGGTGTCGAGAAGGTGATGCATCCGGTTCTTTTTCCGTTTTTTCCGGAGTTCTTTCAGTTTCATGCGCATCTAACTCTGTTTCCTAACTTGATCGCCCTTTCAGCCGGGTTGACTCACCTTCCCTGGGAATGGGTCTTGTTTTTGTGGCAGTTTGCCTCTGTGTTTCTGCTCCTTCTGGCTTGCTGGCAACTTGGTGCATGTTGTTTCCCCCACGATGGAGCACGCTGGGCGGGGGTGATGTTGGTGGCCGCCTTGTTGACCTTGCCGGTGGCCGGGACTGCTCTCTACGTCATGGACCAGTACATTAACCCACGAAACCTGGCAGCATCCTTTGGAGTGTTCGCGCTCGCAAGAACGCTCGATCGGAAATATGTGCAGGCAGGATGCTTCGTACTTGCGGCATTGTTCATCCATCCCCTGATGGCATGTTTTTCCCTGTCGTTTTGTGCGCTGTTGTTCTTGTTCAGGAAGGTGAATTCCAGCTTTTCCACAGCCTGTGTTCTGCTCCCGCTCGGCTTCTCGCTTGATCCTCCCTCGCAGGGGTATCACCAGGCAGCGCTTTTGCATTCCTTTCATTATTTGACGCGCTGGCAGTGGTACGAGTGGCTGGGTGCGCTGGCGCCCCTTGCGATCCTTTGGTGGTTCGGTGTCGTGGCCCGTGGGAAGGGAAATGCTACCGTCGACCTTGTGTGCCGCGCATTGGCCGTTTATGGAGCGGTCTATTTTGCGGCCGGTCTGGTCTTGTCGATCCCGGCCCGCTTCGAAGGTCTGGCGCGAATCCAACCGATGCGAAGCCTTCACCTGCTTTACATCATCTTTCTTGTAGTAGGTGGAGGTCTGTTGGCCGAACACGTTCTCAAGAACCGGTTGTGGCGTTGGCTGGTGGTATTCACGCCGATTTGCGTTGGCATGTTCGTAGCGCAACGTGCGCTCTTTCCGGAGAGCGCCAACGTCGAATGGCCCGGAGCCGCACCCAGAAACCAGTGGGTCCAAGCGTTTGAATGGACTCGGGACAATACGCCCGACAATGCCTTGTTTGCCCTGGACCCTTATTATCTGGCGATCCCCGGCGAGGACCACAATGGTTTTCGGGCGGTTGCACAACGGAGCCGACTGGCCGATGTGATCAAAGACAGCGGTGCCGTCTCCATGTTTCCCCAGATCGCCGACGAGTGGCTTACCCAGACTGAGGATCAGAAGAACTGGAAAAACTTCCAACTGCCCGATTTTGAACGCCTCCACCAGACGTACGGCGTCAACTGGGTTCTGCTGCAGCCGCCGGGTGTTGACGGATTGCAGTGCCCGTTTCATAACCAGGCAACGATGGTCTGCCGATTAAACTGATAGACAGGACGATATCAATGTGTGCTTCGGCCCCGCTTTTCGAAAATCCGGTCTCAATCTTTCCCTACGCTCGCTGGGCTCGACATGTGTCAGCGTTGACGAGGCGCTACCGAGAGAATGCTCCAATACCGCACGTCTTGCTGAAAGACTTTCTCGATGACGAAACGGCACGTCACGCTATGCAAGAGTTTCCAACTCCCTCCACACAAGCCTGGACCCACTACGAACATCAGAATGAAAACAAACTAGGCATGACCGAGCGTGGGGTCTTTCCTCCCAGCTTGGGCCTGGTGGTGGACGAGTTGAATTCGCCGGCGTTCGCGGACTGGCTTTCCGATCTGACTGGCATCGGGGGCCTGCTGCCGGACCCCGCTCTGGAAGGTGCCGGGCTACACCAATCCGTTCGCGGTGGATTCCTGAACGTGCACACGGACTTCTCTCACCACCACTACCGAAAGAACTGGCGGCGGCGCATCAATCTCATTCTGTACTTGAATGATGGATGGCGGGAGGAGTGGGGCGGCGCCATCGAGCTGTGGGACAATCAGATGCGGTATTGTGCAGCAAAGTATCCGCCGTTTTTCAACCACGCCCTTATTTTCAACACGGACGCAGAATCATTCCACGGATTTCCCGAGCCGCTTACTTGCCCCGCGAACGTCTCCCGGAAAAGTCTCGCGTTGTACTACTACAGCACGGAGGACGGCTCGAGAACTACGATTCGCTCCACCGACTATCGCTCCCGGCCAAGCGATGGGCTCAGGAAATCAACCCTCATTTGGCTGGACAAGCAGGCGGTGAATCTTTATTCGAAAGCGAAAGTTCGCCTGGGATTCTCGGACCGCTTCGCGAGTAGAGTCTTGGCGCTGCTCTCGAGGCGAAAGTAACCGCCTCTCCCATCGCTCCGCGATGGGAGATGAGTTCTAGGACGGTCGGATTACGCCACCGCGGTTCGCCGAGGTAGATCTCGACGGCGCACGTACGCAACCGGCTTTTCGTGCAGCAGCAGTTCCGTTGCCTGGACGCGGCGGTCGGCATGGAACCATTCCTGCACGATATTGTCGTGCAGGAAATTGGCAAGGGCCAGAAGACTCATTCCCTGATGGTGGACCATCCAGCAGCGCACCAGTTGATAACGTTCCTGCCAGAGCCTGCGCCGACCGGATGTGAAGTCCGCGGATTCGTAGAATCCATAACTTCCAAACCATCCCATGTCGGCCATTCGATGCAGGTTTTCAATGGCTCCCACGGGATCCGTGCTGAGTGACAGAAATGTCGAATACGGCGAGATGACGAGCGACTTTGTCTCGCACTTGCGCAAGGCAAGGTGAGGCAGTCCGAAGGCCGAGTACTGGTAATTTCCGGCTTCGTCGAGTTTGAAATAGGCCGATTCGGAGATACCCCAGGGAACATTTTTTCGTGTCGCATACGCCTGTTGCGAGCGTACGCAAGCCGTACACATGCGCTCCAGGAGCGTATTGGAATAAGAACGCATCCAAAGCGACGGCATCAGATATTCGAACAGAGTGCCTGTCCATGAGAGCAGGACGGGTCGCCCGCCATCCAGGGTATGGGCGCGGCCCAGCAGAAACCAGCTTTCCTGTGGAATGTGCTCCTTTGCAATGGCGGCAAACACGGCGGTGCGAGACTCGGTGCCCAGGAGGTCGTAGCAAGCGGAATTGAGCTCCCGCTTGTCCACATCGAAACCGACTGAGACGAGCCGTCGGTGCTTGTTCAGCAGGAACTTGAAATCCATTTCATCGGCGAGCTTCCCTGATTGCTTTGCGATCGTACGCAGATCGGCAATCAGACGCGCCGCATTCACCTTCGCGGCCCGAAGTTGATCGAGGAACCGTTCGTAGAGTGGCCGCTGCTCCTGGCTTGCGGAATGAAGCATCCAGTCCAGTTGGGTGACAAGCTTGTCGATGAATTCCGGTAGTTGCTCGAGCGCGATGCTGTCCATCAGTTTGAGATTGAGGGCAGGGTTATCTCTTAAGGGTGCGAATTCCGGGGAGAACCAGGGAGCATAGTCCCGCACGCTGCGTTCAATGCTGAGCCGGCGCAGACTTGTCTCTTCGGCGAACCAGGTTGCCTGGCTGGCAACCTTGGACTGCGCAATCGTCTCACGAGCTTGCTCCAGCGCCGTTTCCGGAACGCCCAGAATGGATTGCAGCCAATGATCCGTATTGTGCTGCCGCTCGCAAGTTGCCAGCACCTTACGCCGAAGGCCGCGCGCTGTGGCCAGTACCCTTAGATAGTCCACGAAACCTTCGGCCAGGCACGGCTGCAACACTGGCTGACGCAATCGCGCCAGGCTACCTTGCTGGAGAGTCCAGAGCGAAGCCAGCAAGTTCCCGCTGTCCACCGACGAAACAAATTGCGGGGGGAGCGGCTGCAGTGTGCGCGTGTCGTACCAATTCATCACGTGTCCGCGGTACTTCTCGAGGTCCGCCACGGTGGCCAGTGTTCGCAGAGTCTGCTCCGCGAATTCCGGGACGGTGAGATATCCGAACTCACATGCCACCTGGCGAGCATTCAGCAGAAATCCGATGTTAGTCGGAGACACCCGCGCCGCTATGGCCGGCGGTTGCTCCTGAACGTTGTCAGGAATCAGCCAATTGTGTTCTGCCGTACTGAATTCGGCGAAATACCGCCAGGTATGCAGCGCGGCGCGCCGAAGGAAGATCATGTCTTTCCGGGATGTTTGATTCCGCGCCGCGGCGGGAGCGCTATTCAGCCAGGTCGCAACCGGCTTGCTGCACGCCCAAAGCAACAAGATGGGCAGCGCTGCCGGCAGAGCCTGAGGCCGTCCCGCCCATACTAGAAGTCCGAGCGCGACCGACAGCGCCGGTACCCAATTGAGGTATATGTCCACGGGCGTGCGTCCGCGTACGTTCAGATCCGCTTCGGCAGCCGTCTCCCACTCCAGCAGCCTGCGGTGCGTGACAAAACGGCGCACCAGCGCCCGCACCACGGCATCGAGCGAAAGCATCGTCTGATGAGCGAGGAAGATCAGAGTGAAAAAGAGAGTGAGATTCGACATGTAGAACGCGCTCACCGCATCGCGGGCTACCGTCGAATCAGAGACAACTACCGCGCGCGCCAGATTGAAGGCGAGCTGGAACCATGTCGGAATAAACAAAATGCAGAGTGTCGCGAGGGTCCACTGCCATGGTTGGCGTCCGAGCATGAACCAGCCGACGACGAGTAGCAGGAAAGTGGCGGGTTCCACCAGGCTGCGGCGCAAATTGTCGAAGATCTTCCACCACGAGACGAGTGAAATCGGATTGGGTACGCGTTCCGACGACTCCTCGGGGACATGCGGCAGCAACCACCCGGCAATCTGCCAATCCCCGCGCAGCCAGCGGTGTTTACGGCGGTTGTACGCGCTGTAGTGAGAAGGATAGTCCTCGATGACCTCAATATCGCTTGCCAGTCTAGCGCGTGCGTAGGCCCCTTTGATCAAGTCATGACTAAGGAGAGCATTGCGGGGGAAGCGCCGATCCAGAACGCGATGGACCACGGCCACTTCGTAAATTCCCTTTCCCGTGAAGCTGCCCTCTTTGAACAGATCTTGATACGCGTCCGAAACCGCCCGCGTGTAAATGTCGAACCCGGTTTCACCGGCGTAGATAGCTGCCAGCCTTGAGCGCGCAGTACTCTGCACGCTGACGCCGACCCGGGGCTGCAAAATGCCATACCCGGCGACCACCGTACCTTTTTCGGGATCGATCACTGCCTGGTTCAACGGATGCGCCAGCGTTCCGATCATGCGATGCGCCGTGCCTCGGGGAAGCTCAGTATCGGAGTCGAGCGTAATGACGAAGCGAACTTGGGGCAGGATGGAAAGGTCCCCGATCTTGAGAGGGAAGCTGTCGAAGTGTCCTTGCAGGAGCTTATTCAGATCCAGCAATTTCCCGCGCTTGCGTTCCCATCCCATCCAGGCGCGCTCGCGCGGGTTGTAGATCCGGTGCCTGTGAAACAGAAAGAACGAGCCTTCCTCCCGGCTGGCATACTTGTCGTTCAATTCGCGAATCAGATCCGAACACAGGTTGATCAACGGGCTGTCTTCGCGAGCCGGTTCGCGCGTATCCGGCAAATCGGTCAACAGTGCGAAGTGAACGTTGGGGTCGTGATTCCCAAGAAAACGCACTTCGAGGTTCTCTACCAGGCCCCGCACCTGATCTTCATTCAGGAGCAGGCTGGGAACGGCGACCATGGTGACGCAGTCATCCGGAACCCCTTCGGAGAAATTCAGTTTGGGAAGAATCTCCGACGGCAGCAAAGCCGTCACCAGATAATTCATGACCTGCACAGCGCTTTCAGAGCTGGTTAACAGCAATATAAGGACCGAGAACAGTACCAGCGAGGGCGAACTGGAAGAGTTCGTGAGGAACAGTACGGCGACGGCCATGATGGCCAGCGTCAGGATCTCGATCCCCGACAGGAAGAATTCCTCGGGATACCGGAGTGCCCAGCCCTGAATTTTCTGAATGAAGGGGGGACGGAACCCGACCTTCTGATGAAGAAGAGAAATGCCCTTGTCGACCAGGTAATAGCCAACGTGAGATTCCCGCAGACCGACGCGCGGATCCGCGTAGGTGCTCAAATGAGCCGCCGTGGCCAACGCCAGCGCCTCCTTGGCAACTTCCATCTCGCTGCAATCGGAGTGTTCCGCGATATTGATCAGCTTGTGTCGATAGAGATCCCGGCTTTCCCGATCCATTCGGGCATACGCTTCCGCGGGATCTTCTCGGAGCACCGTGTCCACGACCATCAACGGTTCCAGGAGGTCTTTCCAACTCGCTTGCCCGATATCGCGCAGACTGCGCATACAGGCCGCTACACCCTGCGCATCATTCGCCGGGTCTTGCAGGAGCCGCTCAGCACGCACAGCCATTTGTTCAAGAACTGCCAACTTCATCGCAGAACCAAGAGTCCCCAGCTCGTTCAGTTTCAGGACGGTGATTTCTTGGAACGCCTCCACATACAGAGTGAATTCCGGCTCGCTGAACTCGTAGGAGACGGCAGAAAGAAACCCTTCCGCAATCGCTAACGCACGAGGTATGACCTCACCATTCTGAGTTCGTACATGGGGGCTTTTTGCGCGCAGGCGGAGCGCCCTCGCCGCACCGTGAAGGTCCGAGTAGGCGAGCCGGCTGTTGTCGTAGAGCCAGCGAAAATCATCGGAAACCGGGGATTCCGGCGGGGGGCCGTCCACAACCCTAAAAATAGGTTTGAAGGCGCGTATGAGCGCGGAGCTGCGTTGCGCATATACCCGTGACGAAGGAGTGTTGGGTAGCCAATTCAAGCTGCGGGCCAGTTCCTGCGCCTTCGCCCGCAGCGTTTCTGGGTCGCGAGTTTTAAGCCCGGTCCCGGACAGATGTTCTTCTTCGGCAGTGACAATCTCGAGATGTGTATTTTGCGGCATCTTTGGACTTGCTTTCCTTAACTCTTAACCCGATCTCTTATCGATAGCTGGCTGCCTGCATTTCAAACATTTCCGCGTAACGTCCACCCAGCGTGAACAACTCGTCGTGACTGCCATCTTCGGCAATTCTTCCGTTCTCGAGCACCAGAATACGCTGCGCCATGCGCACCGTTGAAAACCGGTGAGAAATGAAGAGAGCCGTCTTCCCAGTAGTCAGTTCTGCGAACCGCTGGAAGACTTCGAACTCGCTGCGCGCATCGAGCGCCGCTGTGGGCTCATCCAGAATCAGAACCTGGGCATCGCGCAGATACGCCCGCGCCAGCGCTACTTTCTGCCACTCGCCGCCGGACAGGTCCACGCCGGTTTCGAAGCGCCGCCCTAACATCTGTTCGTATTCGTGGGGGAGCCGGTCGATCACGCCGCTGGCCAGGCTTTTGTGGGCGGCCATCTGCAGCAGGGCGGTATTGCTGATCTCACTGATCTGACCGACCGCGATGTTTTCGCGAGCGGTCATCTCGTAGCGCATGAAATCCTGAAAAATGACGCCGATTTCCCGGTAAAGATCCTCGAGGCTGTATTCCCGAAGATCGACTCCGTCCAGCAAAACTTGTCCTTCGACCGGGTCGTAAAGCCGGGTCATCAGCTTCACGAGGGTGGTCTTACCCTCGCCATTCTCACCGACTAAGGCAACCCGCTCGCCCACGCGCAGAGTGACATTCAATCCGTTCAGCACCATTCGTGAAGTGCCCGGATATCGAAACGACACATTGCGAAATTCGAATCCTTGCAAAATGGGGCGTGGCGCGGGCAGCGCGTTTGTCTTGGAGCGAATGGTCGGCTGCATCTCAAAGAACGCCAGCAGATCTGTAAGGAACAGGGCCTGGTCGGCGATGCTGGAGAGCGTCGAGAATACCTGCTGGATGTTTGAGCTGGCCTGCACAATCGCACCGGTCAAGAACGTCAACATTCCGATAGTCAGAGCACCGGTGACCGTCCGCCAGATTACATAGACGTAAGCGGAGTAATAGCCGGCCGTGCCGACCATCGAGAGAAACGACCCTGCGATTAGCCGCCGCCGTGCGAGATCAACATTCTCGTTATAGATTTGATCTGAAAGACGGGTAAACCGTTGGATGAGAAAGTCCTTGAGTCCAAAAAGCTTGAGTTCCTTGGCAGCTTCCCGGCTGCCTCCCAGCACGCGCAGGTAGTCGAGTTCCCGACGAATGGGTGTTTGCCGGAAGTTCCTGGCGTACCCCAGGAACGCGAAGTGGCTTTCTCCTAGAAATGCCGGCAGGATGCCCGCGACCAACAGCAGCAAAAGCCACGGCGAGAACAAGAGAATGCTGACTGACAGCGTCGCCGAGGTGATCACCTGCTGCACCAGCCGCCCAATGGACTGGATCATCCCCAGGCGATCGGTGGCCTGAACCCGCGCTCGCTCCAGCCGGTCGTAGTAGACCGGGTCTTCGTAGGCGATGAGGTCCAGGTCTGCAGCATGCTTCATCACCTCGATGCTTACATAGCGGGTGTACTTATCCGCGAACAAGGAGTCCAAGTAGTCGATGGCGCGAGTGAGAACGCTGCCAAACAGGGCAACGCCGAATTCCGCAGCCACCAGCCACCACAGAGAGCTAGGCACCGACTCATGGTGGGAAATCGCGCGGACGATCCCGTCAATAATTAGTTTTGTAATCCACAGAGCCGCCACCGGCACGAGAGAGGCAATCAGCCGGAAAACCAATCCCAGGGAGACCACAACCGGCCCGGCTTTCCAGACGATTCGCAGGACGGGCGGCACATTCCGAAGCGCAGAAAGGCGCTCCAGCAAACCGCTCCACAAGTTCTCCCGCCTAGCCATGGGTCCAACTCACCAAAAAATGTGTGCCCTAAGGATGCCAAAGGGGCTTTCGGGGTTTGCAAACGGAGCCACGAATGGAAATGGAGGGAGTGTTTCCGTGTCCCGTTTGCCAAATTGCCCTATTTGGCTCTAGATCACGTTCGATTCCGATTCGCGAACAGACAATTTCTATACGAGCCCGGCACCTGCGGCAAGCGCAATCCGCATCCATTAGGATCGCATATCTGCCTTAAAATGTGAATTTTATGGGAACCGCGGCTCGGTCGGAAGAAGTCAGGCCGCGGTTGACGACGCAGGGTTGTCAGTCGAGAACGCCGCGCTCACGCTTCGTGCTTCAAGAAATAAATGCACGATTTTGGAAAGAAGGTTAAGAGGATTCCGTCAGTTACGGCTTGGACCGGTGGGTTGCCCGACGTTCAATATTTCTTGAAACCAGCGCGCTCCATGCCCCGTCGCGCCTCTTGGCTTTTCATGAACGTATTCCAGACAAAGCCGGTCCGAACGTTCTCCGCCATGAGCAGGGTGATTCCCGTATCGATTCCGATCACGTCGGTGTCATACCATGCCTTAATGGGATTGAAGGCGTTCACGAAGCCGTATTTGGTCCAGGCCGAGGGATAGCGCTCTTTGATCGTGCGCAAAACCCGCATCACCGGCAGGGGCAGGAATGGCAAGGATCCACCTGCAGCAGAGGGCGCGACCGTTCCGTCAATCGGTCCCACGGACGGCGGGCCACCCCAGATCACGTAGCCATTTTGCGAATCGGATGCGGTGATGCCCCATAGGTCATCACTGTAGGTAGGAAATTGCTTGGAAAGCTCCAGGCAAAAACGCCGGTGGACGTCGGTGGCGGTGACCGAGTTCTGAAAATAATCCGCGAATTTGTCGCGCTTGCGCCGGAAGTCGAACCATGCCTGCGAATATTGATGAACGAAAAGGGGAGCAAAGGAGCCAATGTAGCGCAGACCGTCGTATTCGAATTTCAATCGCTTCCACGCAGTCCAAGCGTCGTCGCGCAGAGGATATGTCGTCGAGCCCAATCCCAGCAGGTACATCATCATCAATTCGCTATAGTTGTCCCAGCGGTACGGAAGGAATCCAATCTCGGGTGTCCATCCATGGGGCAACAGGGCGGTGTCTTCCGAAAGCCAAGTCCACTCCACGCGATCGAAGATGGCGCCGGCCAGGGCGTCGACCTCGTCATCCTGAAAGTATTCCCGGCAAGCCAACACTCCGCACAGAAGGATGGTGGTGTCGACCGAGGATACTTCGGCATCCCAAACTCGTTCGCCGGTGGTAACGTTCGCCCAATGGTAGAAAAAGCCGCGGTGATGCGGTAGTTTTCCCCACAAAGCCCGCAGCGTGACCACAACGCGTTCTTGCGCCCAGGCGCGTGGGATGAAGCCCCGCTTTTCCCCAATGCAAAGCGCAGTCAGCCCGAAACCGGTGGCCGCGATGCTGCCCACAATTCCGGTATCGTTGATGTGCACATTGCATCGATCTTTTACCAGACCGGTTTTGGGATCGGCCTGGTCCCAAAAATACTGGACGCTCGCTTTCTCCAGATCATTCAGGAACAGGTGGTCGTCGGGTGAGAGACCGTTCGGATCGGGGCGCGCAGGAGCTTTCGCGGCCTTCGCTGCCTGTGCATCAAGAGCCGTCGGAAGCACGAACTGGGCGAGTGACAGGGAAGCCCCCGCGCCCAACATCTGCATCACAAAATTGCGTCGGGAAGGCCTTGTATGATGCTTATCTTTCATTCTTCTAATGCGATAAATCTTAAATGATCTGCGCCAAGCATAAAACCGCAATATAGGTCGGCCGCATCCCGAGAATACATTGCACGGCGCTCGATCTCTCGTAAACTAATTGGGTATCACAGCGATGACCAAGAACAGAAAGATCACCCTCTGGGTGATGTTGACGGTGATTGTGCTTGCGGCCGGGGCTATCCTATTCTTTCGGCGCGAGCTTCGCGGTCCGGCCACGATCACGGGCGCGGTCACAGTGATGGATGCGGATCCGCGGAAGCAGTTGCCCATTGCCGAGGTGCAGATCACTGCCCTGAACAATCTCGCTGTCGCTCCCACCAAGTCGGACTCCGCGGGATATTTCAGACTCACTCTGCGCAAGACAGTGCTCCGGCGGCAAGTGGTCAAACTGGAATTCCGGCATCCCAAGTACCAGCCTCTCGACTTGGATGGAGTGCCCAACGGCCAACTCTACCTTGCTCGCTTGGTCCCCTTGCAAAAAGCCGCCACGGATGCGTCCAACCGTGCGGCGATCGTTGTGAGCAACATTCGGGTTCGCTATTCGATTAAAGCCCTGCGCACAATGAACGTGGGCAGCGCCGTGAAGACATTCGAGGTGGAAAATGTCGCCAATGTCCCTTGCAAGGGACAACCTCCCTGCTCGCCGGACGGAAAGTGGAAGGCTGCGGTCGGTTCTACGGAGTTGGACGCCGGCGTAGGCAACGAATTTCAGAATGCGCGCGTTTCTTGCATTGCCGGTCCATGCCCGTTCACGAGGATCGAGTCTGAACGCTTCTCCCGATCAACCCAGAAGATCACGGCAGTCGCTCGCAACTGGTCGGACACCACCACGTTCCTGGTGGAGGCCGAGGTTGTGCACGTCATGCAGAGTCAGATTGATCACCAGTCGTATCCGGTAGTCTTCGGTCCGGCGTTCAATTTCACCTTGCCCGCCAATGCGGAGGGCGTGACCCTCGAAGCAGACATCGCCGGAGAAACCATCATCTTTCCGCTTGGCCCCGGTCTTTTCCTGAGTTGGGCCAGTTGCACGTTGGGCGTCAATCGTGATCAGACCAACATTTACCGTTGCCAACTGAAGCCGGGTTATCGGTTCCCGCAGTGAGAGAATGCGCAGATCGGCCGCAACCCGCATCATTGCGTTCTATGCGATGTTAGGGCTCGCTCCAGTCGTTGGGCAGGATTCCATTCCCAAACCTACCGATGCCGCGAGTTCGAGGGGCACAATCCGCGACATCCTGCTGGGCAGTGATAATGAGGGTCTGACCATCGAGGTCACGACGGACGCTCCAATTATTCCCGAGGCTGCCCGGCTTGAACATCCCGACCGTTTGGTTTTCGACTTTCCTGGCTTCCGCCTGGCAGGACCAAACCGACGGACTCCGGTAAACAACGGTCCCATCGTGGCCGTGAGAGCTTCGCTGTTTCGATCTAGTCCTCCGATGAGCCGCATTGTCATCGATTTGAAAGAGCCTTTGAAGCCTGAACTACGATCGGAGGGAAACAAGTTGTCGATTAGGGTCCGATTTGGAAAAGCAGTCGCGGAAGTTCACCCGGCTGATTCTGATCGCCAATCGTCTCTGAAACAGGGCGGACCTGCCTCTCTCAACTCGCCAACCGCACGACGTGCGGACCGGCCACAAACGCTGTCGAGTGCGCAGCCGAGCGAGTACGAGTTGCTTTCCAAGGCTCGGGCTCTCGGCCTGGATGATCTCAAGGTCCTGGACCAAAAGGCAGAAGCTGGCGATCCTGAAGCGGAGACCATACTGGCACTCGCCTATCACAGCGCCGTCCTTCTAAGAAACGACGAGTCTGAAGCGCTTCGCCTGCTCCATCGCGCCGCGGATCAAGGGTTCGTGGCTGCTGAAGAGTCGCTCGGAATCTTTTATGCGGCTGGAATCGGCATGCCGCAGCCAAATCCGGGAGAAGCCCTGGCATGGTACCGCAAGGCCGCACAGCACGGTTCGGTCGACGCGGCCACCAACATTGCGACCATGTATGCCACGGCCGATGGCGTCCCGCGGGACATGGACGCCGCCATAACCTGGTTTCGTCGGGCGGCGGAAGCGGGGGGAGCAACTGCTCAATATAACTTGGCGCTCATCTATGGGCGTGGGGACGGCGTGCAACGCGATGATCAGAAATTTCTGGAATGGCTCGTCAAGGCAGCGGACCAGGACGTGATCCCCGCGCTCCTGGACTTGGCGTATCGGTCCCTGCATCCCCAGGACGGATCCAAGCCCGACATATCAGCTGCGGTTCAGCGCTACGAAAGAGCGGCCGAATTGGGCGATAGTCGTGCACAAGCCATGCTCGGCGACATTTTTTCCGGCGGAACTTTGGTTCCGGCCGACTATCCGCAAGCCGTGAAATGGTACAGGATGGCGGCCGACCAGGGTCAAAAGGACGGTGCATTCGGACTAGCAGCGCGTTATGTGCTTGGCCAGGGGGTTGCGGTTGACCAAGCGGAAGCTCTGCGCTGGTTCAAAGCTGCCGCCGATCAGGGGCACGCCGATGCGCAATACGACGTCGGCCGCATGTACCAGGCCGGGAAGGGAGTCGCCCCCGATCTGCCCTTGGCAGCCCATTACTACGAATTGGCCGCACAACAAGGAGTGGTCAAAGCGCAGTATTGTCTGGGAGTCCTGCTGGCGAAGGGGGAGGGAGTTCAGAGCGACTCGGTGTCCGCGTACAAGTGGCTGCTGCTTGCGCAGGATTCCCTCCACGACAGCCCCGCTGTATTGAACGATCTCCGAAAATCCATGACACCGGCACAGATCACGGATGCGGAGCATCAGGTCGACGCATGGCGCATTGCGCACAAACATTTACGACGCGAGCGTCCGACGCCTTGACTTTGGGAGGTGCGCGTCTCGACCTCGTTCTTGCAGAGATTCCCAGGAACCTTGCGCAGATCCAGTAGCGGCCGCGCCGACCCCGCAAGAAGACTGATCTTTGCTACTATCAAGTGACCGCTTGAAATGGCGAAGAGTTGGGCGCGTAGCTCAGTTGGTAGAGCAATGCCCTATTAATTCACTGCTGCAACCCTCCTACCGAACGGATTCAATCACTTAAATCGGAAGCGTAGCACCTGAAACGGGGCAAAGTGTCCTCAGTCGGGAAGGTTACCGCAGATCGCGGTTCACTTGCCCGCGAAAGATGTGAACAAAAACGTAACGGAATCGCCCGACCGGGCAAGGCCAGACGATTCCTAACCAGCAAAGGAGAGTTGACCTCCATTCCACCGCGGGGCTCCCCTCCCCCGACCGGCTATCTGTCACAAGCAGCCGAAACCGAGTCTCGCAACACCCCAAACCCTCAACTCAGGGCCATCCCACAACAAGCACCAGATGAGAAGTTGGCGCAATTTTCTGAACGCGCCAGCTTGGCGTCTGGCTGTCCGACGTAGCCTCTTCACCCGAAGCGGCTGCACTCTCTCAGAACATTTACGAAAAAGCTTTCGACGGTGCTCGCAGTCTTGGGCACCGTCTTGTTGTTAACCCCACGGTCGAGGGTTGGAGACTGGTTCCAATTCTCTTGCCCAGTTGGGAAACCGATGACGAAATGGAAAGGCACAGCCGCTGATTCCGCAGGAAGCGCGGGATAAGCTAACTCTGTACAACGTTCGAACCACTCACATCAAATTAGGGGCAGTATGAATAGCAACGAAGAGAAGCATTCCATATCGTGGAGTGCATGCGACACTGACGACCAGACCTGCGTAAACCACAGCTCTTTGACTCTCAGGCCGAAGCCGAAGAGTTTGTTCGTCAGAGAGGACTTCCGTTCATTGTCGGCGAAACTTGGATTACCTTCCCCGATGGTGACTCGCAGTTCGACGAAGACGCTGAGCCGATATTTGTCCGACTGCCTGACGTGCCCCTGTGGACAGCGGCAGAACTGGCAAAATGGCATGACACGCGCCTGAAATGCGGCACTTGTTTATTCACGGAGATATTCACCAACCGCCGTGAGGCAATGGCCGCTCGCGACGTGCACGAGTTCGAGCACGGAGGCGATGAAGTCCAGAGACTGAAGCATCCTGTCTTTGTGCAACACAGAGACGGAACCCGAAACGGCAAATGGGTAACGCAAACTGCCACATCAGAGGAAGGCATAACAATCGAGTATCCGCGGCCTGAAGATTATGGAACAACGGCTATGGATATCAGCCAGTGATGTTTTCGTTTGCTCGGAAGGGGACCAGCGACCGCCTCGTAAGCTCGGGGCGGTCATTCCCCGGAGCTGCGAAGTCCGCTCCGACGAGTCGAGCCTGAAGGAAATGATTCCTCCTCCCCCCACTTTTCTGAAGCTACGCACTCGCGCATTAGAGATGTTGCTTGTGGTCGCACTTTGCGTGTGTCATGCTGCCCGCCGTGACAAAGATCCCGGATTTCATTCCCACCAGTCCGATGACATTGGCGTGTCCTCGATGCGGCGCAAAACCCGGACAAGCCTGTACAAGTTTGCAGGGGAGCCCGGCAGTGGAATGGAGGTCAACTCTCCTTTGCTGGTTAGGAATCGTCTGGCCTTGCCCGGTCGGGCGATTCCGTTACGTTTTTGTTCACATCTTT
>Ga0137358_10000709_pt1 | contig 16358 bp, 19 predicted proteins | sample Mad1_20_16metaG_FD_105551 | JGI IMG/M metagenome (GOLD analysis project Ga0137358, IMG submission 105551) | Vadose zone soil microbial communities from Angelo Coast Range Reserve, California, USA - Mad1_20_16 metaG | ecosystem: Environmental > Terrestrial > Soil > Vadose zone | place: USA... | reverse complement strand
TTCCCCCCGATCATGCCTCCCGCTCCTACGGCACGGAACAGCTCGAGGGCGATCGCCCTGCGGCGTGCCGGCTCGAGGGCTAGTGCGGCCATCCCGGCATCGAGTACGCGTGCGCCGATGGCCACCATGTGATAGCCAGCCACGGTGGCGGTCCCGACGTCGAACGCGCGGTGGGTGGTCGGCCGCCCGCGGCGCAAATCATCGTTGTCCATGCAGGGGAGGTCGTCGTGGACCAGGGAGTAGGCGTGCACCACCTCGACGGCGGCCGCGAGCTCGGCCACCCCGGCCTCCCCCCCGCCGCCACCGGCTTCCGCCGAGGCGAACACCAGCGTGGGGCGCAGCCGCTTGCCGGTCGAGAGCAGGCTGTAGCGGATCGCCCCCGGGAGGGGGGGCCGCCACCAGACGTCAGCCTGCGCGCCCCACGCTTCGAGGGCGGCATCCACACGGGCGCGGGCGTCCTGGAGGTAGGCCTCGAGGGCGCGGTTAGTCGTGGAAATCCTCGACCTTGAGATTGCCGGCCTTGTCCGAGAGCACCTGCTTCACCTGCGCTTCGGCAGCCGTGAGCCGCTCGCGCGCCTCGCGCAGCCGCTCGATGCCCTCTTCGAACAGCTTCAGCGCCTCGTCGAGGTCGAGCTCCTGCGCTTCGAGCCGGCGCACGATCTCTTCGAGGCGCTCGAGCTGTTGAGCGAAGGTCAGAGGATCGCGGGCGCGTGCCATCACGGCTCTCCGGCGCGCGCCGCGACGTCACCGTCGGTGACGCGCAGGCGGAACCGCAGTCCCGCTGGAAACTGCACGACGCGCTTCAGCACCCGGCCTTGTTCGTCGCGGGCCAGCGCGTAGCCGCGTTCGAGGATCTTCAGCGGTGACAAGGCATCGAGGCGGCCCGCCAGCCCCGAGAGCTCGTGACGGTGGCGCTCGAGTCGCCGCTCCAGCGTGCCGGTCAGGCGGTCGAACGTGCGGTCGAGGCGCTCGGCCACACGCCCTGAGCGCCCGGCGAGGCCGCGAGCCAACCGCGCGCCCAGATGCGCGAGCGCGGCCAGGACATCGGCCCGGTCGGGCGTCGCTGCCTCCGCCGCGGCGGAGGGCGTCGCGGCGCGCACGTCGGCGACCAAGTCGCACAGCGTCACGTCGGTCTCGTGGCCGACCGCGGAAATCACCGGCACCGGAAGCGCGGCCACCGCCCGCGCCACGCGCTCGTGGTTGAAGGTCCAGAGATCTTCCCGCGAGCCGCCGCCCCGCCCGATGATCGCGAGGTCCAGTCCCTCGACCCGGCACAACAGCGCGAGAGCGGCGCAGATCTCCTGCTCCGCGCCGTCTCCCTGCACGCGGGTCGGCAGCACGAGCAGCTCGGCGACCGGCCAGCGGCGTGCCGTCACCGCGATGATGTCCTGCAGGGCCGCGCCGTCGGGGCTCGTGACGACGGCGATGCGGAGCGGGTACGGGGGCAGCGGCCGTTTGCGCGCCGGGTCGAGCAGCCCGTCCTTGGCGAGGGCGGCCTTCGCCTTCTCGAAGGCGAGCTGCCACAGCCCCCCCGCCTCCGTGGAGAGCAAATCGACCACGGTGAGCCGGAACTCCCCCTTCTCCTCCCAAAGGGTGGGCCGCGCGAAGAGGAACACCTGCATCCCATCTTGCGGCGGCGCGGGCAGGCGACGGTTGTCCTTCTGAAACATGACGCAGCGGATCTGGGCGCTGCGGTCGCGCAGCGCGAAGTACCAGTGGCCGCTCTGCCACGCTTTGAACCCGGAGATCTCCCCGCGCACCCACAGCGGCAGGAGACCAGCCTCCACGACCGCGCGAGCCCGTCGCGTGACCTGAGTGACCGTCCACGCGCCCTCCGGCGAAACGGCTGCGAAGAGGTCTAGGCTTTGGCCCACTGCCTCGCCGCCTGCACAGTGTTGTACAGCAACATGGTGATGGTCATGGGCCCGACTCCTCCCGGCACGGGGGTGATCGCCCCCGCCACCTGCTTCGCTTCCGCGAAGTTCACGTCGCCCACGAGGTGGTAGCCCTTCTTCGTGGAGGGATCCTCTACACGGTTCACGCCCACGTCGATCACGACCGCACCGGGCTTGATCATGTCCCCGGTCACGAACTCGGGTTTGCCGATCGCCACGATCAGGATGTCGGCGAGCCGCGTGACCGACCGCATGTCCCGCGTGCGGGAGTGACATACCGTGACGGTCGCGTTGCCGCCCGGGCCGTCCTGAAGCAAGAGTGCCGCCATGGGCCGGCCGACGATGTTGGAACGACCCACGATCACGGCGTGCTGACCCCTGGTCTCGATCTCACTCTTGACGAGAAGCTGCTGGACGCCGTAGGGCGTGGCGGGTCGAAAGCCGGTCGGGTCGCCCAGCGAGACCTTCCCCACGTTCTCCGGGTGAAAGCCGTCCACATCCTTCCCCGGGGACACCCGGCGCAGCACCTGCTGCGCGTCGATCTGCTTCGGCAGCGGCAATTGGACCAGGATACCGTGAATCTTGGGGTCCGCGTTCAGGCGCTCGATCAGCTCGAGCAGCTCGGCCTCGCTGGCCTCCGGCTGGAGCCGGATTGTTTCGTGGTACAGTCCGGCCTCGTCACACGCCTTGCCCTTCATGCTGACGTATGTGGCCGACGCCGGGTTGTCCCCTACCAGGACCGCCGCGAGCCCCGGGGTGATCCCGCGCGAGCCGAGCCGGCGGATCTCGCCCTGGAGCTCGGCGCGCATGGCATCGCCCACGGCGGTTCCGTCGATGAGCCTAGCGGGCAAAATCCACCGCGCGAGTCTCGCGGATCACCACCACCTTGATCTGGCCGGGGTACTGGAGCTCGCGCTCGATCTTCCGGGCGATCTGCTCGGAGAGCTCGCTCGCTTTGCCGTCATCGATCGCGTTCGGGGTCACGACGACCCGCACCTCCCGGCCCGCCTGGATCGCGAACACCTTTTCCACGCCCGCGAACTCGCTCGCGATCTGCTCCAGCTGGGTGAGCCGCTTGACGTATGTCTCGAACGCCTCGCGGCGCGCCCCCGGCCGCGAGCCGGACACGGCGTCGGCCGCCTGCACGATCACGCTGATCGGCGACTCGTGGGCTACGTCGTCGTGATGGGCCGCAATGCAGTTGATGACCGTCGGGTGCTCGCCGTGCTTGGTGGCGACTTCCACACCCAGCTGGACGTGCGTGCCGTCGTGCTCGTGGGTGAGCACCTTGCCGATGTCGTGCAGCAACGCGCCGCGCTTCGCGAGCTGGACGTCGAGCTTCAGCTCGGCCGCGATGATCCCCGCCAGCCAGGTGACCTCCTTCGAGTGCTCGAGAATGTTCTGCCCATACGAAGTGCGGTACCGCATCCGACCCACGAGCTTCACCAGCTCCGGGTGCATGCCCTTGATGCCGGTCTCGTACACCGCCTGCTCACCCGCTTCGAGGACCGAGGCATCGACCTCGGTGCGCGCCTTGTCCACCACTTCCTCGATTCGACCCGGGTGGATACGCCCGTCTGTGATCAGCCGCTCGAGGGCCAGCCGACCCACCTCGCGCCGCACGGGATCGAAGCACGACACCACGACGGTGTCCGGGGTGTCGTCGATAATGACGTCTACCCCGGTCGCCGCTTCGAACGCACGGATATTCCGACCTTCGCGCCCGATGATCCGACCCTTCATTTCATCGGAGGGGAGGGCGACGGCGGACACCGTGGTCTCGGCGGTGGACTCGGCCGCGAGCCGTTGGATCGCGAGGGCGAGGATTTTCTTCGCTTCCTTGTCCGCGCTCCGGCGCGCCTGCTCCTTCAAATCCCGGGCGAGGGCGGCGGCTTCGCTGCGGGCCTCGTCCTCGAGCCGGCGCAGCAGCTCCTGTTTCGCCTCCTGGGCGGTGAGGCCGGCGATCTGCTCTAGCCGGGCGCGTGCCTCCAGCTCCTTGGCAGCCAGCGCCTGATCCCGATCCTCCAGCGCCCGGCCGCGCAACTCGAGTCCGCGGGCACGCTCGTCCAGCCCACCAACTCGCTGCTCGACGAGCTGCTCGTGTCGTTCGATCTCGCGGCGCCGGCGCGCGGCCTCCTCCTCGAATGCCTCGCGCGCCCGCATCAGCTCTTCCTTCCCCGCGAGGACGACGCGCTGTCGTGCTTCCCCCAACAGCCGCTCAGTCTCCACCGCGGCCGTACGCGCCGCCAGCTCCGCCGTTCGGCGCTCGACCCGGCGTCCGACCACGTACGCCAGTACTCCCGTAGCGACACCGCCGCCGAGCAGGGCTGAGACAACCGCCAGCCAGTCCGCCATAGGATCTATCTCCAGCATCACCCCGCCGGAGGCGGGGCGAGTGTCTTCTATCCGAGAAACCCCACTCCTACCCGACGACGGAGGACGGATGACTGCTGACGGCCTTACGCTTCCCCGCGGGGAGCAGCTTCGTCAGATCGTCCGCCAGCGCCGCGAGGCGCGCGGCGACCTCGCGCTCGCCCTTCTTCGCCTGGAATAGCTCGTTCGTGATGTCCAGCGCCGCCAGGATCGCCGCCTTGTGCGTTTCGACGATCGGTCCCTGCGACAAGACCTTCTTCAGCGCCTGGTCCACGTACGCGGCGACCTCCCGCGTGTACTCGGGCGGCAGGTCGGACCGCACCGTGTATTCTTCGCCGCCGATCATCACCTTGACCGCGTGCTTCTTGGTGCTCACGGAGCACCTCCGCCGGCGCCCGGAGCGCTCCCACCCGCCGGAGCGGCGCCGCCCGCCGCGCGCACTCCTCCGTTGCCGCCGGCCTCGCGCGCCTGCTCCTCGAGAAACGTCAAGCGGGACAGGAGATCGTGCACGCGCAGCCGCGCCGCTTCGACCCGCTGGCGCAACGTCTTGTTCTCCTGCTCCAGATCCGCGACCCGGCTCCGCATCTCAGGGTCGGGCTTCGCGGCGGACCCGCCGCCCCGCCCTGCGCTCTCCTTCAGCTCCCCTTCAGCCTTGACGGCGCGCCCGCGCCACCCGGCCAGCTCGTCCGCCACGTGGCGGAGGATGGTCTCGAGCTGGTCGAGCACCTGCGCATCAGCTCTCTCGCCGTCGTACGCCAAGCTCACCCTCCAGGACCTCGAGCCCCCGCGCCAGGAGCGCATCCACGTCCCGCTCGCGCAGCGTCCGCTCGGGATCGCGGAATGTGCAGTGCCAAGCCACGCTGCGGTGCCCGGCCGGGATGCCGGGCCCGCGATACTCGTCGAACACCTCGAGCCGCTCGAGCAGCGGCCCCACGGTCCGCCGCAGCACGTCGGACACCTGCGCGGCGGTGACGCCCGGCGGCAGCACCAGCGCCACGTCCCGCTCCACCGGCGGCTGCAGCGGCAGGGGCCGGTACACGACCGGGTCGCGTTCGGCGGCGGTCAGGCGCACCTCCAAGCCGAACAGCGGAGCGGCCCACACCGGCGCATCCGCCTCGAGGGGACCCGCCTGCCCCACCACTTCTCCCCCCGGTTGCACCGCCACCCAACCCACCGCCCCACCGGTCGCAGGCTCCACGCTGCAGCCGGGGGCGGCGACGCCCACGGCTAACTCAAAGTGGTACTTCAGGTCCCATATGTCCATATCAGGTACTTTCGCACCCTCCGACCAATGCGGCGGCCGGCGGGCCCCGGTGAGGACTGCGGCGACGGAAGTCCATTCCTCGGGCGCCCCCGCCGTTCCCGCGCCCACCCCCGTCCCCTTCCGGAAGACGGTTCCCACTTCGAAGAGCCGGATATCACGATTGCGATTCGCCCAGTTGTACTCGATCCGTCGCACCAGACCGGGCACCAGCCGACGTCGCAGATACGCCTCCTCGGCCGACATGGGATTGAGGATCGGCACGGCATCGGGACCGTCCGGAGGCCCGAGCGGCAGGGTGCGTGCCTCGAGCAAGCCGGCGCGGACCAGCCGCTCCCGTATCCGGGCCCGGGCGCCCTCGTCCGGGGCGTCCGGCACAGTGCCCGGACGGTAGGCGCGCAGCTCGTCGGGGAAGGCGTCGTACCCCTTCAAGCGAGCGACTTCCTCGATCAGGTCCACCTCGCGCGTCACATCAGGGCGCCAGCCCGGGACCTGCACCGCGAGCCGCCCGTCCTTCGGCGCCAGGAAGAACCCCACCGCGGTGAGCAGACGCTCCACCTCGGGGCGCTCGATCGCCACGCCGAGGAGCCGGCTGACACGCTCGGGGCGGAGGAAGATCGTCCGCTCCTGCTGGGGCTGGGGCCACAGGTCGAGCGCCGGCATCCGGACTTCGCCACCCGCCACGGCGATGATCAGCTCGATCGCGCGCCGCAACGCATCCGGCATTCCGAGCATGTCGATCCCGCGCTCGAAGCGGTAACTCGACTCGCTCGACAGGTCGAGCGCCCGGCGCGTGCGGCGGATGCGGGTCGGCTGAAAGTAGGCGCACTCGAGCACGAGATCCCGCGTGCCGGCGCTCACCTCCGACTCGGCGCTCCCCATCACGCCGGCGACAATCGTGGGGTGCTCGGCGTCGCAGATCGCGGTCATGTCCGCGGTCAGCGTGCGCGTCACGCCGTCGAGCGTGACGATCTTTTCTCCCGGCCGCGCGCGCCGCACGACGACCGCGGGCCCACGCAGCTGCGCCAGATCGAAGGCGTGGAGCGGCTGATTGAGCTCGAACAGGATGTAGTTGGTCGCGTCGACGACGTTGTTGATGGGACGCTGGCCCACAGCGCCGAGCCGGCCGGCGAGCCAGGCGGGGCTCGGTCCCACCCGTACGCCCCGGATCACCGCGATGATGTAGCGGGGAGCCCCTTCGGGGTCCTCGAGACGCACTTCCACGCCATCAACCACACCGGCGGCGGTCTGGCGGACCGGCGGTCGGTCGATCAGTCCGCCTGACCGCCTGGCCGCCTGACCGGCCGGTATTTCCGGCAGTTTCACCGGCGCGTCGAGCGACGCCCCCAACTCGCGAGCCACGCCCTTGTGACACAGCAGATCGGGCCGGTTCGCCGGCACGTCGATCACAATCTGGTGATCGGCGATTCCTATGGCGTCGATGAAGCGCGTTCCCGGCGCGGCCGTGGTGTCGAGCTCCAGGATCCCCGCGTGGTCGGCGCCGAGACCGAGCTCTTTCGCGGAGCAGAGCATGCCGTTCGATTCGACGCCGCGGATCTTCTTGCGCTCGAGCTTCAACCCTCCGGGCAGGACCGCGCCCACCGGAGCGTAGGGGTAAGTCTTGCCGGCCTGAACGTTGGGGGCGCCGCAAACGACTTCGACCGGAGCGCCACCGCCCCCAGAGTCCACGAGGCAGAGCGACAACCGGTCGGCGTCGGGGTGCTTCTTCACCTCCAGGACGCGGGCGATCAGGATGTCGTCCAGGTCCTGATGCAGCGGGACGACCGCGTCGACGGCGGCGGCGTGAAGCGTCAGGCGGTCCGCGATGTCACGCGCGTCGAGCGGTCGGTTCAGCAGCGCCTCGAGCCAGCGCCGCGAGACGATCATCGCGCCCCTCCCGCGAACTGCGTGAGGAACCGCACGTCGCTCTCGAACAACACGCGGATGTCCGGGATGCCGTGGCGGCTCATCGCGATGCGCTCGGGGCCCATGCCCCACGCGAAGCCGGTGTAGCGCTCACTGTCCAGGCCGCAGTTCTCGAGCACCGCGGGGTGCACCATCCCCGAGCCCAGGATCTCCATCCAGCCGGTCTGCTTGCACGTGGGGCATCCCACGCCCTTGCAGATCTGGCACTGCACGTCCATCTCGGCCGACGGCTCGGTGAAGGGGAAGAACGACGGGCGGAACCGCACCCGCGTGTCGGGGGCGAAGAACCTGCGCGCGAACGTGGCCAGCGTCGCCTTGAAATCCACGAAGGTGATGCCCTCGTCCACGGCGAGGCCTTCGATCTGCTGGAACACCGGGGAGTGCGAGGCATCGAACGGGTCGCGACGGTACACCTGCCCCGGGATCACGACGCGGATGGGTGGTGGGTAGCGCTCGAGCGTGCGGATCTGCACCGGCGACGTATGGGTGCGCAGCAGCACGTCCCCGCTCAGATAGAACGAGTCCTGGGCGTCGAGGGCCGGGTGATCCTTGGGGAAGTTGAGGGCGAAGAAGTTGTACCGCTCGGTCTCGGCCTCGGGACCCACGGCGCGCGTGAATCCGAGCTCGCGGAAGATCTCACAGATCTCGTCCACGACCTGGGTGACGAGGTGGAGCCCGCCCCGCCAGCCGGGGCGGCCGGGCATGGTGAAGTCCACGCCCGTGACCGTGCCGGCGGCGCGCTTGAGCTCGCGCTCGCGCGCTCCGAATGCGGCCTCGAACTCGCGCTTCAGCGCGTTCGCGGCCGCACCGACCTCCTTCTTGGAGGGCGGGTCGAGCTTGGGCAAGCGCCCGAGGATCTGGGTGAGCGCGCCGGCTTTACGTCCCAGGAGCTCGGTCTTGAGATCGGACAGCCGGCGCTCGTCCGCCTGCGGAATTTCCTTCAGACGCTCCCGCAGCTCGGCGAGGGCTGCCAGGAGGTCGCGCATGATCAGAGCGCCTGCTTGGCGACCTCCGCGATCTGCTCAAACGCGATGGGATCGCGCACGGCGAGATCGGCCAGGACCTTGCGGTTGATCTCGACGCCGGCCTTGCGGAGCCCGTTCATGAGGCGGCTGTAGGACAACTGGTGCAGCCGTGCGGCCGCGTTGATGCGCGTGATCCAGAGCCGGCGAAAGTCGGCCTTTTTGCGGCGGCGGTCCCGGTACGCGTATTTCTGGGCCCGCTCGACGGACTCCTTGGCCGCCTTCCACAGTTTAGACCGCCCGCCGAAGTAGCCCTTGGCGAGCTTCATGATTTTGTTCTTGCGCTTCAGGCGCGCGACGTTGCTCTTGACGCGGGGCATGGATCGCTCCTTACACCATCAGCAGCCGCTTGAGGCGGGCTTCGTCGGCCTTGGACACCATCGCGGGCTTGCGCAGGTGGCGCTTCCGCTTCGGGTGTTTCTTGGTCAGGATGTGACTCTTGTACGCGTGGTAGCGGCGCAGCCGACCGGTTCCCGTCAGCTTCACCCGCTTGCGGAGCGCGCGCTTCGATTTCTGTTTGGGCATCTCGTCCTCCCCGGGCTCGCGCCCGGGGTATCAGTTGTCATTTCGGGGCGAGCACCATCGACATGTTGCGGCCCTCGAGCTTCGGGTCCTGCTCGATCTTGGCGATGTCCTTCAGCTCGTTGGCGACCCGGTCGAGCACCGCGCGCCCCAGGTCGATGTGGGCCATCTGCCGGCCGCGGTACATCATCGTCACTTTCACCTTGTTGCCGTCCTGCAGGAATTCGCGCGCGTGCCGGGTCTTGAACGCGAAGTCGTGATCGTCGATCCCCGGCCGGTACTTCACTTCCTTCAGATGGATGACGTGCTGCTTTTTCTTCGCCGCCCGCGCCGCCTTCGCCTCCTCGAACTTGAACTTCCCGTAGTCCATGATCTTCGCGACCGGGGGTCGCGCGAGCGGCGCCACCTCGACCAGGTCGAGGCCTCGCTCCTGCGCCGCGGCCAACGCTTCCTCCACGGTCAGCACGCCGAGCTGCGCTCCGTCGGGGGCGATCACGCGGATCGGGCTGATCCGGATCTGCCGGTTGACTCGGATGCGCGGCGCCTTGTTGTTCGGGCTTTCGATCGCCAGGTGCTGTTCTCCTCCACGAGAAAGAAAAAGCGGACTCCGGCTGCCCGGGAATCCGCTTCGCGTCGTCCGTCGTCCGTTCGCCGTCGTCCGTAGTTACGGAGGACGGATGATGGACTCCGGATCACGTCGTCTCGGAACCCTAGAGCACTCCCCAACTTCCGGAGAGGCAGCGGGTGAGGCGCACTCGGGCGCCCGCTTGCCGTATTGTCGCGGCTAAGTTTAGCCCGCCACGAGCGGGTCCACAAGTGCAAACGTCTTGCCATCACGCCCCAACCGACCGGCGATCACCGCGGGATCGTGCTCGAAGAACAGCAGCCAACCGTCCGCTTCCGCCCGTGCATACAGCCGTCGCTTCGACTCGAGGGTCACGAGCGGCTCCAAGTCGTACCCCATGATCCAGGGGAGCGGAAGGTGGGCGCTCGTCGGGACGAGATCCGCGAGGAAGCACACCCGCTCCCCGCCGCTCTCGACCAATATCGACTGGTGATAGGGCACGTGCCCCGGCGTCGGGAGGCAACGGATCCCGGGGAGCGGCTCCGCTTCCCCGTCGATGAAGGTGAACGGGACCCGCTCAAAGTTGGGCGGGAGGTAGCTCGCCGCGGTACGCTCGTTGGTGTGCCGGGCGAACTCGAGCTCTTTCCGCTGCACGACATACCGGGCCTGCGGGAAGCTCGGGGTCACGCGGCCCGACGGATCGCGGTAGGTATTGCCGCCCGCGTGATCGAAATGGAGGTGGCTGTCGATCACCCAGCGGACGTCGCCGGGCGCGTAGCCGAGCTCCGCGAGCGCATCTTCGAGCTGGGTGCGCCCGTCTTTCCCATCGTTCGCCACCCCGTAGATGTCCTTGAACTTGTCGTCCTCCTTGTTGCCGAGCCCCGTGTCCACGAGGACCAGCCCGTCGTCGTGCTCGACCAGCAGGCAGCGGAGCGCTAAGGGAATACGGTTGCGCTCATCGGCAGGAATACGGCGCTGCCACAGCGGTTTCGGCACGACGCCGAACATGGCGCCGCCGTCGAGGCGTTGGGTGCCGCCTTCGAGGGCATGGCAGGTCAAGCGGCCGACTTTAAACGTTGTGTGGGGCACGGTGGCGGGGCCGGTCGTGCAGGTCGATCAGCTGCTCCAGGGTCTCGACCCCCCGCTCCCGGGCGCGCCCGATCAGCGCCCGCAGGATGTGAGCGGTGGCCAGAGCGTCGCCGAAGGCGCGATGGCGTGCCGGGTTGTCGACGCCGAAGAACGCCGACACGTGGTCGAGCCCACGGTGGCGCAGCTCGGGCACCAGGCGGCGGGTGAGGCGGACCGTGCACAGGGGCTTGCCGACGGGCGCGGGGACGCCGATCGCGGCGCATTCGGCGGCGAGGAAACGCCAGTCGAAGCGGGCGTTGTGGGCGACGAACACGCCGCCGTCGAGCGCCTGTCCGAGACCGGCTGCGACGTCACCGAAGCGGGGGCGGCCGGCGACCAGGCCGTCGGTGATGCCGGTGAGGCGCACCACCCACGGAGGTATTAGGGCCCCGGGATCGAGCAACGCCTCGAAGGTGAGGTGGATGGTTCCGCCCTCGAGGATTGCCACCGCCACCTCGAGGATCCGCCCGCCCTTCAGAGCCCGCACCCCGGTCGTCTCCACGTCCACGACGGCGAAGCGGGAGTGCTCGAGGGACGGGGACGGCGCGCTAGAGGTCATCCCGGCGGAGCGGCAGGGTCATGCACCGGGGACCGCCGCCGCCGCGGACCAGCTCGCTCCCATCCATCGTGATCACGGCGCGATCGCCGTCATCCAGTCCCTCCTCTCCCGTCAGCAGGTTCACGGCGGACACCGTCCGGAACCCGGCATGCTCGAGCTCCCGCAGCGTGGCCTCGTTGCGGGCGTAGGTGACGGTCACGCCGGGCCGCACGGCGAAGAAATTGCAGGCCGAGGACCACTGCTCGCGCTCCTGCATCGAGCGGTCCGCGCCGCCGCAGAACACCGGCTCGAGCGGGTGGTCCACCGCCTGCATGGCGGCGAAGAAGTTGGGCATTTCCTTAACGCCCTTGGATTTCTTACGGCGGTGCAGCACGGCGAGCCGCTCCGGCCCTACGAAATGCGGCGGATAGACGCAGCAGAGCTCGCGGTCGAGCTGCGTGAAGATCATGTCCAAGTGGATCGCCGTGCGCTCGTTCGGGAGGACCACGACGATCACATCCTTCACGCCGCAATGCTCGAAGACGAGGTCGCACAGATGATCGAGCGCCGCGGGGCTCGAGCGCTCGCTGAACCCGAGCAGCAGCAGGTCGGGGCGGACGGGGTGCACATCCCCGCCCTCCAGCGTGTAGTTGTTGCGCTTCTCTTCCGACCCGTCGTACAGGATTCCGGCGTTCTCGAGGCACGGGTGGTAGCGGAACAGCGCCTTCACGAGCAGCTCCTCGGTCCAGCGCACGCCGTAGCGCATCGAGCCGATGATCGAGTGCTCGCCGATCACGATCCCCACGTCGCGGGTGAAGAAGAGATTGGGGAGGGGCGGCAGCGCGAAGCCTGTCTCGTTGAGCGCCCGGGCGATCGGCCCGGCTTCCTCGAGGGCGCCTTCGATCATCAGTCCGACGAGCTCTTCCGGCGAGAGCGCGGCGAGCTGCTTGGCCAAGGCGTCCGAGGGCACCACCTCGAGCGCGCGGGTCACGAGGAACTCGCGCACGTCGGGACGCGCCACCAGCTCGGTCAGGAGCGTGCGCACCTCGTACACCTGGGCGAACCGCTCCAGCACCGCCACGAACCGCCGGTGCTCGCGCTGGGCGAGGTCCAGGTCGATGATGTCATCGTAGAGGTAGTCTTCGCGGTTGCCGGGCGTGACCGCGACCAGCTCGCGGCCGGGCGTATGCACCAGCACCGTCCGCAGCGGGCCGATTTCGCTTGTGACGTGAACGCGCGCCATGGGCGGGAATCTAACCGCGGCTCCGACGGGCAGCTAACGATTTGCCAGAGCGAAACTTAGTGTCTCGAGCTCGAGCGCCATGTTGACCGACTTCACCGCCACGTCCGCGGGCACCGCGAGCTGCACCGGCGCGAAGTTGAGGATGGCCTTCACCCCCGCCCGCACCAGCCGGTCCACGACCTCCTGCGCCGACTCGGCGGGGGTCACGACGATGGCGATGTCGCTGGGCTCCTTGGCCAGATCCGCGTCGAGGTGGCGGATGTCGCGCACCACGAGGCCGTTCCAGCGGGAGCCGATCTTCTTCGGGTCTTTGTCGTAGATCGCGGCGACGTGGAAGCCACGCTGGCGGAACCCGGGATATTGCACGAGCGCGCTGCCGATGCGGCCGGCGCCGACGAGCACGACGCGGTAGGTACGCCGCAGGCCCAGGATGTCGCGGATGCGGGCGGTGAGCTCGGGAACGGAATAGCCCAGGCCGCGCTTGCCGAACGAGCCGAAGAAGGAGAGGTCCTTGCGCACTTGCGCCGAGGTGGTGCCGCCGCGCCGGGCCAGCTCGGCGGAGGAGATGGTGGCCTGGCCTTGCGCGTCGAACTGCTCGAGGAACCGGAGGTACAGAGAGAGCCGCCGCACTGTGCTCTCGGAGATCTTCCTCATATTGTGAATTATTTCACAATCGAGCGCTCCAACGCAAGAGCCGCACGAAGACCTGCGGGGCCAGCATCTCAGCACGCACCATCGGATCCAGGCCGAGCCCCACGAGGCCAGCCGCCACGACGGCGGCGGATCGCCCCGTGGCCGCCATGACCACGTTGCGCAGCTGCTTGCGACGCCGGGTGAAACAGGCAGTGACGAACGCGCGGAATGCCGCGATCTCTTCAGGCGCGACGACCGGCTCGGCCAGCGGCGTGAGGCGCACCAGCGCGCTGTGGACCTTGGGCGGCGGCGTGAACGCCCCCGCGCGCACGGCGAGGAGCTTCTCCACCCGACACACGGCCTGCACTCCCACGGACAGGGCGCCGTACGCTTTTGCCCCCGGGGGCGCGGCGATGCGGTCGGCGACCTCGGCCTGGACGAGAAACACGATGCACGCCGGGAGCGGCGGAGTGAGGGCTTTGTCGATCAGGGGAGAGGTGATGGCGTAAGGGATGTTGCCGACGACTTTGAAACGGGGAACGCGGAAGGCGGAAGGCGGAACAGATGGCCTGAGGTCGAGGAGGGCATGCCAGTCCAGCCGGAGCGCGTCACCGTGCACGACAGTCAATCGTTCTGTTCCGCGTTCCGCGCTCCGCGTTCCGAGTTCGGCGACGAGCCGCCGATCCTTTTCTATCGCGATCACGTGCAGCCCGCGGGCGAGTAGCTCATCGGTCAGGCTCCCCTTCCCCGCCCCGATCTCGACCACGACGTCGTCGGGCGCGGGGTCGAGCGCGTCGACGATCCGCTGCAGGATGTTGCGGTCGGTGAGGAAGTGCTGGCCGAGCTGCTTGTCCGGGGTCACACCTTGAGGATGACGACGGTGCGGTCGTCGGCGGGCGGCGCACCGCCCGTGAAGCCGGCGAGGTCGGCATGCACCGACTCGAGGATCTCACGGGCGGGGCGGTCCTTCAATCGGGCCACGTGGCCGAGCACGCGTTCCTCGCCGAAGCGCTCACTGGGCCCGCCCCCGCCCAGCGCCTCGGCGACGCCGTCGGTGAAGAGGCAGATGATCGCCTCGCCCCGCGTCCATGTGAGCCCGGCATCTTCGCCCGGCGTGGTGGCGAGACCGAGCGGGGGGCGCGTGGCTTCGAGCCGGACCGCCTCGCCCGTCCGCGTCGACACGAGAAAGGCGTGCGGGTGCCCCGCGTTCGCGAACGTGATGCGTCCGACCTTGGGGTCGACCACGCCGTAGAACACGGTGAGGAACATCTCGGTGCTCGCGAGCTCATCGGCGAGCGACTCCTCGAGCCGGCGCAGCACCTCGGTCGGCGTCTCGGCCGATTCCGCGTGGATACCGGAGGCCGCCATCACGAGCGCCATGATCAGCGCGGCCCCGAAGCCATGGCTCGTCACGTCGCCGATCATCACGCCGATGCGATCCGCCCGCAGGTTGAGCAGGTTGTAGAAGTCGCCGCCTACCGACTCCGCCTGACGGCAGCGGGCGGCGACGTCCACGCGCGATCCGAGCACGCCCGGCGACGGCAGCAGCTTGAGCTGGAGATCGCGCGCCAGCTCGAGCTCCCGGAGGACGCGCTGCTGGCCGAGATCGCGGGCGACGAGCCGTGCGTTCTCGATCGCGGCACCGATCTGGTTCGCGATCGCGGCCACCAACTTGCGGTCCCCGGCGGTGAACGCGTCTCCCCCGACCCGGTCCGTCAGGTTGATCACGCCGATCGGCTTGCCGCGCGCCCCCGGCGCGGCGTACAGGACCGGAACCGAGAGGAAGGCCTGGCCGCGGTAGTTCCGGCCCTCGGGGCAGCCGGGGTTCGGGGCCGTGGGGTCGGTTGGATCGTAGCTGACGATCCGCATCTCGCGGAACACGCGCGCGGCGACCGAGCAGGGGTCGTCCGCTTCGATCGGCTCCACATCCTGCGGGTCCATGCCGCGCGCGGCGACGATACGCAGCATCTGCTGCTCGGCGTCGTACACCAGGAGCGTCGCGCGCCGGGCGCCGACCACGGTCGATACCTCGCGCAGGATCCGGTCCGCCGCTTCGTCGAGCCGGATCGTGTGGCCCAAGATCTCGCTGATCGTGTAGATGAGGTCGATCTCCTCGTACCGCTCCGACAGCTCCGCCGCTACCTGGACGGCGTCGCGCTCGGCGGCGAGCACCGAACCCACGACCTGGGCCAGCTCCTCTGCCAGGCCTGGGGGCGCGGCCTTCCCGGGTCCCCCGTTCGCGATCTCGAGCCACAACCCCTCGGTTTCGGGAATCGGCTCGAGCCGCGCCGATCCGTCCCCGGGACCGCCCTCCCCCGTCCGCCGCAGGCGCAGGCGCGCCCCGGCGAGCCGCTCGAGCACCGGGAGCAGCCGCTCGATCCGCGTCAGCCCGCCCGGAGCGTCAGGCACACCGAGTTTCCTTTCTCGTTGAAGGCGACCTGGTCGACCAGGCTCCGCAGCACGAACAGGCCGCGACCGTCCTCGCGCTCGAGCCGCTCGGGGAGTGTGGGATCGGGGACGCCCGTGGGGTCGAACCCGTTGCCCTCATCGGTCACGTGCAGTCGGACGGCGTCGCGCGCCACCTCGACTCGGACGCGCACCACACGTCGCGGGTCGCGCTGGTTCCCATACGCGATGGCATTGGCGAGGGCTTCCGCGAAGGCGGTGCGGAAGTTGAACCGGATGCGGCGGGGGGAGAGGGGACCGCCGGGCAACTCGTCCGCGATCAGCTCCACCGCCGGACCGACGTACTCGAGGTCGCTCGGCACATCGAGCGACAGCTCGATCTCGGTCTCACCTCCCGTCGTGCGGCGGAGAACCTGGAGGGGCTGCGGCGTAGTCACGGGCTAGAAAGCGGCGAGCGCCTCCTCGGGTGTTCGCGCGATCGCGAACAGCGTGTCCAGCTTGGTCAGCTCGAACAGCGTCTGCAGGTCTTCATTCAGGCCGCAGAGCCGGAGGTCCCCGCCCTGCTCGCGGATCTTCTTCGAGAGCGACACCAGGACGCCCAGGCCGGAGGAGTCGATGTAGCCGGTCTTGGTGAAGTCGATGACGAACTTCCTGCCGCCGCTCTCGAGGGTGTCCAGGACCTTCTGCTTCAGCTCTTGACGGTTGCCCACGATCAGCTGCCCGTCCACACCGACCACCACCACGCCCTGCTTGTCCTTCTTGAGACTGAAGCTCATGACCGCTCTCCCGCTTGAAGGACCGCGACCGCCACCGTGTCCACAATATCATCGGCCGTCGCGCCCCGCG
>Ga0137358_10000707_pt1 | contig 16364 bp, 16 predicted proteins | sample Mad1_20_16metaG_FD_105551 | JGI IMG/M metagenome (GOLD analysis project Ga0137358, IMG submission 105551) | Vadose zone soil microbial communities from Angelo Coast Range Reserve, California, USA - Mad1_20_16 metaG | ecosystem: Environmental > Terrestrial > Soil > Vadose zone | place: USA... | reverse complement strand
TGGGCTTTTCCAGACCACGGCCGTCCGTGCCAGTACAACGGCGCTTTCCTTTGGCGCCCTTGCTCAGCTCTAGAATCTCCTGGTCCATGCCCATCAAATGTACAGCACTGTGCACACGTACGCCACGAGGCTGTTCACGTCCGCTCTCATCGGCACTGCATCATCACTCGGAAAACCACAAGCCCTCCTATACAGTACCACGCCAGCACCCCACCTCTACACCGAAATGAAACTACCCCAAAGTCCCACGCGAGAATTTCACCGATTTCCGTCATATTCGCGATGACTGGCTAGCAGCATAGCGAACCTCGACAACCTAACTGACCCCCATGTTGATCGTGTTGGGCTACATGCGATAGGGGTACCACTGCCGGATTATCGTCTAGCTCTGATTTCTTACCGCGTAAAGGTCATTCACGTACACACGCGTCGATTGCGATCCCTGTGGCATTAATCACCACGTCGAGTGATGCCTGATGTCTACGTTTTGCACCGCCGTCGGCAACAAGGACGAAGGCAAATGCCGATGATACGGGGACACTCACCTGATGAACTCATTTCAGATGTATTCAAGAAGAAGCATATTGGGCCCGTGAGCAGTGTTTGCTCCATTAAGCCCAACTAGGTGATCAGCAAATGACCCCAGTCTCAGCCTGTTGTGCAAAGGTTGTCTCGATGGCTGCCCATTTGCCCCCATTTGCACTATTGAGAGACATTGAATGAACCTTTCTCTTTACAAGTCTGGGAGATGATCGACATCGTCTTTGCTAGCTATACCTCTATGTTGTACTGTTCGTCCGAAGCGATTAATACACTAACCTGGAGTTTCGTTAGTCCATCTCAACTCTGGCATAGTGAAGCAAGGCTACTGTAGTATTGGATAACGGCGGGTGTCACAGAATACCCACTCAACAATTATTGTTCTTGCGCTTGCTATTTCTCATGGCCCTCGACACTGATGCCGTAGGATCCTTTCAAGATCAATCGGCGGAGCATCCGAAGAGTTCAACATCTCAAAGATCTCAAAGTTTAACTCAGGGGTGAGTAATGTGAGCCAGCATAGCGCACTCTAAGACGCGAGGGAAGACACCAAGATGTCCCTGTGATTGGGGACAAGGAGTTGGTGCATCGTTTAGTAGATGCGGACCATTGTCTCTGCAGTCAACGCAATAGCACGGCGAACATTGTCTTTTTCGTCATTAGCTGGCCCACTGGCATGCATCACGAGCAAAGCAATTGAAAAATTTGGGGCATGATACGGCCAGGATGAAGAGGGTACCGACATCATGCACTACTCGGTCAAACGAAGCAAAATCCTAATCCAACTCGTACCACCACACCGACGACACATCCTTCTACCTCATACTTCGAGGATTCGGTATATTGACAAGGGCATCGTAGGTCAAAGAACGGGGATGGGTGTGGTATTGTGCCAAGCAGAACATGGCAGGGCAGAAGGTAACTTCAAACTTGAGTTCCGCAAAAAGGGATGAAGGTATAGAGCTTGCCGGTGACATCTCGTATGCTCGCTCTCAAACTGCCGTTCGGACTCAAACCGACTGGACACTCTTTGGTCGTGAAAGGGAGGCGTGGCATAAGAATTTGTTTGGCTTTGTTGGCTGAATGACAGTGTCGTCACGTGACAGAACGCGTCGTGACTGATTTACTGCCCCATTGACAATCCACGCGGTTCAGTTCACGGCTCTAAGCATGCCACACGCAGGCCCTTCACGCTCGCGACGGCACCCTTCACAGACCCAGACGCAGCGTTACGGTCGCTCCCAGCGACGCCTTGAAGAAGAGGATGACGATGAAGAGATTGCAGTCGAAAACTACGAGGACGAGGATGAGCCCGGCATGGAAGACGCCGGCACGGTACGTGCAGCCCTCATCGGTTACATTTCTAGCCTCTTCGGACCCTTTCAACTTAATTCGGCTCCACATGAACAGGACCTGAAAAAACGCGCGACCGATTTGGTTCGGCTCGCGCTCTTTAATGAGCAGAGGCGCATGCCCCTCCGCCGCGACGAGATCTCGAAAAAAGTGATCGGCTCGCAACGGGGCGCATTCAAGACCGTGTTTGATGAGGCCCAAAACATCTTGCGTGCGACGTTTGGTGTGGAACTCGTCGAGCTCCCCACGCGAGCTGCTACGCATGATACCGCCGGCGGTGGCACGGGCAGGGGCAAGACACAGGAGAAAGCGGGGATGCAGAACGGTGACGAAGAGGGCGAGACCGTGGGCGGTCGGCAGGTTATCACTGGACTTAAGAAGAAAGGTATTGTCCCGCGACCCATCCTCTTTTTCTTCTGTCTGCTTCAGAGTAGATTTGGACGGTTGGTCTGACTGTACCATCGTTTGGCTGCCCAGCTGTTTCGCAGGGTTCCAAGACGTACATCCTTCGCTCGACGCTGGACCCTGCTCTCATTGAACGCGCGGCATTGACAAATAAACGTATTCTCGAAGCGGAGGCTGCGGATTCGCCAGACGATGTTGATGGCCCCGAGCACGGTGTACGTACGTACGGGAGTCTCATCGCGTGGACCAGCGCAGACCAGCTCTCCGCTCTCGGTATCCTACATGTTATCCTCGCGCTTGTCCTCGTGAGCGGCAAGGTCATCACTGACAGTGCGTCCCCAATACTTCTATTCCTTCCACTTCTCATCCCAGATCCGATGCTGTCGCACAGTGGACCTACGCACGCTTCTCCGTCGTCTGCGTCTCAGCCCTCCAACACAACTCGCACTCCCCGCACACTCACCGCACCGCACTCTAACCCTCGATGCATATCTTAACCAACTCCAGCGCCAAGGCTACCTCGACCGCTCGCGCATAGGAGGTGCAGGCAGCGGTGGGGCCAACGGCACCTCACAGAAGCGCGGCCGTGGCCGCGCTGGCGGGGCGACGCAGGGAAGTGGTGGTGGCGAGGACGATGTAGCGTGGGAATGGCGGTGGGGTCCTCGTGCAATGGCAGAAATTGGCGAAGCGGCTATTGGGCATTTCGTTGCTGAGTTCATGGCCGAGCGCGCGAGTGGTGGCGGCGGAGCCGGAGCTGGAGGCGGTGGTAGTGGTTCTGGGGGTCGTGCTGCTGCTGGCGATGGTGGTGGGGATGGTGAAGTGAGTGATGATGAGACTGGGGGCCGCGGAGCGAGGGCTCGTCGTGAGGATGCGCAGAGGAGGTTGGCTGTGCTGTTGAAAGGCGTGGAACGTGCTGCGGGTGGCGATCTCGCCGGCGTGGCGACTTAAAATTGACTAGAGATAATTCGCTGTCCGCACCCATGTAAATATGCAAGCTTTCGGTAATGATCACTGTACTGTAACGATCTACGTTCCACGAGGTGTGGCGTTTGAGTTACTAGTACTGTATCATGATGCCTCGTAGTGCTAACTGACTGAATGACACCGATTTGCTCCTACGACAAAGTTGCATGTGCATCGATCCCATGACTCGGAGACCTCCCAATGTCTACACTCAAGCACTAGGAAAAATCCCGTGCGCGTGCGGAAAACGAGTGGAATTGGGCGGGCAGTGGGCAAACGCGGGCGGGAACCAAGTGTAAAATACATCTTGCATAATATAGTACTCTCGAAAATAAATAAGAACCGTCAATAATGTAGGGAAGGAGTACTAAGAGAAATTAAACCACTTTGCTACCAGGACCCAGGAGGTGAGCTCAACTTCATTCCAACACATCTGGTCACGGATGTAGTTGGCACGCCGCCGGCAGCGCACGCAGGCGTCGAAACGGCCATGCCCACGTGCTATGCCATCTGCCCATTGGCATGCTTGACTCGTTGCGCGACTTTGCAACCAGCCGTACATCCTCAATCACCAGATGCGAAGACGAAGACTAACTTGAACCTGGAAAAAAGGCATAAGATCACCAATCAGTGTTCGGGTGTATAGTAATAAATACTACGGGTATTCTTTGGATACAGCGGTCTGTCCATCATCGACATCAAAACACGATGGATAAAGAGGGAAGAGAAAGGAAAATAGAATATATGGTGAATATGTGATACTGTAAACATTAGCACAGATGGATGAGGATATTGTTGTAGTTAAAGTGGGGATGACGATGACGAGCCGCCACCGCCAACTGCAAAAACGAGTCCGAGGAGGTCACGCCACCCACGTCGGACAGATACGGACACACGCAAACCAGAACCTGCACCATACTCCTCCACGAGCCACTCGACAAATTGCGCATCGAGGCTGCTCAAAGGGCTAAGCTCCAACTCGAGCACGTCCCGCGGCGCCAGCTGCACTACCACCACTTCATCCCGCTCTCCAGTCTCCCCCTCCGCACCCGCACCTTCATTTGTCCTCAGCTCGCCACTAGCAGAGGTAGCGGTGCAATGCGGCGGAAGTAGCACTGAGAGACGCGAGAGCCAGAAGCCGGTCTGAGCGTGGAACGTCTGGAGTAGTGCGAGCGTTGTCCGGCTCTGCCGATCATACACCAGCTCCGCGGACACTTCTTCCTCTCCCTCTTCATCATAATCGGCCACTGATGGGGTCTTAGCCGTCCACGGCGAAGGGAAATATCGCTTAGTAGCCAGACGATACGACCGTATCCGTGTCGAGCCTCCTGCCGCGGCTGCGGTCATAGGCCTGCCCTCGATGCCATCTCCATGCGCGCGCACGCGCACGGGGTTGTCCAAAATTCTGTCCTCCTCATTTCCGTCCCAGTTCTCATGCAAACCATGTCGATTGTTACGCCACGGCATGCCTGTCCAGAACCCCGCGCAGACGAGACACACGTCTTCGTACAGGCGCCATGTGTCTGTCCAGAGCGAGGGTGGGGCAGTATGCGCAGAGCCGCAAGTGTCGGCGTCGAGCTGGAGGATGCGATCAAGTTCGTTCCACTGTCGGATGCGGTGCGGGATTCGCGTCATCGCAGAAGGGAGAGTAATTAGGGGTTGGGACGCACTATTTTGACATCACTCCAGGTGAAGCGTATGGTGGAGAGGCGGTACGATGGTCTTCGGGAGCGATTTGGCTCCCTTACGGAGAGCTGGAGATTCGGTCGCGATGCCAGCTCGGGCGAGAAAGTCGTCATGTCAATGACGAGGTCGTAATACTGTGGTTTCTCTAGGAACACGGCATCCGTTGTGCCTATGGAGAGAGTAAATTATAGGTGAAACGAATGGGCGAACAAAGGTCCATCGAAAATATCACATACAAGCTATCCAACCGCGCCCAGATGTCGACTCGTGTTCTAGGAGTCCGATATCGTGTAGGGTTACGGAGCCGAGCACGTTGATACCTTCCTTCTGCTTTCCTTTCAAGCGCGGGTGCGGAGCGGTGGAGTCTTCGGGGGAATCAAGTGCAGTCTGGTCCTCGAAGCACAAGTCGGCGGCCACCTGGCAGAGGATGCACGCCGGCTCAATGGGCGGCTGCGTATGCACAAGTATGCGCCTGCGACCAAGCACGTGCTTGTAGAGCGTGAGTGATGATGGCCCAAGGAGGCGTAGGACATGTGGTAGGTGTAGTGCCGGGTTGGCATATATTAACGTATCCGTCATGTCATTTCGCTGTTGTTCATCCATAGAACGAAAGGAGAAGAAAACGTTGGCATTCGGGCGAGATCGAAGACCAAGACACGAAGGAAAACTCACACCCCCACTTTCACCATCGAGCTCCTCGCTCCACCGACGCCACTCACCCGCACCGCCAAGGTCCGTGCGCTGTACCCGACGCTCCTCGAAAAACTGCCGCGCGGGTTCCCAGTCTTCCTCCTGCGGCTCACGCGCGGATCCGCGCACCTCCTGCTCAAGCGAGGCATATATCTCGTGCGCGAGCGCCTTGAGCGCGTCGATGTGTCTCCAAGGGCGCGGGCGCACGGAACGCGCGAGGAGAATGCCAAAGGAAGAGAGGCGGAAGCCGCGCTGGCCTTGCTCGGAGGTCTGACGCCGGTTGAAGACGCAGACGCCGCTGTGGGTGTTTTTGGTGAAGTGCCTGGTAGTCGGGAGGATGTGTGATTTTCATTATAAGAGATGGGAGAGGGGGAGGTAAGAAGGGTCATAGACAGAGGTGGTCGTGGCGCACTTACACAACATCATGCTCTACAAGGTGCAGTCCACTGGGCAACGCACTGAATTCTACGCCGTCGAGCTGTATATCTAGGCCGTGCGATTCATGCGCTTAGCATACTGACGCGATGGTGGGGTGGGGTGAAATACCGTCAGAGGTCTTGAGAGACCAATCGAGAGTGTTTCCACGGGTAGGGTGAAAGGACGCGTGAAATATCGCAACTACGATAGTACGAATTAGCCGACACTGCTGGATTCTGTGTACTGTACACTAACGGAGAACGCACCGATGTCGTGTGGTGGATTCGGGGCACGACTTGTCACCATCGTGACGAGCGGGAGAAAAGGGCAGTGAGGCCGAATGGGGAACGGGAAATCAAATACTCTTTCCCACAAACGCAGCACACAATCCGATCAGCGTACCGCCATGTCCGCGCCCTCGACATCCACAACACCCCAGACACAGCAAGTAAACGTCGCAGATCTCGAGGTTCCTCAGCTCGTAGAAGTAAAGAGGCAGCTGGAAGAGGTGCGTATTGGCTTTCCGTGTTCGCCGCTCCGACCTTGAGTCATATCGTAACCCTTTATCCGATTTCTGCTTCGTCAGGAACTCTCACACTTGACCAATTCCTTTGCCCAACTGAAGCAAGCGCAGGCCAAGTTTCGGTCGTGCATCGAAAGTGCAAAGGAGGTCAAGCGAGAGAACAAAGGTACGTCATCTGCGTATTTGCTCGTATGCCCCGCACTCGTTTATCTATCACTCGAGACAAAACCGTTCTGGTGCCCCTCACAAGTTCGCTTTACGTTCCGGGAAAACTACGAGATGTGGAGAACGTGATCATCGACGTCGGGACAGGGTACTACGTTCAAAAGGTACGGGGTTGTATTCTTTTGCTGACATATCGAATAATACACATGATGCCTTTAGACGCGGGCGCAAGCGGTGAAGTACTACGAGGGGAAGATCGAGTATATCAAGACGAATCTGGACGTATTGCAGGAGACGATAGAGAAGAAGCAGGATAACATGTCTTATCTTCTCAACGTCATTCAGTCAAAGTTCCAGCAATCCAACAACAAACATTGAGTACTGAGTCATCATCTTTTTTGCCGCAATTGTAATTCTACACTGAGCTAAGATTTGACCGTCATCCATTTTGAACATGAACGTAGGTTCTGTCAGAGCTTCTCCTTGTGCGTCCGATAATCAGACCGGTATTGGACACATCCTCCGATATTACAGACTGTCCATGATCATTATTCGTGGCAGCACCTCATCTAATTCTCTTTCAGTGACGTCGGCGGCGTGGTGGTGTGGCCGGGCGACTTGATCTGTCTTATAGTTGCCGCCTGAGGGTGTGTGCCGTTACAGGCCGGGGCCAAAACATGCCAACATGCCGATATTTGTAGATGAGAAGCAAAGCATGAGTGCTCGTTGACTTGAACCCCTTGAACCCCTGGATCACATGAAGGGTACACTGCGTCACTCAGCAAGTTACATTGTATATGAGGAACTATCCAAGTCCTCACCTGCCAGTGGACATGTTGAGCATAAGCGTAAGGTCCATAAAAAGGTCAATTTAAGTTGTTTCTGTGATAGCAAACAAGACTTCCTTCACTTCGACGCCTTGAGGCCATTACCTTGCACAGCTTCATAATGAGTGCTCCGAACACCTGGTGGTGCTCACTCACGTAGACTGTGGCAGCCATCTCCGGGCCTCAGAGGCAAATTCGACCCAATGCGGTGTAATCAACTAGCGTCGGCAATTTCCGCCACTGGTTAAAGTCTCCACTCCAGCTTCGACTCCAGCTTCGATCCCGCTGAAAGCTGCCAGTTAGGGGGCGTAGATGCGAGGCCTATCAGTGGGATATTCGAATTCAAAGCAGGTCAGGCTCTTGGCCACAGCGCATAGGGGAATTAAGATGGTACCCAGTCAAGTGCATCGTACGAAGTCAAAGTGATAGACACTAGCTTTGGTCGGGAAACCAGCGCTGACAGTGTCGTTTGCAACGTTACAGACGGACACCAGTGTGATAGGATTGCATTCTTTGTAGTTACCATGAAGTATAGTAAAAGACAAGAGAAACTACGGTGTGAGGAAGTAGAGGAAAGCGATCCCCACGATTACTCCGAAAGGCTTGTGTTACGATGGACTAGGGTTACGGGACGGCCTGCCTTTTGACGGGCATCGATAAATCGGGTGAATAGATCGCCTGCATCATCGGTTGTAGAATATGAGACCTCCTTCAACTCGGGTAAAAACAGCTCTGCGGGCGATGATTCTCCATCATCTAATAGGGAGCAAGAGAGGTCTCCAACGAGCCCGGCATCCACGAGAAGCGTCTTCACATTGTTAAATGATTCGAGAAGCTTGCGCCATTGTGCGTGGTTGACTCCATCACGCTGCTCCGACGATATAGCATATCTCTCATCCTCGAGAGTAAGATGCTCCACTGAGGAGAATACGCTCCTCAGTGTATTTAAAATTTGAGCAGTGGATGCCACCTGCCAGTCGAACTGTTTGCAGCCGACGTCCACGTATACGGCATACATCTTGGCACCCTCGTAAGGGTACATACTCGCGGAAATGCCTTCCTCGTCGAAAGTGAGCCTGGCACTACTGAACCTGAGATTCTCTGCTGAACCTATAAATTCCAAGAGGCGTGGAACGAAAAAAGTGAGCTGATTGAAGAACAAGATTTGGAGCTTCTCGAGGAGGGGAGCAGTGATCCGAGGAAGAAGTGCCTCCAAGTAAGCACTGACGCCTCTGAACCCGAACCAGCGCAGGTTGGGAAGTGTGACGTGGACTGTGGGTATACGCAGTTGCCTCTCAATGTCACGGCTGGGAACAGGGGAGTGGAAGTCAATCCCTAGGGTCTCCAGCTGGGGCATAAGTGCAAGGCGTTGAAGCAAATCATGTGGGCGGAGGTTGGCAGAGGGGCGGATTTCCAAAAGTGAGAGCGTGACGAGACCGGGAGTAGGCGTGAGTAGCGGAGATGTTATAGAACAGATAACATTATCCAACACGAGGTGCCGTAGATGTGGCGCTTGAAATGTTTGAGGAAGTACCAAGCTCGCATCGCCCTTGGTCGGAGCTGTGATATACAGGAATTCCAGCATCGGAAATTCCTCGACCATTGCTGCGGCGAGCTTCTGTAAATTTGGGACGGGCATCTCGAGGCGGATCCTGCGCACGCGATGACGGTGCTGAAGGGCGAGGAGTATTCCCTCTTCATCTTCTGCGGTGATGTCGCGATCTTTGAGAATGTGATCGATAATGAGAGGAAGGGGGGGTGAAGTTGCCAGCATCTGTGCTACCGGGGTGCCCGTTGTGCAAACGAGGCAAAGGCGCAGGTATGATGCTGACTCGAGTATGAGATATCTCCACCTGCGACAAACGTGCACGAGCTTATACCACCAGCACTCGCGGTCCCATTTCCCTCCCTCTAAGATACCGTTGTCCTCAGCCTCGTCGTCGTATAAAAGAACAGGTCGACACACAGAGAATATGTTGAGGAGCGCATCATTGCTGAGAATATGGATAGGCGTGCCATGTGGGCCACTATCCGTGGGCGAGCCTTGGTCACTAGTCACACTCTGATTAGCAAGAGCAGGGTACGTACCTCCAGGGTTGGGACTCCGAGTCATGGCTCCTTATACCTTGAACGATCTCTTCGGCAAGTCGAACGAGAGGGGCATGAGATGAGACATGAGACATAGCCGGAGGGCGAGTATCGACGATAATGTGGTTGAAGACAGACAGGCGTCGGCGGGCCAGTCGCATAACTTGGAAATTGGGGAACGGGCCACTGGCACACCTTATCGCGGCAATTCGTTCAAACACCGCTAAGGATAACGACTCGGAATCCAAACTCATGAAACCTGTCCTCGTACATCTTTTCCCAATAATTAGTAGCCGTTGCGAATTCTTCCGTGCCAACAAGCCTTATTACTGTAATGCAGAAACTAAGACTATAAAAATGCATTTATGACACAATGGTGGTATGATAATGCAAGAGGCTTCCTTGAGTCACACTTCTCCCTCGCTGTGTTATCACTGAGGCCTGTCGAAGTACCAATCAGACATCACATTTGAGATATGAAATATCTCGTCTGACCTTGCTATGTTCGCATCATGCTCCCGGAGCAAGTCCGCAATATTTCGAAATCCAAATTGTAGGGATAGTTTGTATGGAGTGTGGCCCTCGTCGTTCAATGCATGCACATCCGCGCCACGTTCGAGTAAGAATTTCACAATCTGAAGGTTTCCGATGCCCGCTGAGAGGTGTATTGGAGTCCAACGATTATGCTTCCTTGCGTTAACGTTCGCGCCGTGATCGACAAGCACCCGCACGACTTCGACGTGTCCGAACCGTGATGCAAAGTGCAGCGGGGTCCAACCCCACAGATCACGTGAGTCCACCTCGGCGCCCAGTTCGATAAGCAGGCGCACGACATCTGGGTGTCCATTGGCCGCTGCTCGGCTTAACGGAGTCGCATGGTTCTCATTTCTGGCGTTGATATCCGCTCCCTGCTCGAGCAATGACTTCACTATGCTAAGTTTCCCTTCTTCCGAGGCAGTGTGTAACGTAATCTCTTCCACGTCCTTATTTTCATCGGCTCCATACTGGACGGTGCCCAACGTGGTCGAGCGTGTCTTGTGTCGTACATTTTCATCAGCCCTGTAATCAGCTAGGAATCTTGCAATATCGACTTCGCCGTTCTCCGATGCCAATTCGGCAGAGGTTTTATTGGCCTTGTTGAGGGCGTTGAAATCAGCACCCCGTCGAAGTAACAGTTGTACAACCCCCAGTTGTCCACTGTGCGACGCTGAGTGTAGCGGAGTCCAGCCATTGCTGTCGGTGACATGAAGATTCGCGCCATTGTCGATGAGCAGACGGGCGACCTCGACTCCCCCGCGGCCTGCTGCACAGTCAAGTGGTGTCTTCTGCTCGTCGTTGAACGCGTTGACACTTGCATCGCGTTGAATCAGCAACTCTGCGACCTCGAGGTGTCTATAGACTGATGCCAGGTGTAATGGGCTGCAAAGGTCGTTTGTCTGGACGTTCGCATCAGCGCCATGGTCAAGTAACAGCCGTACCATGTCAAGGTGACCATGTCGTGAGGCGAAGTGTAATGGAACCCAGCTTTCCTTGTTCTGCGCATTCAAGTCTGCCCCTCGCTCGATCAGGAAGCGCCCGACTTCGACTTGCCCTTCACCAGACGCCAAGGCCAGCGGGGTCTCCTGAGACTCATTCCGAATATCGATGGGAGTGCCAGAGTCGAGTAATAGTTGTACGACGTTGAGATGCCCACCCCCTGATGCGATGAGCAGTGAATTCCGGCGCATGTCATCTTTAATGTTGACATCTGCTTCATGCTCGATAAGGAAGCGTACGACGTCGAGCTTTCCACTGCCAGATACCAGATCTAGTGATGTCATTCCGTTTCCATTCCGGATGTCGATAGGGACACCGCACTCTAGCAGGAATTTCGCGACGTGGAGATGTCCATATGTCGATGCTCTGTGGAATGGTGTCCAGCCGTCATTACCCCGGGAAGATATGGTCGCGTCACACTCGATTAACAGGCGTGCGGTCTCTAGGTACCCGTTCGCTGATGCCCGGTCCAAGGCAGTCTCGCCTCTATCGTTCCGGCTGTCAACATTTGCACCATGCTCGATCAACAATCTTGTGGTGTCGAGATGTCCATTGGCTGACGCGAGATGCAGCGAAGTCCAGCGATATCCTTCGAGTGCATCCCCATCAGCACCGTATTCTATCAATAGCCGTACGAGGTCAAGGTGTCCATGTCGTGAAGCGTGATGTAGCGGAGTCCAGCCATCTGTCTTATGAACGTTTACATCAGCGCCGCGGTCCAGCAATAGCCGTGCGACGTCAACGTGTCCGTTTTGTGATGCAAGATGTAGCGGAGTCCAGCCATCTGTCCTATGAACGTTTACATCAGCGCCGCGGTCCAGCAATAGCCGTGCGATGTCAACGTGTCCGTTTTGTGATACAAGATGTAACGGAGTGAGCCCTTCATTGTCATGGGTATTCGGGTCCGTGCCACAGCCGACAAGGTAGTGCGACACTTCAAGCTGCCCGTAAGCAGACGCGAGGTGGAGTGGGGTCTCTTGATACTCATCTCGCGCGTGAAGACTTGCACCACATCCAAGTAGCAGTTCCGCAATGTCACGATGCCCGTTGCGTGCTGCTGCGTGTAGCGGTGTCCAGTTTCTATCATCGGGGGCATTCACATCGGCACCAGAATTAGTAAGATACTGCGCGACCTCGATCAATGATTGCACTTTGACAAGGGGTCCACCTTGTGATATTTTATGAAGCGGAACTCGGCCCCGATCGTCACGAGAGTTAGGATCTGCGCCATTTTTAAGAAGCAGCAACGCCACTTCTGAATGTCCCTTGACCGAGGCTGCATGCAACGGGGTCACCTGAGATCCCCCAATCCCATTGACATCTATGGGATGGGAAACGATGAGGTGTTCCACGAGGCCACGAAAACCGCATAAAGATGCATAATATAGAGGCCTAGCCTCGGGTTGAGTCGGGCATATCTCCAACATGGGCTCCATCCAATCATGATCGACATCGTATAGCCAGACCCAAGCTGCGAAATGGGGCTTTGCCGGATCAAAGAGTCGCTCCATCACATACTGAATATCCGCCGCCACGTCCCTAAACTGGGCATGATCCATCCAGTGTCGAGCGGCGTACAAGGCGAGAGGGAAGTGAGAAATAGCATTTCTGTCGATTTTGTCATCGAGTTGTAGTAGGACACCGAGGCTTGCATGTGCCAGGATCGTATGTGCAGGTTCGAGAAGAACATGATAGTATGACAGATATTCCTCTGCCGTCGCGAGTCGCTCCGATGTCAAGTACTCCTTGACGGAGAAATGAGAGAATTGCACAGTTTTGTGGCCCTCTCTAAAGACGACAGCGATGAGGCTAGAGCATGCAGACATCACCGCTTCTTCTGCGTCTTCAGGACGCCATGCTGCGTAATATGTAGGGGGTCCTGCCTCGTGGAAACGAAATGCAAGAATCTCGGCGAGTTCTTCGACGCGGAGCGGACGAATGGACACCATGAGACATCGAAATAGTCGTTGCGCGAATTCTCTTTTCTCCTCATCGATACCCAGTAGTGTTCGGCGATATGTCTCGTCCAACGTCTTCGGGAGGGCATTCAACACACTCCGAATACTCGCAGGAAAACTGCGGCGCAGCGTGTCCACCTGGCAGACAACCCAACGGAACCTACAAGGTCATGTGAGCATCTATTGAACGCCAAAGACTCGGACGTGACTTACATTCCGTTTGATTTATCAGATAGAGTGTCGATAACCAGGTCCTGGTCCTCTTCTTTCCATTTCCGCATCCTCCTATCAGAACGGACAACAGATTTGATGTAGTCCAGTATATCTTCCTTTTGCCCGATCTCATCATGAAGAGAAAACTTGAGAGACGTCAATGGCTCCAGCACCGCTCGGATATCTATTTCTGGGCGGCTCGTGGCACATATGTGGAGATTCGAGAGATCCAATTCAACGAGTTCTTCGATGAGCTCTAGGACCTCCTCACGGGCAGACGGCGTCCCAGAGAAGTTCGGACACTCATCGATGGCGTCGACCATGAGAAATATCTTGCCTTGCCCTGGTGAACTGAGCATGTCCTTCAAACACTCTAAAAGTGCGCTACGAGTGGGCTTTCGCGTGCCGCCAGCATTATCGGTATATAATTTGGTGAGAACCTCGTAACAGGAATCCGATTCCGCAGATAGTTGGGAAAGAAGGGAGGATAAGAGGCCATAACGGTCTTGTTTCTTCACATCACGAAAGTCGAAATAGTAATAGGCCATTGTGGCCAATCCAACTGCATGCATGCTCTGAATGTCTTGAATGATTGCGGATCTAGTTAGAAATATCAATAACGTTGACCATAACCAGTGATTATAAGAGTGTTACATACAGGAGCGTGCTTTTGCCCGCACCAGCTTAGTATCGAGAAGTCGTCAATGCAGGAGGTACACTGGCAGTTGGGGAAACGTACGTTTCCCGTGGATCCACAGCAGAGAACCTCTCGCTTTCCATTCCTTCAATACATCACTCTCCAAAAACCATGCTCCGGTTCCTTTATAGTGTGCGCTCCAGATAAAATCATGGTTTGTCGACGGGTCAGGAGGCGCGAGCCAATTTTGGACGTCCCTTTGTAACTGAACACCTGAAACGTACCGTCAATTGGAACGAAGGTGGAATAAGGAAACAACAAACGTTTCATTTTGTTCGTCTCGCTTATCATTTGGTGAAGAGCAGCTACGATCCAATGTTAGGAGGTGAGTACTATTGGGCGAGGGACACATACCCAAATCTTGTCGAATACCATCGGTCGACGCCTTACCATCTGATCGAATACGCATCACGTAAGATATCAGTAACCAATCATGAAGGCTGTACGTACCTTCCATCACTACCCTCACATTACCCACGAGGCCATGGACAACACCCAACGTCTGTGCGACAGCCACCCGGGCCTCGTCTTGCGTCAATCGATCCAGCCTCATCAGAACGGCCTCGACCTCACTCTCCCCTAACAGCTTTTTCGTGAACTTCTCTACGGCAGATTGAGTCATAGGTAATGTATACGTGACGGTGCACCTACTAAACCGACCCTGCTTCATTTGTTTCATAGCAAGGGCTAGAACCGAAAGTAATTCGATCATTATTTTGACGATAATATTCGTTATCATCGGAGTGGGCGGGATCGTCGTATAGATCTCAAGACGTTTGAGGAAAGTGCCCAAACATTCAAAGAGATCTAGAATAGCGTCATAGCTCGATGTGATTCCACTTGCGGCCTGAAATGTTCACACGTCACGAGAAATGGGTTGAAGATAGTATTCGAGAGACATACGGCGAGAAGAGCGTCAATCCCAACAAAGATGGCCTTTGCTGGGGGGAAGGGGACCTGACGAGGGTCTCGATACAATATTGACACCACGGCATATGCTACTCACTGAGTTGACCGTTTCTCCGAGTACTCCAGAAAATGCGTGAAGGACCTCCACCGCTGGGCTGATGCAACTTATCAGTCTCCGATTCCGATCGCGGTACTCTTTAAAGGCATTCTCTCGTTCTTGAAGTAGTTCAAGGATGGCCTGAGGAGAATTTGAACATTCGAGCCTCTCAGCAAATGGACTGTTAGAGAGGTCTATTCCGGTTTCCTTGGCATAGTCAGCCAACGCATCGATGATCGATTGGAAGTTAGATTGAGAGGATGTTGCCTGTTCAGTCGAGGACATGAAGACAACAGATTGTTCGTTCGTCCAGAAGAGACGGACTGTGAAGTCGGGAGAACAAGTGTTTGGTATATCAGTGATGAGAACTTGAACGACCCTTGCTGGGGCCTTGTGACAACCCGGAATACTGTATTATAGTAGCGACACGTGATACCTTCAAAAGAGCGGGAAAAAAGCCTGTCTCACTCATCCTCCCTCTCATCCTCTATTCCAAGGTCTATCACCATTTCACCCTTTTCTTGTCATCTACCCTCATCAAAGGTCAACTTTCTCACGTCGGCACCGGGGCTGGGACATGTGTATACTTACGCTTCCCACCAAAGAAAATCATGCCACGATGATGTAGAAATTTTCGCGCGATGGAGAGATGTCTTTCCACCCCTTCGTCCCGTTGAAAGAGTCAGTCTAGCTGTTCCGAGCAGTGAGTCTCGACGCTGAAGGTATGTTCCCTGCTCTTGCCATCTCCCATCAAATTATCACCAACCATGTGCATATAGTCGGTCAATTCGTCTAGACGAAGACATGATAGGCGATGGTCGTCTTTACAAGGGGGAAACAACGGGGGCCGTGAAGCCTGCGTGAGCTTGTACCACCAGCGTTCGCGGTCGAACACTGGTGGTACAAGCTCATCCAGGTTTGCCAAAGTTAGATACATGGTTCGGTATCCTACCGTGTATTGTTTGCCCGCATGGCATGCCAGTAGCAGGGATGCTGGCGCATTCATCTCGCCACACTCAGCATCCTGTGTTTTATCCCACCTCTTGGACTCGACGGTCTCGTTGAGGTATGACTGGACCGAACCTCTCTCAGATGGACTCACATTCATGGATGAGTTTATAGGTTCGCAAGGACACGTATTTATATTCCATCTCCCTTGTCCGCCATGTTGGTTTCTCAATCCATAATCTCGACCACGTCACTTGGGCGTGCTCCAACCCCTTGTGGAGCGTGATGATACTTTCATCCTACGTAGGTAAGACTGAAACGTTATCACTTGATAGCCCTCAGCGCGTTG
>Ga0137358_10000705_pt1 | contig 16373 bp, 20 predicted proteins | sample Mad1_20_16metaG_FD_105551 | JGI IMG/M metagenome (GOLD analysis project Ga0137358, IMG submission 105551) | Vadose zone soil microbial communities from Angelo Coast Range Reserve, California, USA - Mad1_20_16 metaG | ecosystem: Environmental > Terrestrial > Soil > Vadose zone | place: USA... | reverse complement strand
TGGAGGCGGGCGTGTTGGGCGATGTGAGGAAGTTGGTCACGCATCGGTTTGCGATTGAGGACGCTGTGCGCGCGTTTGAGACGAGCGCGGATCCGAAGAGCAGGGCAATAAAGGTGCAGATCACGAATGTCAGGTAGTAGGATGTGGTACTGTATCAATGACCACATCGCGACCAGACGTATTCACAAATGTCGAATACAGTCTCATGGTGAAGATGTCCTGGGTGCTATAGACGAGCGCAGCGCTTATCTCTGGTCGAGAGCGGTCTTTATACACACTGGCAGCCGCAGAAGGATAGGCCATCTCTCGGACTTGCATCCTCACCACACCAGCGGAAATGATTTCGCCAATAATCTAGTGAATCTTCTGCTTATCTATCGACTTCTCAATCTCGTCGTCTGGAATTATCGATATCTATTTCGACTCAACCGTCTTCTCCTTCCGACAGCTTACGGCGGTGGCTGTGGGTGGAGAGTTGAAGCAGGTACTTTCGTTCCAGCTACCACACTACGCGTCTTCTTCCAACCCATAGCCTGAAGCCTGCAGAATAGCATTGTTCCTGTAATTGTACCGGGTTTAGTAACGGCATAAGAGACAGCGGCAGCGGCCTCCTTATCGCTTGCTTGGAACAATGAACACGGTAGCAGAGGCAGATATGATACCATGGCGATGCACTTGCAGTGTCGCCGCCAGCGACGAAAGAACAATGAAACTACGGAAGCATAGATCAACAAGTCTAGACGCCGTGGTCTTCCATTCTTTGCCGCTCTCCGCGCTCATCGATATCAACACGGAATGATCCCGATAGCAATGAAGAATGCTCCATTAGACCGACTGGAATAAAATATACAGTACAATATCAATAGCGTGATCAGTGAATGGTGGAAAACGTCTCGATACGATGGATGATATATATGCAAGTGAAAATACCTCATACAACAGTAGCTTATACGGTTGTGAAGAGACTGCGGCAGTGGCAGCATTCGCTACTTAGGAAGAAAAGGATTCCGAGATGCCTGGATCGTTCCCGTTCCCGCAGGAACGAGCCAGGGCGTATCACCGTTACCGGGCCCGGGCCGGAGCTCGTCCCCTTCCTCAACCGACTTAGCAGCATACCGCTGTGCCTCCGAGATCTCTCTATCCGACCTTGAGCTACTAACCGTCGTTCCCGAGAACCGCGACGGCGTGATGACCCCGCGCAAATTCACAGGTTTTCGCGGTACGGGCGCACGGGATGGCAAACCGGTCACTTGCGAATACAACGATTCTGTATCCACCTCACTCCCGCCACCCGAGCGCGCATAGTTCGACGAACCGGGGGCTGCAGGGCTCAGACCCATCTTATTGAGCGCAACCATGTGCCGTTCTTCTTCGCGATTCCTCAGCTGTGCAACGCGCAGCGCCACTTTATCTTCTTTTGAGATCCGAGGGCCCCGCGAGAACAACGAGCCGAGTTTTTCTCGCCACCCTGCACCTCTCGCATCTATGTTTTTCACAGCTGCAAACTCTGCTGTGCGCTTAGCACGCTTGGCGCGCATACGTTTACGGAAGAGCGCGAGGACGCAGAGGAAGATGAGGACGCAACCGAGCGTCATGAGCAATATCTCCCACCACGCGAGACGTCGACCGTTGATCGAGGTAGGCGAGTTGATCCCCGTGATGGTGGGAATTGGAACGGATGATCCTGAGACCTGCGAGACCGAGACGAGATCCGAAAGACACACGCCGAGGCCGGGAACGACGCTGGCGGTAGCAGTCGTCGTCGTGCCATTCTCATTGCAGTTGGCTGCCACGCAAGATCCTCCGCGGAGGACCGAGCTCGAGCTTGAGCATGCAAGGCAGTTACTTGGTCCTGCGCCGGAACAACTCGAACAGCTGCTATCGCACGACTGACAACTTCCGCTCGCGGAGTCGAAGAATTGCGTCTTGGAACATGTCGGTAGACAGCGGCCATTGGACAGCACCGGTCGGTTGGCTGGGCAGCTTGAACATTGATTAAATGAAGTCCCGGAACAGGTCGCGCAGTCTGGGTGGCAGGAAGTACATGTTCCAGACGTGGTGATGGAATTGGATGGACAAGATGAGACGCATTTGCCACCGGACGCTAGCTCACCACCGTTACAGGTCAGACAAAAGTCGGCCGCTCCGACACAAGTGCCGCATTGAGAGGAGCAAGCTGTAGTGGCAATCCTCAGAACAAATGTAGGAAATAGACAGAGATAAAAACATACGAGTGCACGTCAAATTGTTCGTTGGAGAAAGAAAGGTTCCAGATGGACAGTTTCCAACGCACGAGCCATTCGACAACACGAAACCAGGAAGACATGTCGCACACTGTAATTGGTTGATAGTTGACGCTACGTTGAAGTTGGGAATCCCACAGGAAATACATTTCGCTGGGCAGCCTGTATTGCCAATTAGATCTGACCTTGGATAACAAGAATCGTAAAAATAACTTACTGTCACACGCATGCTTATTGTTGTTCGCGATCATGCTTGAGCCAGTACAAATGCCATTTCCATTTGTTGGAACACAGCTCCCGCCGAGCGAGAATTGACCGTTACCACACACGATGCAGTCATTTGATGTAGAACCAGAACACGTCGAGCAAGAAGGGGAACAAGGCTGACACGCCGATCCACTGCTGAAGCTGCCATCGGGGCAAACAGTGCCAGAGGTTGTCACTGATTGCACCGCGTCACATTTTGTGCGGTCGTTAGCGTCCTGGGTAAAGCCTTGCTTGCAGGCGACACAGATCCCACTGCCATCCGCGCATTGTTGGCAGCCCAGTCCGCAAACAGCGCAATTGCCATTCCCGTCCAGGAAGAATCCGGGAGCACAAGTTGCACACTGAGTACCGTTGGATGCGGTTGTCCAGCCTGCGTTGCACGAGCATTGTCCATTGGCACCGCAGACGCCGTTAAGACAATTACAAGTCGATGAGAGGTTCGCAGTCGTAGACGAGAGACAACGTCCTGAACCGGTAATTCCGTCATCGCAAGCGGTACAACCCGCAGGGCACGCCTGGCAAGAGGGACCGAAAAAGCCCTTTGCACAAACCTCACAGGATGTACCGTTGAAGCCAGACGGACACGTGCATTGACCAGATGCGGAACAAACGCCAGCGCCAGAACATGGAGGCGAGCAGGCGTTGGATCCCATGGCGGAAAGGGATAATGAGGTTACCCCGGGAAGTTGAGACACGTCTGGTACGGAATCCCAAAGGATGATACGCTTGTTACTGGTCGTTACGGCGATCCAAATGTTGGAGGACATGGCAATCGAACCAGCGGACAGGGGGTTTGATGAGTTATTAGATGCCGGGTTAGTTGGAAGGGCTGAAAATTGCGCTTGTCCTGAGTAAAGAGCCTGGGGATAAATAACGAGACCGGGTTGTAATGCGACATTGAGAGGGAGAGAAAGAGTGGACGCATTGAAACCTGTTGAAGGCGAGGATGAAGTCGAAGAACTTGTAAGAACTTGGTGGAGCAGTTGCGGATTAGTGGTCGATGTGTACTGGCCGGGAAGGAGAATGACGTTAGAGGGTATATTAGGTGATGATAGTACGGTGCCGACTTGAAGAACAGGTCAGTAAGAGAGGTAGATGAGGTATGGGAGCTTGCGTACTGGTTGTGTTGGAAAATCCTTGGATACACTGCCCAGCAGAACAAACAACGATCGAATTAGTAGAATTGGTGGATATGGGGGCGGCGCGAGCCACGAAGAGGGTGGTTAAAATGGCTAGTAGAGTAGACAGCATTCAGTGATCGTCGAGGGGTCGTGAGACGGATGGAAGTAAAGAGAAGAGAGAGAACCAGCCCTCGTGCTGCAAGAGGGAGATAAGTGGGACAGCACGCTCATTATTCGCCGCGGTCTGTGCTTTTGTATGCTGGACAAAGAGAGTCATTGTTGCACGGGTCAAGGCAACGCTCAAACAAAAAGGCCTCGGTTATCGATATTTCCTTTTATGGACACAACACTCGCGACCAGCCATTTTACCCGAAGTTCCCGCGTCGCATGGGAGTACAATAAGAGCCATGCTGCGCCTTTTTCCTTTCTTTTTTATTACTCTCTGTGTCTGGTCTGGGCATTGTCTTTCAACTCGAGCAAGTCAAAAAGTCCGACTCCCGACTCCCGAGACACCAGAACTCAAAACCCACACAAGACTCCCTGTGGCGGTGGCCCATTTGTGTGCCTTTGTGATCACGTGTTATCTGTGTCAAGTGTCCACTCAGGTGCCTCATCACCGCCTCATCCAGTGCCTCGTCCTCGTCACTGCGCCAACATGCTGTAGTATAAAGGTACGCTACGGCGCTCGGGACGCACGTTCCATCAAGCTGTGTCCTGCTACTACCTCGTTTTTGGCTCTTCCCCTTTGATCATTCCACCCGACCCCGACCGTCAACTGTTCCAGCGGTCGTATATCCTGGATCGGGTATAACAAGGGCCTAGGCCATCTAACCCTGGACCGGCAAACCCAAGTGTGGCAATAAATAATATCCTTCCAAGTTGTGGTGAGCCCGGATGATCTCCACTTGTCTCTAAACCCGCTGATTGTGGCGTTCCCCTACTTTTAATAACCCCATCACTGCTGTCACCTGAAATAGCCGACGGCAGTGTGCGTTAAGACGTCTAGGACCGCAGACCCTTTATACCTGCACAGTAACTTGTAACACCTCAAACACATACCCCTTCATACCCAACGACCAACTCCATCCAAGTCATACGTACACACAATTCATGGGTAGTGTCTCACCAATTGCCGAAGTACAAGTCGAGCTCGCCGAGCGACCGGACGATTCCCCGTTACGCTGCGCCTTCGTTCCTCTCTCCGAAACCGACCTCACCCAGCGCCTGAAAGCTCTCGCCAAGCCCGAGCGATCCGTTTTCGACGCAACGCGCGGCCATCTCGCCGACGCAGTCGCATTTCAGCCCTGTACACGTTACGACTCGCAAGACCGTTTCACCGTGCGGCAGCTCGACGTGCATGGGAAGAAGTGGACATTCACGGGCGTCTTTGACGGTACGTTACTTTGGCGACGGCCAAATATTTTTGAAAATAAAATGTTGTATGAACACGCGCGCTGATGTGTCAAGGTGGCTTGGTACTCCTGCTGTTCAATTTGTCCTCATGTGCTGGTCACCAACAAAGGTCATCTTGGAGACGCAACCGTAGAACACGCCGCATATCACCTCCCAATCATCGTCGATGAGCTACTTCACAAGTTGATTCCCACGCCGGACGCGCCTTTACCCACGCCCGACACTGTTCGCGATATGCTCATGAACCGGATCACGGCATTCGACAACGCCATCGCGGGAGACGTGCTGGAGTTGTTCCCGGGTGGGATCGAGTCATTACCAGACCTCACAGACGAGGAGATCCAAGCGGTAGTGAACGATTTTGCAGTTCCCGGTGGTGTTGGTGGTAGCAACGGTACTGGTGCCGGTGCGAATTACAAGAAAGCCAGACTCTGCCTTTACGGCACGACTGCGCTCGTCGCTCTCGTCGATCCCGCACACGAGAACCTATGGGTGGCTAATCTCGGAGACTGCGAAGCCGGTACGTGCCTCGTCCAAAAGCAGAGAGTTGGTTGACTAAGCTTTTTTTTTCACATCAGTGTTGGTAACGCCGGACCCGGACGGGCGCCTCCCGCGTCACCAGGTGCTCAACGTATTGCATAATGGCAGTAACGCGGCAGAAATCGCACGTGTGCGGCGTGATCATCCTGGCGAACCGGAGAGCGTGATGAACGGCCGCGTGCTCGGCACGATTGCGCCCTTCCGATGTGAGTCCCTGCCCGTCCCCGTCCCCGTTCATTTCCGAGTCAGAGTCCGTTTACCTCCTGATGATGATGATCGATGCACATCTAGGCATCGGAGACGCACCGTTCAAGCAACCGGCCATCTTCACCCGTCGCGTACTCTACAACCTATTCCCAGGCGTAGCAGACCCAACGCCCTGGGAGACCTTCCTCTCCCGAAATCGAACCCCGCCTTACATCTCTTCCGAACCGGACGTAATCCACCGACGTCTCGGCCCACGCTCCTTCCTCATACTCGCCACCGACGGTCTCAGCGAGTTGTACGACGGTGCGGGCCGCTCGGATATGGTAGCCGATTGGGCGCGATGCGTCGCTGAGGCTGGAGCCAAGGAGGCGGTGGTGGTGAACGGCAAGGAGAAGGAGAGTGGGGTCGAGGAGAACTTGGCGCTTGGGTTGTTGCGCCGTGCGCTTGGTGGTGAGGACCTCATGTCTATATCGCAGATGATCACGCTCGATATGGAGACTCCGTGGATGGATGATACGACTATTATCGTTCAGGCACTTTAGAGGATGCATCATCGTGCATCATGCGCCGATCTGACCTTTTTTTTTTTGCTCTTGCTCTCGCCTTCCTGCATTGCTTTGCTGAACTTACAACTTGTTATCGTGCTATCGCATCCCATCGCATTGCATCCTGTGGACGCATCTATTTTTTTCGTCCACGGTTCCTTCCTTTTATTCCCTCTTCTCCTTGGTCGCTCTCTGAATGTTCTTTCTGTCTGGCTAATGGGAGTTGTGCGTGGGTGTGCGTGTGGGTATGGATATGTTATATGCGTTTTGTCTTGGTCTTGTCTCGTCTTTTGTTCTCCCTGTCGTCAAACTGCTCTCTTAGGATCTTTACTTGTCGCATGATAACCTCTATAATCGCAGCAGTCGCAATCTCGTGGAAATGTATAACAAATAACAAATATACTACGGGTGATGAGATCCAGTCTTTCTTTCGTTCTTTGCTCGATCGCCCCGATCGATCGTTCCGTTCTCTACGAATGACGAGCACTGGCAGCACCACCTTTGCCCTTGGTAACTCAGAGTCTATCTCTAATATGTATAGCAAAATCCCCCGCCGGTTCGGGCGAGGCAACCCAGGGGCACCATGCGTCGGAAGCGGGCTGACGGTGGCTGACGGCTACGATCGCAGGCAAGACCTCAGCACGATTGGCAAGGGTAACGGTCGCGGTCGCCCCTAAAGCGCAGAGGGTGGACAGGCAGAGAGAAGCGGCTTCATCGGATGACATGGTTGCTGAGCGCTGAGTTGCGGGGTTTGTTTATGCGGCCTCAGCTCTGTCCACGGTGTTGTTACGTGCAGTGGTGGACACTCATGCTATCCTTGAGCAAGTTCGGTAACATCCACGCCCGAGATTCACCGGCAGAGGTCACAAGAATGTTTGAGATATAGCACTTCCTGTACTTCGGCCATTTCGGTCTCAGCACGGTGCTGACACCGAACTGACCTGACCGAGAGTACTGTCACAGCACTTTCGGTCAGCTCGGTGTCAACACACTTACTGTAACAAGGGTCCAAACAGCAAACACGATTTTTTTTTTTTCCCATTAGCACTTTTTACTTTCGGCTATTCGGCTATTGGAACTTTTTGGCATGGTACTGTCCAAATAGCCGAATGTAAACTGCTAATGAGAAAAAATAAATCGTGTTGCTCGTTTAGGGTCTCATAGCCATCAAGCTACTGTACTAGTAAAGGGAGAGCGTACTGTAGTCGACCTCGATAGTGGTGAGTATTCGCTCGACGATCGGTCTTCCATTGGCAGATGAAATGTAGCAATCGACGATCGCCCATCATTTTTTGCCACGGCCCGGGGACATGCCGGATGACATTGCATTGCACAATATACTTCTCGAAATCGCGCCGAAATTTGGTACAGTACCCCCGAGTTTCGCTGGCATTTGGATAGTGAGTGTTTTACTGTACTGTATTATTTGCTCGTCGTGATGCGCAGATATGCAAACGGTCGGACTCACGGATGTGGGCACCAACGAAAGTCACCGAAATCGAAGTGCAACCGTTGGCGTGCAATATGGACACGGGGTCGATCGGCTCCCTGAGGCTCGATGGTCGTCGCACCAAGGCCCGGGGGACCGGCGAAGCGGACGGATGATCGCCCATTCTTCTCTTGATATGAACGCAGGGCGTACAAATCGCGATTGCCAGCACGCTGTCGTTCCCTGTGCTAATGTCAGCACTGTGCAATCTGTCGGCCAGGTTCTGATGTTGAAATATCGAGCTCGCGCGGCTCGTCTTTTTAGCTTACTTTCTGGCAGTTTCCGAGTACAGTACATTAGTTTTAGTATGGTACTAATTATCTTCCATTCACACCTGACAGTACATACATTTTAGTGGTATAAGTACATGTAAATAGTACTGGGCCCCCTTGCGCGTTTGCCCCACCCCAATACCCACTCGTCTCCGCACGCGCGCGCCGTTTTTCCAACATCTGAAAGAGGCGATGGCGAGGAACTTGAAGGAGATGCAACGGACATGCACTCTGTAAAGTGTACAGTCTGTGAGAGAGGGCATTGAAAAAAGGCGTAACACAGACCGGCCATCGCAGAAGGGGAAAACGTGAGCGATCATTGGGAGAATCGACAGCATAAATATATTTGGATCCGAGTCCACGGAAGTGTAGAATACAGTGTAGAATACCTTGGCTGATTACGTAATATGAATTCGCCCGCCATGACTGTCCTGTTCTAAAATTTGTCATACTGCAAACTACAAACTGCCCGAGCGAGAGAATGCGTATGTCGAATCCGAGTCACGCGTGGTACGACCCGGACATACACACGCACACGATCACACCGTATGTGGTTCCGTGTTTTTCGTGTCAAATGTACTGTTTCCTTCGGCACCAGGGTCGCTCGAGATGACCTTGTGTGGTACGAACTCCAGCTGCTACCAATGAGAAGAAGAAAAAAGGAATAGTCGTCAGATGAAGGGTTCCTTTTCTTCGTTGGAGGAAGGCTTTGGGGGACGTACGGGCATGTCGTGCAGTTTTGAAACATCATTTGGATCGACTTCGCCTGGTCTGACCGACCATGCTGCGACAACGTTCCGGCTCGCGCCTGTCAGTGTTGGGAAGTGCGTGCGATTGGCGGCTCCAGCTAGCGTTGCACGGCCCTCCCTAAGAGATAATGAACTAAGTCGTCTGTGACCGTGACGAAGAACTGAAAGTACGTACAATGTCACGAACAGTGAGATAGGATATAACTTCCCAAGGACTGTCTGCAGCATAATCGCCCAGCTCGAGATAATCGGCGCCTAAATTGGGAACAAAAGCCGGGTCATTGAGGCCGCTCTCCAACTTCACTCTTCAGAAGAAAAGAGAGGAATGACACATACTCCATGGGCACAAACGATCAAGGTAGCGATAGCAAAGGTACATGGCGGGATTGCTGATTCCCAGGTGATAATGATAAGGCGGAAAAGTATCTGAACATGCGACAAACTTATCAGTTCAACGTCAATGTGAAAAAATACAGGCCCTTGCTTGACGAAATTGTTTGGTATGTATATCAGACCTTGACCGGGTGAGAAACACGAGGACTACGAGGTGTTCGAGTCGAAATTGGCCACAGGGATTAGTCCAAGTCTGGCGGTCACAATAAATTCAATGCGACTTACGGATACCGGTGACGGTAAAGTCAGTGACTAGACAAACCACAGATTAACTGTCAAAGGCATTCTTTCTTCATCGCTATGAAAAGGGCTTCACCTGCAGAGAAGGCCACGGAGAGAATGGCTTGATGGCGAGTAATCAGTTCCAGAGCTCAAGAACGCGCTTACGAGGACAAGACTTACAACATATAAAAAAGGCATTCACTGCCAGTAAATGAATGTTCCCGCCGTGCCAACCAACAAGACACATTAAGACCATAACGTAGATATTAGTTACGACACTGCCGATAACCAGCAAGACGAGGAAGAACTGATTGAATTGCAAACGATCGGTCATCTCTTAGTATTCACATGAAACACCCTATAGACTTACTGCTATGTACGGTCGGCGTTTAAGGCTTACATGCCAGCAACGCCATATGAGAAATAGCTGAACCGGAGCAGCTATGAACGACGACTAAGTGGGGGCAGCGGATCCGTCAGACATGGGTGGCAAAACAGAGTTAACGTAATCCCAGAACTTACCAGTGTGAAATAAATTTTGTCAGGCCAATGGAGATCAGAAACTGCCGCCTATCCAGAATAACACGGGGAAGCGGGGGCGGGGAATTAGAAGAGCGTGTCGCGTAGGAGATGGAGACTTCGAAACTGAAATGCCGCCGGATGACGGTAAAGTCCACTTACCCAATTGCCGAAGTCCTGCACCGATGTTCGCCACCACGACGCGAAGGTCACTCCCATTTGAAACCTGTTCCAAGACAATGCATGAGATATGTGTTATTTTTTTTTTCAGATTGTCAGAATGTATATCAAGGTGCCATGTACGAAGCGATGGAAAGCCACGTACAAAGCCACAAAGGTCACAAAGTAAACCAACAACTGGATGGCCAATCTTTCGCCTCTCCGCATGAAAAAGCGAGCGAAGAGCACGATGATGATGCCCGTCTCGATCGCGCCGATAAACGCGGATAGGGCTTTGGCCCCCAGGAATTCTGCGCCGCGTGACTTGAAACTGAAGGTGCTGTTAGCAGCGAAGCTAACGGCATCCCTGCTATCGATCGTGACCGATCTGAACATGCAAGGATCCTGCCAAAAGTAGGTGGGATGGCACGACGGGCACACTGACGTCGAGAAGGGGAAGACTCGAGGAGGAAGGGAAGATAGCGGTGGGGACGACGGTGCCTTAGTCTAGGGATCGAGTCGAGCCCAGCTGCACTACTTATACCTCTGCTGGGTCTGTAGTACAGTAACCGGACGCAATAAATGCATCGTCAAATGTAACTGAATATGGCGTCAAGCGAACGAGGAAGCCCCTGGAGTTTTTCAAGCACGGCGGTGTTTAGTTGTCCAAAGCGCGTTAGACCGAAGACTCGCGACTCGGACACCCACACCGCCCGAACCGGCAATCTCCGAGTGCTCACGGCCGTGCCTGCAGCTGACTGCCCCGCCCATCAGCATGTCTTCGCTTCGCTTCTCGGGATCGTCCATTCCAGTACGCACCGCCAGGGCCTCGATTTTTTTTTTTCCTTTTTTTTTTTGATTCGCCGGGGCCTCGACGTGGCCTGAGTCGATGCTCAAATCTCGACAAACAAACTCTTTGGTCACCTTTGCCCTGAAAATCGTCATTCGCGAGAAAATCATGCCTCTCACGCGCCTGCTGTCTGCCAGTTGTCTGCCGGCCTAAGTTACAGCATTCCGTAGAAATTTCCAATCCCATAGAGTTCTGTAACCTTGAAAAAAAAATGCCCAACCCCATTTTGGGGCCTGCGTACACGGAGATGATTGACTCCTTCAGCAATGATGTGTATAAAACTCGTTTACTGTAACTTAAGTCCGTCATGAAAGACATAATTAAGCGACAGATTGGTGACCGGGCATCGTGTTCCGTCTGGGATCGAGGCCACCCTCATTAAGGGCCCGAGTCCTGGGAAACAGTGGTTCACCACCATCATTGATACAGGGGTCTGCCGTCAGTCTGCGCAGTCGTCTAATACAATTCTATGAGACAACACATTGAGCTTCCTAAAATATGCACCCATTTGATGAACGAAGACGATTCTGCATTGGAGAGACCGACAACCGGCCGTCTGCCAGTGTGCAAGGTACATGCAGCCACTACTAATACGAACATCGGGCGACGTGAGAAAACAATTGAAGGGGCCCGAGAATGATCGACTTCGGAACCTTGACTTTGACGTCGTATTTGGTCATACAATGCAAAGTACCAAGGGGGTTCCATATGGGCCACAGCACCCGTGTCAAAGGTTAGTGATCCTTCTCATGCAGTCGCTGTGCAATGGCAAAGCCTCAAAACCAAACTGGCGCCTACCGTGACAGTAGCTGGAGAGAAGTTCAAAATTTTCACATACAGTAGTTCTTCACAGCGATCAAAAAGGTCAAGTTTGAAGTTTGAAGACCGCACAGTGGCGTGGCCGCCGAGAACAAGAACTTGAACGATAGCTTGATAACGGGGCTCGACTCGCTCGGAAATTCTATTGTGCGTTTGTGATCCGTCTAGATGCGGATCACAGACGGCGACGGTCATATTTCATGACACCGGTCGTGAACATCTGTCAGCATAAAGACAAAGTTCATTCCAGGAACATACTTAGATAAATAAGCCATCAGGAAAAGTGTCATTACTGATTTGTGTTTCTTTGTGACTTTCTGTACTTACAAATGTCCTTTTTTGCCTTTTTTTGTCTTTCCAAAGACCAGAATGAAATGAAAAAGTATTAACACCTTTCCTGATGAGTAATTCCCTCCTACTAATCTTACACGGGCGTATCGATAATACGGTACGTATCTCGAGCAATGTAATTGTCCTAGGGAGATAGAAAAAAGTGAAGTAAAACACACGCATGGTACATACATTAAAAATGTACGGTCCAGCCGCCCGTACAGTGGTCCCCGAATGCACTAGTAGAATGTCACTTCGAAACCATCCGCCAACGGCATGTCAATTTGTACACGTAGCACCTTGTTTGCGCCCTCGTACGAGAACGGCATATTGCCCTTTCCTGGATGAACCGCCACGGCCGTAGGGGGGTTCTCAACGTCCAAGAATGCCACGCTCGCGACCTTCACCCCAACGGCGTACTCGAACGAGCCACGAACACAAAGATTACCATCCGCAAATACCATCTCCACGCTCGTCGGCTTCTCCTGCACAATGCTCACACCATCGTCAACGTACAGCGAACCCGCTGCCGTGCCTTTCGCGTCGGGCGCGACGACAAACTCGAAGTCCTTAGTGCGCAACTCCGTCGTCGTCATCGCCCCAGTCGTGCGGAGCGGGAGCACCACCCCGCCGCGGATGTGTACCGGGATTGTAGTGAAGTTGACATCTGTCAACGTGATATTGTGACCAGTGCCTTCGACAGGTGCAAATGTTGCGAAGTCATAGAACTTCTCCTTGGGCAGATAGATCGTCACCGTCGTCGCGTTCTCCTCTGTTACGGGCGAGACCAGAATCGAGTCCCCAAAGAGGAACTGCAAGTCGATCCCAAACGTGGCCATGTCCGTCGGATACTTAAACCAGAGTGGGTTGAGTACTGGCGACCCATCCAAACTCGCTTTATGAAACGCCGTATAGAAGTAATCCAGTAGGCGATACCTATCGGATGGGCTTTGGGATCACCACTTCACATTCCTCGCGCATTATCCTCACCTAATATCGAGGGCGTTCTTCGCTGCCTGAGCCACCAATGGCCATCGATAGAATTCCTGACTGATGGAGATATCGCTATTATGCTACAATGCCATACCAATCATCAGGGACATCCAGTTACCGCATTAGCAAATACTCACGTTCCTCATAAAGGGATAGAATGCACCAAGCATCGCCCAACGCGCGCACAACGTCTCCGTCGTGTTATCCCCTTGTCACACAAAGTTCGGTTGATATCCAGGAGGAGCTTTCAATGCTCACCAAAGCCGCAGATGTCACTCCCGATCATGGGTACCTGAAACACCGACGCCATTCCTAGCATACCCGCGATCGATATACGATAGTGTTCCCATGTGCTCAAATTGTCACCCAACCATTTCCCCACCTTATGGCCAGCGCCTGCGAATGTCGAACGTGTGATGACGAGTGTGCGTAGGCCAGGGCGACGCGCAAGCATGGCCTCATGCGTAGCAGTGGACATCATCGTGCCATACAGGTTGTCTAATTCGAGGCGCCAGGTAGACCCATTAGAGTTGCTGGCCTTGCGGCGCGAAACAGGCGCTCAGACTCACGTGTGTCATATTCAACGAGACCATTTGCATGAATCGAATTAGTCTAGCAAAATTCGGCATTCATTCATGAGTCACGTGTCATATGTCAGCAGGGAGAGACCCACATAAGCGGTTCGATTAGAAAGGACACCCTGGGCATTATCGATGACGTAGGGGGGATCGAGTAGGTCATCTCCTGCATGGTTCGGTGTCCCTCGCTTTGCGAGCTTGACGTTCGCGTTGCTGAAAATTGTAGCATTTGGGCTGGGCACCAGTGAGGTACGGTTAGGGGGGAAGCCATTTTCAATGGCCTGGGCGGAGGGATCGTCACAGGGATAAACGCAGAACTGGCCGACAAAACATCCCCGTGTATGAGAACAACGAAAGGGACTCGGGGTTGCGAACTACATACACTCGAAGGTTCATTCATGTCGATCCAAACACCATCAACGTCAAATCCTGTTTCAGGGTTATAGAATCTCTGAAATTCACCGGTCCAGTATCTAAACGAGTGTGGCGTTCAGCGTCTCACGTCCAAATGCCAGACTCTGACGACGAGGACTCACTCGCTAACTTTCGGATGGAACCAGTCTAGATGAGACTGATTAGAAAGAACGAATACATGTTTCTATATAGAATCCCCTTACCGGGGAAAACGGTGACACCTATATAAATGGGTTTGAAGTTTTTTCTCGACCCCAAATTTGGTAAAACACACCTGGCCAGACAACGCCCAAGCTTGCGCTGCCATTTGGGGTCTTGACCCACAAGTCCAATTCAGTGCCACGATCGTACGGTTCATAGCCTTGACCAGGTAAATGTCCAATCGCGGGATCCGTCATCAGAACTGGATCCATCATGTCACCCGTTGTATTACTACTGAACTGATATATGAAACATACCATAACGCTGGTCATGCTTGTGTAAATACTCAATGATATCACGCATGCGGGCAGGTGGGAAGTATTCCGGATCCATCGTGAATATTCTACGCTTGAACATATAGTCTGAGAAGTGACCGTAAATTGACACATCAAACACCAGAATAGCAAGAACTCGCCAATGTCAGTCCACATCGTCTCGAGTGGGATACCGGCAGCCGAGTAGTTGGAGATTACACCAGCCACATCAATGTAATCTAGTCAAGCGGAAACCCGGTCAGTGCCCAATCACTCGCCCGTAACCTCTAAATAAAGAAGCGTACCTCGATACCCATACCTGCATTGATGCAGACCAAATGACCAATACGGTACCTCAGCAGGTGTCCCGACGATCTCCGCATATTGCCTCGCTACCTCAGCCGGATCGGTCTCACTGCCGACCAAGAAGTAAAAGTCGAACACCCCGCCGATGACATTATACTCCAGTGTGGTCGCACTCTCACCGTCACCGCGAATCTTCACGTCCATCCCAGAAGAGCTGAGGAGGAAGACGCCATGTGTGCCGCTATAGGGTTGATGCTCAAAGTATACCGGATGATTACTGTACAGGTTCGTGCCACGTGGAATCCCAAACGCATCACGGGACCACAGCGTGCGTGTCGTATTTGTCTCGTCCAGCCGGAATGGCTCAGAATGCTCGCCGAGGCCGTAGATGTTCGCTAAGGTGGGGAGCGAAGTCTTAAGACGCAGGTACTGCGGCTCAAAGATGAGCGGGTAGTGCGCGGTCGTGAACAGCACCTCGTCTGTGCTGGTGCGAGAGATGTTGAATGAGAACGGCGCAGCGGTGTAGGTGAATTTGATTTGCGCTGCATCTGGGTGCACGTTCGGATCCGCCGCGGGTCGCGGGAAGACGGACTCAGGAACTTCGTATCGTTCGTTGGATGCGTCGGTGATCTTGAGATGAATGCGCGTGTCTGTGCCGTGGGCGGGAAAGCAAACATTAGACGTTGTATCCTTATTCTTTGTGATGCTAAATGCCAGACTGCCAACGTACCAGTCTCGTACACCACGGCCAGGTTAAGAAATTCAATATCATCGCCAAACACATTGCAGGGCTTGCCGAAGAGGACGAGCTTGGCTGACAGTCTCGGGCCACCGACCTTTACGTTTGTAGCGTTATAGCCTGGACAGGCGTCTAGCACGGCTGGGTCTACATCTACCGCGCGGGCGACATCCACTGCGGCCCCGAGCAAATAGAGAAATGCAGCCGCTACTCCACAGAGACGAGGCAAGCTGAGCATCGTGGGGTATAATGTGCGAGGCCGGAAGATCAAAATGTCGGCAATTTATATTGGGGTTCGAGAATGCTGTCTGTCGGGTAATGGCGTACGGATGGGTGCTAGAAGCCAGCCTCACATGGCAGGTTGCGTAATTTCAATGCAATGATGTAAGCCTGGCTTCGAGAAGTTTACTTGCATCACATGCGTGCAGAAGCGAATAGGGAAGACGCATAGAGGCAAATTTCGCCTTTGAAAGGGATGTAAAGAAAGTAGAGGGTGGCTGTGTCGCATGTAGGGATTGAAAGGATAGCCCGCTTGCGTGGCAGGGCCGGTAATGACTTTAATGACTTGGAGTAAAAGTGCGGAATATCGACTCACCTACGTAAGCCGCGGTGCAAACTACTGTAGTCATGGTTCGCTTCTATGCCGGCGGTACCATAATTTCCGTCAAACGAGAAGGGAAGCGACAAGAATGTTTTGGGCGTCCACTGCACTTTCCACTGCCTTGCTAACGGAACCACCGCCATGGTGGG
>Ga0137358_10000702_pt1 | contig 16415 bp, 10 predicted proteins | sample Mad1_20_16metaG_FD_105551 | JGI IMG/M metagenome (GOLD analysis project Ga0137358, IMG submission 105551) | Vadose zone soil microbial communities from Angelo Coast Range Reserve, California, USA - Mad1_20_16 metaG | ecosystem: Environmental > Terrestrial > Soil > Vadose zone | place: USA... | reverse complement strand
CACATATGTCCCGACGACCGTCCACCCCTCCGCATCAGCAGCAGCATACGTCTTCGCAACGCTAACAGTAAACTCCTCAAACACCCCACTGAAAAACTCAAAGTTCGCCAGCTGCACCGTGTCGATCCGAATATCGTCGCACAGCTCCACGACGACGAATTGCGGCTTGGCCCCGCACGGCGAAAGCATGTACCGATCACGCTGCGAAGACAGGATGTTCGCCGCGGACTTGGCCCCGCCGTGCGCCGTGTGCACTCGCGCAGAGCAGTCCACCGACGCGTAGTTGAACCGGTCCGTGAGAGGCACCCGGAAGTGAGGCGAGGCCGAGACCGGCGGTGGTGGTGGTGGTATCGGTGCTGTCGTGCTTCCCCCCACACCCCCCTCCAACGACCCAGCGTCCATCGCATCCGGTGCAGGGGCTGCGGAATAAATAGTGGCAGAGGTTTGGGTGGCAGCAGCGACTTCTGCACCAGCTTCTGCTGGCACGCGGGTCGGCGTGCTGGCGTTGGGGGCCACGCCGCTTTTTGGGTTGTTGTTGCTGCCCTCGCTCATGTGTTTGGCTTTCCAGTCTTCGAAAGATAGGAAAAGATCGTCGTCGACGGGCTCCAAGGGGGTCAAGGGCTTGAGGCAGCAGATGGGCTCCTCCGAGGGTTTGGGCGCCAGGGCAGCAATGGCATGAAATGGGTCATATTGGGTCGTGGGTCGTGGCAGTGGGTGGCCAGAAAGAATGGGGGACGCAAAGAACAGACAAAGGAAGAAAGATGGGAGCCATGGGAAGGGTCGAGTGGACATAGAGATAGCACCAGTGCTAGCCCAGGCAGTGGTGGCCAACAAAGAGGACTCGGTCTATTTTCATCCCATTTCTTATTTTCTCACAACACCCATTTCCTCCACAAATAACATTGCACAGAAAACATATGTATTGGCAGCTGGTAGCTATGTTTGTAAACCTCAGAACAAACCCCCGCCATATTGACCACGTCGACCAACGTCGACCGGTGGGACAAAATGATACGAATTCGGAGCTTCCAGTGCCAACTATGATGTGGCCGCCCAAGCTCCCTTGACGTATGTTTGGGAAACTTATGGGCACTGGAGACAAAGTCAGACAAATGATATTTGGCAAGAAACGTAACCCTACTGTTGCTCCAGCTGCTGCCGTGTTCATGATGAGAGCGACAATGAGACCTAAAACAACGAAAATCAAAGGAGGCCCAATTCACATATCCGCTCGACGGACCGTACAAGCCCAAGACTTCGGCAAAAATGAGGATGAGGATCTGATTTACGTCAATAAGCAGCTCGGACCAATGTGATGGCATTCAAACAAACACACCATTCCGACGAACAACTTGGGTTGTTGTGCAGTGCCCCGAACACCAGCATCGCCTACGATACCAATGGCAAAGCCAGCAGCAAGACCAGAAAGCCCGACAGAAAGACCCGCGCCAAGCTGGACGAAACCGGTGTACAAAGGCATACGGGGAGTAACTAGAGCTCGAGATCAACGGCCAGGCGGACGGCCAACGAACACGGAATACATACGATTTCCAGAAATAAGAACCGAGACGACAAGGCCGTAGATCTTTTGCGGTTCCCCCCAAAAATTAAATCCGCGTCGCAGGATCGAGTAGCGTGTAAAGTACTCACGGCGATGATACCAGCCATGACGACAGGAACCACGTTCTTCATCATGAGATCAGGCCGTAATACAGCCATGGCTGAAATGCCAACACCAGATTTTGCGGTCCCATAACTGCGGAGCACAATGTCAATGAGGCGAGGATTCAAAGCGGCAATTGCGAAAGGTTCGCAAAGGCGGCGCGGTTGCTTCAGCAGAGAGAAAAAAAACTCGCCTTGCTCCAATACCTATGATATAAGTTATGAGATAGGTAGGATGATAACAGGACCACGGGAAAAGGACATACACGTAAACACGATGGCACTGGTACAACCCTGGTGTCGACGGCGAAAAGGTCGAATCGGGGCTTCTCATGAAGTTCGCAGTAGAAACTCACCATCGCGCCAAAGAAAGGAGCGTAAACGGGGCAGAGGTCAGACATTGTTGGCGAGGCTAGGGCGAGATAGTGCAAGTAGAGTGGAGAGTGGGTTGTAGTAACTTATGTCGACTGCGTGACCAACTGCGACCATCTCACCTCTTCGGCAAATCCCACGTCGGAATTTCAACATGGTGGCGCTGCCTCTTTCGGTCAGCTGGCCAAGCAAGGAATTCAACGGCGAGCATCCCCCTCATGCCATCTTTCAACGAAATTTTCCTTGCCTTCATGCGGTCATCCTATGCACTTTGTCGATTTCAACAAGTGCACCTGGCACCGCTGATGTTGGGATGCAAAGATTTTGGACTCAGGATCTGGATAACATCTTCTTGGGTCTTTTTTGCCAACGATGGCCAAGCTTGGGCCAGCACAGACATGATATCAAATTCGGCGTTGGCAGCAGCCACTTTCGGGTCCGGGGCAAGATCAACGACGTGAAGAGTGAACCTATCATTCATCGTTCGCTACCAACTTAAGTGGCTCGCTGACTGCTCGACCGTCGGGTCCTATGCACGGTCTGTCGTCGATTCTCTCATGGATTCTGGTAGTGACTCAGGGCCAAAACATGGCACATTACGATGTGGACGTTCTTGTATACTGTACTAGAAATCGATATCGCTGCATTTCCTATTCTTCGCTGGTCAACTTGAATCCCGAGTGTGCTGGGCGGTGCCAGGGTTATACTGGCACTATCGCTGTCGTAAGTGAATCACGACATGTTTAACGTAAAATACGAATAATAGTCGTGGTATACTGTAGTGTGTAGCGGCACTGGAAAATTGGCGCCGGTTGGCACAATCAGTAGTCACTCAGTACCGTAACGTCGGAACGAAACGCCGAGTACGCCGAGTACGCTTTTGGAAAGTCCTGCCCTAAAAGGGCATAGTTATGGGACCGGAGCCCAGAAGGTCAGCGGATATGAATATGAGACCCAGCCCAGGCCACGGCACATGGCACTGGCGGCACCACGACTGGCACGGGCATATTTAAACTGAAACCACAGCGGTAAATTCAACGCAAGCCCGTCATGCTCTCCATTGCCCCCGTACAGTACACAGGTGGGGTGGGTAAAGCCAAAGCGATCCTTACGTCGCCAGGCACCAGATCCTCACCCGAGTCGATGAGTCCTCTTTGGTATGTCAGTCAAGATTAAATCACTAATTGCATTGACCATGTTACTGACAAGGTCTCAAGCAGCCCTGCTCGAAAGTGTCACTGTCGCCCAGTCTCCCCAGCACGTTACTCCTCCATCACCAACACGCCGCCATCATTTTCTTGCCACGCTGGGTCACAGTCCCAGACAGATTTCCATACCAATGGCTCGTCGATGGAAAAGAATCGCCCACGTTACTGGACTCGCAATAATGCAAAAATATCACGCCAACGTATGTTTCTTTACGGATCCCTCGTAACAACAATTGCTGACTGGTGCCACTGGTATGTACTAGGCCAAGTAACAATTGACATGCTCCCCGACGATGCCCTCTTGGAAATATTTGACTTCTTCCTATGTGGAATCGAACGCACAGACGGGTGGGATTTACTCGTGCACGTGTGTCGAAAATGGAGAAACGTCGTGTTTGGGTCACCACGTCGTCTGAATTTACATCTTCAGTGCACAGCCAGGAAGCCCGTGAGAGAGATGCTGGATGTCTGGCCAGAATTGCCCATCGTCATGGAGCAGCACGATCCCCCAACACTGGGCGTAGACAACATCGTTGCCGCTCTCGAGCACAGCGATCGCGTATGTGAAATCACGTTGAGGCATATTTCGAGTTCGCTATGGGAAAATATCTTGGCGGCGACCAAGGTGCCATTCCCGGCGCTGACCCGTCTAGACCTCGTTTCCGAAGACGAAACGATGCCGGACGTTCCAGATTCGTTCCTGGGAGGATCTGCGCCGCTTCTGCGATCGCTCCATTTGCGTCGCATCCCATTTCCTGGATTGCCACGGCTGCTCTCGTCTACCGTCGTCGTCGACCTCGTCCATCTTGAACTCTATGACATTCCCCATTCCGGGTACATCTCACCCGAGGCGATGGTCACTTGCCTCTCCGCGTTGACAAACCTCGAAGCACTTTCGCTTGATTTCCAATCGCCACGATCTCGCCCCGACGGAAGACGATGTCTTCGTCCGCCGACACGCAGTTTGCTCCCCCGTCTCATTCGTTTTGCATTCAAAGGAGTCAGCGAATACTTGGAGGATCTCGTGGCTCGCATCGATGCCCCGTTTCTCGACGAATTGCATATCATCTTCTTCCATCAGCTCATACTAGACACTCCACAACTCGCCCAGTTCATCGGCCGCACGCCAAATCTCAAGGCACACAATGAAGCACAAGTCACGTTTCTCGATGACGCCGTTCAGGTACTACTCGGGTACATGCAACATGTCTCGCTGCGAACCGCATGCAAAGCGTCAGACTGGCAGCTTTCCTTCGTGGCGCAGGTCTGCAGTTCTTCATTGTCTCTCATTCCTTCTCTGGAACACCTCTACATCTGCGCGGGTGAATATTCTCGATCACATTGGCTAGACGACGTCGAAAACAGCCAATGGCTGGATATTCTACATCCTTTTACGGCTGTGAAGAACCTCTACCTATCCAAGGAAGTTGCGCCACGCATCGTGTCCGCGCTACAGGAGGTCATCGGGGACGGAGTGACAGATGTGTTACCTGTCCTGGAAAATCTTTTTTTAGAGGAGCCACACCTATCGGGCACTATCCAGGAAACCATCGAGAAGCTTGTTGCCTCGCGACTGTACTCCAATCATCCTATAGCCATTTCTCACTGGGACAGAGATCAGCACAAGTGGTAGCAGGAGGTTGATAATCAATCACTGCTACTTTCTCTACCCTTTACGTTTGGCGTTATCTACTTACCACCCGCCGTACTTCATTCTTTCAGCGTTTGTCTCTTAAAACACCAGTCGCAGGATTTCCGTAAAATCACCACGACCAGACTCATTTGTATTATATTGTCGGGTAAAAGGCCAAATTAGTTTCGGGGGTTTTTCAGCCCCAAAAACCCAAAACCAGAAAACCTAGTTCTTGGATCTAGACTAAATACAGGACATGTACAATTTGATGTAATTAGTGGCTTGTTATAAGTTTGTGAGTATGGTGGTCAACAAAATGGTTCACAAAAAAGAAATGAAAGCTATGATTTTATTAGCCATGTAGTCATAGTTTCATGGGTGTAGGTTGCCATAGCTCACCCCTTTATTAATAAAAAGCCTGATTAGTGACATAGAAATGCCGAGCTCCTTCATTCCAACGAGAAATTGCTATAGTGTGGCCGGAGAGCTGTCACGCGGCGATGAACCGCTCAAATGCTTTCTGATCAGGTCTAGATAGATCAAGCCCCGACACAAAAAGTCGCTCCAGGGCAGGGAACACTTCTGTCACCCTTTCCCCGACAATGATGTCTTGCAGGAGGGCCGCGATACGTGGCACAAATTCCCGGGATAGGTAGAGATCCTTCACAGCAGTAAATTGGCGTGATAGTTCCAGCCATTCGCTGTTCTTGGTTTCAAGTGGTAAAGCACATGGTCCTTCATCTAAGCCATAAATGTAGTCCACCTTCACAGTAACGAGAGCCTGAGGGAAGGACGATCCACAGACTTGCGCTACGAATGCAAGCTTCGACTCTAAGGATTTGCATTGGTTTCTCATAACGAGATATTGGTCGAATTTCCCTAGAAATGTCACAGAAATTCCGGTGAAGGAAAAGGCAACGTGTGCTTCATCGTGTGCTCTGAGCTGGGGCGAGCGGCTGATGAACTGGGGGAGTTGAGGGCTGTCAGATACGAATTGTCCGAGGAATTTTATCTTCAAGAAGCCGAGTAGAGGGGCATCAATCCAGGCCACCAAATCCTCCAAGTATTCGCCGACCCTAGCGAACAAAAAGTTAGTAAGAGCGGGGAGGGCAGTGCGTGTCGAAGGAAGTGGACGTCGGCATTCCCCGTTCGGCCGTTGAGGATGAGAATATTTGAATCCCAGCAGTGCAAGGTCGATTTTTTTGAGCCTTGTCAACGCGGAGAGGTAAGATAACATCGCCTCGGGTGAAATGTACCCAGAATGGGGAACATCATGAAGAGTGAGCTCGACAAGGTCGGGGGCAAACAAAGATAGTTTCGGTAGTCCCAGAAATGAGGCGCCCGTCAAGGCAAGTTTTCGCAGACGCGGTGCATTTCCAGCCAAGAACGAATCAGGAATGTCTGATTCATACTGGAACAAAAGGTCCACATCTGTCAATTTCGGGAAGGGCATCTCCATGGCTGTGACGACCTTTTTCCATGGCGAACTTGACTGGCAACTGAGTTTAATTCCACATATGCGATCATTGTGCTCAAGTATCGCCATGAGGTTATCCTCGCTGCGCGAGTCGAGGGAGTCGTTGATGAAAATAGGGAGGAAGGGTGGCCAAACATCCAGCGTCTTCCTTATGTCGGTCGTCCGTGGGTGGACGATCAGTTGCAGATTAAGGTGACATGACCATCTGAAAACATTATCTCGCCATTTTCGACACACATGCGCCAGCGTAGGCCACCTGATCGTCCACTGCCAGCAGCACCGCGTGACATCCACATAGGAAGCGAATACTATTAGGAGCACATCATCGGGGAGTACGTCAATCGTCACCCGGCCCATATCCGAGTCGCACCGGTCTTGCGGAGTGGACATTCGTCGATGTGTCTCGTTTGAAACCACTCGATGTGTTTCTTTACTACTAAAAACCCCTCTGAAAAGATCAATTATAGCGGTGGTTAAGAAATAATGGTAGGGCGATGGTGGATGACGGTGGGAAGACGGTGTGTTGGGGATGATCTCAAGAAAGACTATTTCGGGCTCTCTTAGTTACTTCAGTAGCCCAGTGAGGAAATCCGTTGACGTACCGCAGGAGTTTATCCGGTGTCGAAGGTGTTGAAGAGATCGCTTTGATTCCCAGGACTCGTATCTTGCGGCGCGACTTATTGTGACTCTGCGGGAAGCGGCCTGGGTAGTAGGGAGAATTGGCTTGCAGCTTGTGAGTTGGAGAGCGTTAAGGTTGGACTAAATGTGGGCCAACTGCTGTCCAGACTGGATTGGGAGGCGCAATGTTCGGATTACCGTGAGAGGGCGAGAGGAGGGGGTTGACGAGAAAAAAGCACCAATTTATAAAAAGTGTGACCGTGGCCCCCGACCGTGGCCCCTATGGCCGGCCTAGTACGCGGGCTACCTCGCTCCATGGCACCTATACACGTGACGCGATCACTACACGTTGGCGATCACCAGCACCAGTAACTTACTAGCACTCGTGACAATCCAGTGCCACTACCGTACCACGGCGTTACCAACGGCTAATACTCTACAGTATTGCGTTAAGTTGCGTTTCACTTACGACAGCGATGGTGCCAGTATAACCCTGGCACCGCCCAGCACACTCAGACTTCAAGTTGACCAGCAAAGAACAGCAAATGGAGCGATATCAATATCTAGTATACAAGAACGTCTACATGTCTACATCGTATGTGCCATGTTTTGGCCCCGAGTCGCTGCCGGGATGCAAGAGATAATCGACGATAGACTGTGCATGGAGGACCCGACGGTCGAGCAGTCAGCGAGCCATCTAAGTTGGTGGTGAACGATGACTGAATTCTGTTTTTGATGCTGCGAGGGCTGGATGTTGAGGTTGAGCGGTAGGGGTGTGTGGTAGAAGATGAGTTTGCATCTGCGTCCAGCATGTTGGGTCCTGGACGAGCTTCCTATCTTCTCCTTCTCCTACTCCCTAATCCTCCACACCACCACCTCCCTTCCCTCCATCCCTCACCCCACGCGCCTCTTCCCTAATACTTGTTCTTGATGTAACTGTCCGCTCCGGCATCGCGTTTATGATTGTAGATTGGGTCTTGATCTTGGTCTTATTTTGTTGTCCTCGCATTCTACTGTCTTTTTTTCTTCTCATTGTGGAACCTCTCTCGCTCGCATCTATGTTATTGATCAATGGCATGATTGTCTTGTTTGAAAGAATTTCCGTTTTTCTATTGAGTCCCGCAAGGAGGGGCCATCGTCCGTGCGCATATTTTGGGCAGTACATGGGCGGTTGATACGTTGACACACAGAGGGTGCCAAAGAAAATGGGAGAGTAATTCGAAGGCGCTTATAAACAATCGACTTCCGAGTTAGATATCCGGGGCTGTTCCATTCCAATGAGAAACTGCTATAGTGCGGCCGGAGAACTGTCGCACGGCGATGAACTGCTCAATTTCTTTCTGATCAGATGGACGAAGCCCCTAAACGAAAAGTCGCCCCAGGGCAGGAAACACTTCTGTCACTCTTTCCCTGACAATATCTTGCAGGGTGGACGTGACAAGTGGCATAAATATCCAGGATAGGTAGATATGCTTCACGGCGGTAAATTGGCGGAATATTTTCAGCCATTCGCTGATCTTGGTTGCATGTAGTAAACAGCATCTGTCGTGTTTCATGTAAAGGCAGTTCACCACGGTAAATTGAACGAGAGCCTGGGGGAAGGACGAGCCACATACTTGCTTCACGAATGGGACTCGGAGCTTCAACTCTGAGTATTCGCATGGGTTTCTCAAAACGAGACTGAGACATTGGTCGAGTGTCCCTAGAAATGTTACAGAAGTCCCCACGGTGGAAAAAGAAACATGTGTTTCATCGTGTGCCCTGAGCTGGGGTGAGCGGCTGATGAACTGGGCGAGTTGAGGGGCGCCAGATACGAATTGACCGAGGAATTTTATCTTCAAGAAACCGAGTAGAGGGGCATCAATCCGTGCCACCAAATCCTCCAAGTACTCGTCGACCCCACCGAACAAAAAGTCTGTGAGAGCGGGGAGGACAGTGCGTGTCGGAGGAAGTGGACGTCGGCATTCCCGGTTCGGCCATCGACGAGATTCGGATGTCAGTGTGAAGTGAAATGTTTTGAGCCTTGTCAACGTGGAGAGGCAAGAGCCCATCGCCTCGGGCGAAATGTACCCGGAATGGGGAACACTCAGAAGAATAAGCTCGACAAGGTCGGGGGCATACAAAAGTAGTTTCGGTAGTCCCAGAAATGAAGCGCCAGACAAGGCAAGTTTTCGCAGACGTGGTGCATGTCCAACCAAGAACGAATCAGGAATATCTAAATCATTCCGGGACAAAAAGTCCACATCTGTCAATTTCAGGAAGGGCATCTCCATGGCTGTGAAGACCTTTATCCATTGCCAATTTGAGAGACAATTGACTCGGAGTTTAATTCCACATATGCGATCATTGTGCTCAAGCATCGCCATGAGGTCATCATAATCGCCGCACGAATCGAGGTAGTCGGCATCGATGAAAATAGGGAGGGAGGGCGTCCAAACATCCAGCGTCTTCCTTATGTCGGTCCTCCATGTGTGGCTCACCTGCAGGTTCAGGTGACCTGGCCAACTGAAAATGTTATCTCGCCATTTTCGGCACACATGCGCCAGCGTAGGCCACTTGGTCTTCCGCTTCCACATCGTGTCATCCACATAGAAAGCGAATGCTATTAGGAGGACATCATCGGGGAGCACGTCGATCGTCACCCGGCTCATTTCCGAGTCGCACCGGTTTTGCGCAATGGACATTCGTCGATGTGTCTTGTTTGAAACGACCCGGGTCCAGCAATGTGCTTCTTTAATGCTAACGATCTTTGAAATGATCGATGGCGGTGGTTAAGAAATAATGGCAATAAGATGGTGTACGACGGTGGGAGGGCCGTGTGATGGAGATGGTCTCAAGAAAGGCTATTTCGGGCTCTCTTAGTTACTTCAGTAGCCCAGTGAGAAGATCCGTAGGCGTACCGCAGGAGCTTATCCGGAGTCGAAGGTGTCGAGGGGTTCGCTTTGATTTCCACTACTGAATTTTATACAAAGCACGACCGTGGCCCCTATGCTATGACCGCTCCATGGCCCCTATACCCGTGGCGCGATCACTCATTAGTACTTCGTGCTGACAACAAACCCTCTGACAAGCCTGAAGCCTGACCTTGACCTTGACCTTATTAGATTACTCAGCCATGTACTCGTTCTAGGGTGCTCTAAGTCTTCCGGTGGAACGTCCACGTTGTTGAAATATACGAAGTAGAGGAGTCATCGTGGAGGAGGTGTGGAGGTGTGGAACCATTTGCTACCCAGACTCAGCCCAGACTCATCTACCAAATTGAGTCGGAGATGAACCTAAGCGTAGTAGTATATTCAAATCTCGGCATGCTATTTCGGAAATGGTCTCCCTCCCCTCTCTCGCCTTGGTTGGAATCCGACGTTGAAATCCGACATCAATTAATCCTACCTAACGTCGTCGGAGTCGTGGAACGTTAGTCAAAGGGAAGAAATGTCTCTTTCCTTGTCGCGATTCCCTTTTCCTACTGGTACGCGTCTGACCAAACCTTTACGCATGTCCCCTGGCTCGCTAAACGTCAGCGCGTCAGCCTCAAGCCACAGTCGAAATACAAGAAATACAACGGCGTCACCGCGTCGGAAAGCACAAAACGAATTGTGGACTTGATGGCCAAGTACTTGAGTATATAATCAACGATGTCCTGTTTTCAATTTCTATTGGCCTCTCTAATCATAATCATAATCATAATGTAACTGATGTCTTAGGAGCCATACGATGGACACAGATTAAAGGACGGGTTGGTACGTAGCGCCTAACGTAAAATGGAGAAGAACAGGTCGAGGGCCCTGATAAGACTCCAATATATATTATTCACCATCCCAGTGAGAAACGGCTATTGTGTGACCGGAGAGCTGTCGCGCGGCAATGAACGGCTCAAAGGCTTTCTGGTCACATCCAGATGGGTGAAGCCCCTCCACGAAAAGTTTCTGCAGGTCAGGTAACACTTCCGTCACTCTTTCTCCGACAAGCTCTTGCAGGGTGGCCGCGATACATGGGACGAATTTCCGGAATAGGTAGAGCTCCTTCACAGCGGTGAATGGGTGGAATAGCTTCAGCCATTGGCTGGTCTCGATTTCGTTTGACAAATCGCCTGGCCAATACATGATGTAAAGGCGTTCCGCTGTGGTAATGAGAACCTGGGGGAAGGACGAGCGACAGATCTGTGTCAGGGACGCCAGCTGCGAATCTGACTGACTGCATCGGATTTCCAAATCGAGACATTGGTATTGGTCGAATAGTCCTGGAAACGTGACACTGACTTTGTCGTCGGAAAAGAGAACACGTGCTTCATCGTGTGCCCTGAGCTGGGGCGTACGACTGATGAATTGGGCGAGTTGTGGAGTGTCAAATTTGACTTGATGGAAGAATTCTATAACGAAGCAATTGAGCCGGGGGGCATCAATCCGGGCCACGAAATCCTCCAAGTATTCGCTGACTCCATCGAACGAAAAGTCGGTGAGAGAAGGGAGGAGAGTGCGTGCAGGAGGACGTCGGCTTTCGTAGTCAGGACGAGATTGAGGTGAGTCGAATTTAAGGTCAAGTTCTTTGAGGCTTGTCAACGTAGAGAGGCAAGCGACCATCGCCTCGGGTGAAATGTACCCAGAATGGGGAACATTCCGAAGAGTAAGCTCGACAAGGTCAGGGGTGGACAAAAGAAGTTTCGGAAGTCCCAGAAATGAAGCGCCCTTCAAGGCAAGTTTTCGCAGACGTGGTGCAGATCCTCCCAGGAATGAATCGGGAACGATCGACGCCGGCGTATCCGTGAACCAAAAATCGATATCTGTCAGTTCCGGGAATGGCACCTGCATTGCCGTCAAGACTCTTTCCCATAGCGAACTCGAAATGAACCAGAGCTTGATTTCAGATACGCGATCGTTATGCTCCAGTGTCACCATAAGCTTGTCCTGGCCGGATTTTGAGTAGTAGTCGCCCTTGACGACAATAGGGAGCGGGGGCCAAGCTTCCAATGTCTTCCTCATGGATACTTTCTCCGTGTGGACAAGTTGCAGATTCAGGTGGCGTGGCGACCCGAAAACAATACTTCGCCATTTTCGGCACACATGGACTAGCGTATGGCACCCATCCATCCACCGCGTCTCATCCACAAAGATGGCAAATATTTTTAGGAGAACATCATCGGTGAGCATGTCGATTGTCACACGGCCTCTGTCGCGCCGGTCAGAAGTCGTTGTGGGGTCTTGTGTAGAAGACATTCGTCGATGTGCTTTGTTTGGAATGTTTGAAGTCCAGCGACGCGCTTGATTATTTACTGTTAACAAGCGATCGATGACCAGCTGTGGTGACGGGCAGACGAACGGGTGATAGAAATCCCAAGTAAGGCTATTTCTGTTTCTGGATTTTCTAGTTACTTCGGTAATTCCAGTGAGTAAACTTCTCTTGACGTACCGCAGTGAGGTTATTGGTACAGTAAGGGTTGAGCAGGACTGAGCGTCAGCAGGAAAAGGAGGCGGAGGCGAAGGACATGGCCCCTATACTGTGATCACTCATGACCCCTATACCGTGACCACTCCTGAAAATGCATGACAGAGATGATACTACGCAGCCCTCCTTACTACGACATAGCCTAGCCTAGCGGTTTGGCCTTGCGGAGCCCAGATGCGTGTATCGAAAATGACAAAACCGTGTCCTTGATGAGGGTAAATGGGAAAACTTGGATGTAGGTGAATATGTGGGTGAATATGGACTACTCAGACGCGGCACGGGCGACTCGGAGATGCGCCAGTGTTTGTCACATGATCTTTTTCAGCCCCGTACTGAACAGCGTAGCGTTTTTTTACGTTGCTACAGTACGGACCGCACAAGGAACACGCACCGGCCGGCTCGAGACTACGAGACGACTCATATGGTATGCGTCTTCTTTGCCTCCTGTTGTGATCATCTGATAGTACACCTAATCGACCTGGAATGCAAAAGCGGATTCGTGTCCACTGCCCTGCCACCGCGCGTACACAAACCTCCGTTTCTGTCTTTCAATAAATAGTCCATGGTCTTACTTAGAACTTGTAGTTTCCGACACTAGTCTTGTGAGTTTATTCGCCACCGCAGCCTTATGTGAAACAACACACCATATTACACAGCCCTAGATCAGGGTTTGTTGCCATGATGATCTCTTAAACGTACTGTACGGTACCAGTGACGCCACGAGCTCCGAGTGTGAGTCCCAAGTGTAAGGTGGGACGCGTGGCTGCGCTCGTATGGGCTGCCCTGAAGCGTCCTAGTACCGATCTTATCATTGCTTTCTTGACATCATACATTACAGACATTTATTCATTCTATCTCCTTTTATTCATGCTATTCATTTCAGTATGACTCGACCAGAATATACCGCGTGCGTGCAAGTTCTAGTGTACGTTCTTGGTGTCACACGCCATATGACGCCCGAGCGACCACATGGTCCTCGTGTTGACCTTTCCTTTCGCTTCCCCCTCGCTTCCTGTCTTCCCCTGAACCTTAGGTAGCATGAGATGTATATATTCACGCTACCGGATACCCTCGAAGACAGTTCCCTTTCAGACCCCTTTCAGTCTCGCCTTTTCTGTGTGCCACTGGTGTGCCCCTCCTTTCTTTGACAGTATCGACGGTGTGAAGGTGCAGAACGATAACGCGAGCGAACGAGCCGACACACGCCCTGCCCCCTCCACCGAACGAAGACTTCTCTTGCCCCTTTCTCTCAGCCTCTTCAGCCCGAGGGTGTCAGACGTTAGCGCGAGCCAACGAGCCGAAAATACGTCCTGTCCCTCTGTTGAAGGCTGCTTTCCCCCCTTTTATCTCTCTCCTCTCGAACTCACCCGCGCGTTCGATCCGCGCTACACAAGATGAGGCTGTACTCGCGAGGAGAGCGTCGGATCGACTTGGCGAGGACTCATTTTCACTAGTACTGTAGGACTGAATCTCGCATGTCGCGACCTACAGAACACTGCCGCCTGCTCATTGGGCCGCCTTGTCGTGTGCCGGTTCGAACCAGCTCCACGAGTCTATCCGAAAGCGCCATTCCTTAACTTCCTCCTCCCGCCTTAGACTCGGATACCAACCAGTGTTTCCTGGCCCTGAGTACGGTCAGAACGCAAGAGAGACAGAACGACGTCACAACGTCACAAAGTGGACGTGAGGGTTCTGGGGTTCAGTATTTGATTAGTCGGCAGCCACCTTATCCATAATATCATACAAATAGTATCATACAAGCGAGCTCAGTTGTAATGTAACCAATATCTCAGGATCTCCGGTCAGGTCTCAGAGGCCAGCCAGGCCATTGAGCGTCAAGAAGAATGGCAGTGTTCAAGTAGACAATGCCAAACGCAAATCGGATAGAAACACGCATATTAATCAACGTCCACCAACCATATGCCGTACTCTGGCCCGTCAAGAAACGATTCTCGTGTATTTGGGGAGCTGTCGCGCAGCATCGAACTGCCTGATATCCTCCTGGAGAGGTCGTGGTGGGTGGAACCTCCAAGTGAAGATACTGCAGGGCGGGTAATACTTCCCTCGCTCTGTCCCCGGCAAGTTTTTGCAGGGCGGGCATAATATGTGGCGCGAATTCCTTGGACAGGTAGAGATTCTTCATGGCGGTAAATGGAAGTAAGAAATCCAGCCATTGGCTGCTTTCAATATCATCTTCCCAATGATGTGACGAAAATCCTCTCTCTAGGATGTGAAGGTGTTCCACTGCGGAAATGAGAGCATGAGGAAAGCACGAGTCACAAACTTGTGTCAGCGATAATAGCTGCCAATCTATTTTTCGGCATGAAATGCCCAACTCGAGCCTTCTGTCATCATATGTCCGTGGAAGCGAGATACTAGCGCCTGAATCGGAGAAGACCACCCGTGCCTCATCGTGTTTCTGGAGCTGGGGTGTACGATCTATGAACCGGGCGAGTTGTGGAGTGTCGAATATCAGTTGAAGGAAGAATCTGATATCCAATATGTTGAGTCGAGGGGTGTCAATCCGGGCAACAAGATCATCCAAATATTCACTGACCCCTGTAAACCGCAACTCCGTAAGAGCAGGGAGGACAGAGCGTGTCGGATGCGGATACCGGCTTTTCTGGTCTGGGCGAGAGAGGGGCGATTGGAAATTAATAGAAAGTGATTTGAGCCTCGTCAACGTGGAGAGGCCGGTGACCATCGCGTGGGGTGAAATGTATCCAGAATGAGGAATATTCGAAAGGTCAAGATATACGAGGTCGATGGCAGACAAAAGTAGCTTCGATAATCCCGGAAATAGAATTCCATCCAAGCAAAGCGATCGCAGATGTGTTGCAGATCCGCCCAAGAACGGATCTGGAATGGCCAGCACCGTTTCATCTTCGGACACAAGATCTAGGCGGCTCAGTGCCGGGAATGGCACCTGCATCATCGTCAGGACATTTTCCCACAGCGAACTGGAAATGCTCCCGAACGTGATTTCACATACACGCTCATTGTGCTTGAGCGCGGCAACGATGTTATCCACGCCCCATGTTGGGGGATCGTATTGTTTTATGACGATGGGCAAGTCTGGCCAGACATACAGCAACTGCTTCACTGGTCTCATGGCTGTGCAGTGAAGATGCAGATCCAGGCGACGTGGCGACCCGAAAACGATGTTTCGCCATTTTCGACACACGTGCACCAGTTGACGCCACGCCTCTATACATTCGTTTCCGTACAGATAGAAATCGAATATCTCCAAGAGAGCCTCGCCGGGGAGCATGTCGATTGTCATCTGGCCAACATAGCAAGATTTCGCAGTTGCCGCAGGACGTCGTCGCGTAGAGGGCCTGCATCGGGGTGGCATTTTTGAAACCCTCCGAGTCAGGCGACGTGCACACGACTTTTTCCCGTCGGCCAGTCCTCCGATGTGAAATTTATCCAAACGGTGATCCAACGCGGCAAGGAAAGGTGTGGTCACGGTGGCGATAGAGAGGTGGAATGCTGCTAGGGAGTGTGGGGGGCCCTGATGATAAAGACGCCTTCCAGTGGGGCAGTATGAAATTTTGTCAGTAGGCTAGTTGACGTGGCGAGTGGATTTCATGTTGACATACCACAAAGTGCTCATCAATCAGGATCTGGTGTTTAGGGGCGAATTTGAAGAGATTGCATTGAATTCACGCACCTCGCGGGGTTGCTCAGCAGAAGTGGTTTTATCTAAAGCCGCCAACACAACAATACCCCGGTGCCAATTGTGCCACGGGGGATACTGTAGGGGTCTACGAGTGCCGCGGCGACCGCCGCGGCCATTATTAATCAAATCAATGGAGTTGTGTGACGCGTGACGTGACGACTCCACCAACATCCTCTTTGTTGACAGCACATGGCACAATCACAAGCTCGTGGGCAACGGCTGAGTCATTGAAACTCACAGGGCGTGCCAATGTAATGCTAGATAGCTGATCGGGAGGGCCTGGTGTTAGGCCCAGCGCTCGCATTTGGTACTGTACGATATGTG
>Ga0137358_10000701_pt1 | contig 16415 bp, 23 predicted proteins | sample Mad1_20_16metaG_FD_105551 | JGI IMG/M metagenome (GOLD analysis project Ga0137358, IMG submission 105551) | Vadose zone soil microbial communities from Angelo Coast Range Reserve, California, USA - Mad1_20_16 metaG | ecosystem: Environmental > Terrestrial > Soil > Vadose zone | place: USA... | reverse complement strand
TGCACCCCGAGGACCTTGCTTCCCGCAGAAGCATGGCTAAGCACAATGCGGAAATTATTGTCGCCGTTATTGTCCCACCACTCTCCTATGTCCGGCACGGTAAAACGCACGGCCAAAAAAAGCGTGAATGCATGCGAATATGAGCGCAAATCTGTACTGGCATGTGAGGGTGAGGGTGCCCCGGTGAGGAGCGGCGGCGGCGGCCTTGGCCGCGGTGCGTATAGCCCGAGGGAGATGGAGAATGCGAACCGGTCCCATTTGCCGTCGTCACCATCATCGCTAGGATGAAGATGTGCGCCAGCGTTAACGGGACCCGCATACCGCGCGAGTACCTCGGAAACCGTCGTCCAGTCATCGATGGTGAAGCGCGCAGCGACGCGCTTCTCGAAGGTGATATTGCGTACACGCACTATACCGTGGAGCAGAGGAGGCGCGGCACGGAGGAGAGAGACGGACTCGAGATAGATATGGGGACTTGGAGGGGTGTACAGCGAAGGGATCAGCGACATTTCCGTGACCTTAAATAGTGCTCGTCGGGTGGGTATGGGTGCTACTCCAGCGAGGGCGAGGCGGTGGGAAGAAGCGGGAAAGGATGATAAGGTGTCATCAGAGTTGATGTCGGTGTCGGTGTCCGATTCAGTGTCTGAATCGGGATCGAGGAGGGCTGATGGGCGTCCTGTTACGTGAAAGAAACGGATGGACTCCAGGCCGTCGTCTGTGTCCTTGAAGCGAACGCTCTTCCGACTTGATGACGGACAAATGTCTCTGCGAACATGGGGCTGAGTGGGCGCAGAGGTTTCCTTACCATGACCGAAAGAGCCTGTGCTGGAGTACTTGAGGGATGACTTTGAGGGTTTGTTAATCGGGAAGGTGATACCAGTAGGCTTGCTTGTAGTAGGAGCCTGCGTTCGTGTTACGAGAGAGCATTCCTTGTATTTCGAAGACGGTGAGGGAAGTATAGATAGGAATCTACCCCCGATAGAAGGATCTGGCGCCAATGGAGAGGGCTGAGATAATAAGGAGGTAAGGGTACGTAAAGGTGGTGTAGTAGGAGACACCGATGGGCTCAGTTGAGTGGTGACGAATGCGTACGGCATTTTCTGTCAGAGACAGGCCCACTCCAGAGGTGGTTCGAGGTACAGTAGCACATAGAGGTGCGCTGCCCGTGTCCTATACTGATGCATGGCCTGATATTGCGCGGCGAGCATGATCCTTGGTTCCCAAGTACGAGAACTGGTAGAGATCGGCAGTGCCATTGTCGCCCCAGTCAAGTCGCGTGATGTCCAAAAGAGGAAATAAATTATGACGTCGTTGACAGTTCAGTCGCCTCCCGTCCCTCGTGAGCAGTTCAGAGTCAGGTCGCCGTCGTGTCTGGCTCTCTCCTGCCTTTCCGTCTTTGAATTGCATCGCTGATGTTCCAGCGGAGCAGCAGGTATGCACCGCAGTGTTCATCACACGGCGCAGCCTGATATCCTTTCTTAGCAGTAACCCCAAAGAAACTGGATGACCAACTGATGTCACTGACTTGACCTTGCCCCAAAGCAACCCCCAGTCTACTGATTTCCCTGACCATTCACAACAACAGATATGGAGTCTCCTTACACCCCTCTTCTCTACCAACCCTCTGGCCCGCGGCGAGAGCCGACCTCAACCCGCCTCAGCACAGCCTTTCTATCCGGAATTCTCGTCTTTGTCGTTTTGAATTGCCTGCTAACTGCCGAGGCGATTCTCTCCACCTATCAAATCCAGTTAGCCGTGCGTCGTTCGTAACGTGCCTCTATAAATACTGACCTGGGCCGTCCCTCAGAGCAACCCTCTGTTTTCTGCCCTTACCGCTGACCATACCAACCTGTCAAAGTGTGCCAGCTGGGAACTCGGCCCAGACAATGCATATCCCTCTCCCCCTTCTCCGGTGTCACCTCTCGCGTCGTGGGAAAGAGTAGAGTTTGATCTTCCCATTGATGCAAAGAGCCTGTTTGTCGTTTCTTTGGGTTCCTTATCCTCCGGTGTCGTACGAGTCTATCAATCTTCACATGTGAAAGACTTGAAGGTCAGCGTTGCGGCCCACGGTCATAAGAAGGCGTTCTCGCGTACTAAGGTGTGCCCGGTGGACGATCGTAAAAATGGCGGCAAAGGCGTAGCGATCCTAGTAGGTTCGTATGTATGACGTCAGTTATAATACTCATCGCACTCTACCAGACCCCGTTCCGATTGTTCCCGCCAAGGTCAAAGGATAGACTTTTTTTTGTCGTCAACGTCACGTTCCCGTCCCCGAGTCATGGAATTCGCCACATCCCGTCGTTCGCGCTCGACTTTCCCCGGTTCGTGCTGGATGTGGACGATCTATCTGGATACAGCTTTCGTTCACTCGTTCTCAAGTCGACAAATAGACCGGTATCGGTGAACGTGAGCTGATCCTCCTCGATTGTACCTGGTTACTCCCCTAAGCTGTCCCTATTAGTCGGTCACGGGAGAGACCGTCATCGCCGAGGGCAAAAATGGCAAAATTGAGGGATCCTTCAATGTAACCCGATTTTTAAAACTTTTCACCACCAACAGCCCCATCAATGTATCTCTTAATGCCCACAGCAATCTGCCGAGAAAGCCGACGGTGGTTTCTTTAAAATCCACCAACGGGTCAGCATATCATCTCCTTTATCGGTTCTTCCCCAACTAACTTGTCAGTATCCAGTGCCATCCACTCCAACATCTCACTCTCTACCAACTCTTCCTCGGGCACCGGCGGAAATTTCCGCATCTACAGTCACACAAGCAACGCAGTTTTGAACGTCTCGTTCTCTGCGAGCCCACCGGACTCACACCTAGTCTTTCATGGATCGACGAGAAACGCCCCGGCGCGTGTGGCGCTCCACCCGGCGTTCGAGGGCGGCTTCCTCCTCCAGACCACGCAATTCCGCCCCACGCTGCATGTGACACCTGACGTCGAGGACCCGACCGGCCATGGGCGTCAGCGAAAGGTGAACGATCGTGTCGTGGCAGGCCGCGCTGTGATCGGGAACGTCTCGTGGGTGACGCCTGGAAAACACCCTCAGCCCGGGGCGGAAAGAGCTGGCTGGGCGAGCGTCAGTTCCCGCAATGCGCCGGTAACACTCGTCCTTTGAATTTGAATGATCCCATAAAAAAACCCCTTTTTTTCGTTTGTGGGATGGCGTTGCGCATCCCCTTTTCTATGATATCTTACGTAACAACATTACGCCCTCGGGGACAACGGGCGCTGGCCCATGCCTTTGTTCCGATTCCGATATCGTGTTCGACTTTGATTGAGTATAATGCTAGGTGGTGTACTGCATCGTGTGAGACAATACTGAAAATCATCACGATTATTGAGTAAAAAAAACACCCAGTAAAAAACATGACAGTAAGATCACGTAATCCGTCTATCATACATACACACACACACACACACACACACACACACACACACACACACACACACACACACACACACACACACACATCGAGACCTTCTCCTATCGTAACTCGTTCAGATGCTCAGATGACACTCGGAACGACGTCAGGCGGCGGCTTCCTCTTCGGCACTTTCTCCTGCAAGGGCACGGCATGATTACCGAGAATGACAGCAGCAGCCGCGCGCGTAGCCTTGCGGCGTTTGATGCGCTGGCGCCAGATCATCAGCACAACTGTCAACACGATGAAGGTGATGGCCCCGAGAACTCCTCCGGCGATCGCGCCCACATGGTTGCTGCCATGATTCTTGGAAGCAAATTTCGCTTGGGAAGACGAAAGACCTGGGACGGAGGTTTGTGTTGTTGTCGGTGTCGGATGTGGGGAAAGTGTTCCTGATTTGCCGGCGGCCACCTCAGGGCTATCTGTTTATCATTTTCCTTTTTGTGAGAACCGAGCGGCCGGATATCAGCCCTGTGGTGCGACTCACCGCCAACTTGATACGACAAGACGGGATTCCATGTTCCTTTCTGCTGTGAGATAACGATCAACATGTCGTCGACTTGGGTCGTTTTCCGATGTCAACTTACGGTTACATCGATGAAAGCCCATGCTGGCACCCTCGTCCCATTCGGAATGGTGTTTGAGAACCTGAGACATCGTCAGGGCTTCAAGAAAGAAACCAAGTCAGGATTAGAGACGCAACGTTGTAGGGGAGTCGACAGCAGTGCAGTTATACGACCACGCTTTCCATCTGTATCATATCATAATCACCCAACAACCGATGATCGCGGCCAATACAAATACCGTGTGAGATAAAGGCATAGGGTACTAAATCAAACGAAAGGCGTACGAGAACCAGATGGCTTCGTCAAATTGGCATGCGTCGCAAGCGCTCATGAGTGAGTAAACGACTGTGTTGCACTTGCACAGGTCAGACGCATCATTAGAACCACTCGGCCCGGTATAGGAGTCGCCAGAGACCAATGGCGGGATCGTGAACGCTATCATACAGGATATTAGCCCCCATGGATTCTGAGCGATTCACCGCGGGCCCCAAGGAGATAAGCCGGGGACTTGTGCACATACCTCCCTGGTCACATACGCCCTGCAAGTGGGCGGCAACGGCACAGGGGCTTTGCCCGAGGGAGTTGAACGACTGGGATATGGGGGGTTTTGTAAGCGTCTTTGATGGTTGGGGATCATTGTAAGGCACGAACCCAGGACCACGAGGCAGAGCACACAGGATAGAGAAGCTGGGCAGCTGCAGGCAGAGGCGACGCAAGTAAAAGTGCTGCTGCGAGGGCGGCCAACATGATTGAGGAACAACGGGAGGAGAGGTGGTTAGGGGAGAGAGGTGGAGGGGGGAGGGGGGGAGCCGAGGGGATCCTCTTCTCGTACGACACATGCAAATCTCGGAGATGGTATAAAAGGCATCGAGAGTTGCGCCTGGACCTCCTTGTCGAGACCCAATTGCGGTAAGTGGTAAGCGTCTAGTTGGTGGTTGGACGATATAATCAGCTTTGCACCGTTACTCCATTTAGGGATTACTTCACGGGTCCTCGGATCGGGGCATTTCTTTCATTGGACCACTTTCGCACGCAGTTCCTACTACCCCCCGTTTCTATACGCACCAGAATACTAGCTTTGTAGGCAATATTGACCCGTATCCTCGCAATAGTCGGCTGGGGAGTACGCTTTCGTGTGGGAACGATATTATTGTCTTATCCCCGGTCCTACGTATCTGGGGTCACTATACCGCATATGGGATATGCAGATCAAAGATGGCAATCAGCGTGGCTGTCTTTGGGCTGAACCGTGACAGTCAGTTACAGGGGCCGATGCACGGCGCATCAGCACGCGTTCGCTCCAGCTTCCCAGGCTCAGCCCAACAAAAAGAATCGTACCTTTGAAATCGTACCTTTGATAGCTTGCAGTACTGTACGGGCGGCCGTCTGCTGCCGGTCCCTTTCCATTACATAACCCCTTTTCCACCCTTTCCACGATACCTTCCACGACACCTCCACGACCAACTCGCAGGCCCCCAACCTTTTGCAGCCCAATGACCAAACTCTGGTGCTGCGTTGAAGGCCTTTGGCGTCACCATTTCACCTGACCGTGCCGTTGATTGACCTGATCGTCGAGTGTGGCTCTGCAAGGCTCACACAAAGGTGCGCTATATCATGATCTCTATGTGAACATTAACGTAATGAATGGCCTCTGCGGACTTATAACGTCCGCAAGTTGATGTAGATGTTAATGAAGTGGGGGACCTACTAGATACTGGCCAAAGTTGGCTCGATACCAACAACCAACGACCATTGTGGCCATACAAAATAATCTTTGGAATATGGCCTGAGCCACCTCCCGATGGCCGTCTCCATACTTTCGTCGGTCTGCCGGCTGCAGTGGGCAGCCCGAATCCGGGTCAGGTGGTTGGTGAGTATCCCATACGTCCCTTTGCCCTAGCTCAGGATGTCTGACGGACGCGGGTCTTGAAGGTGAGCCTGTTGACCCGGGTCTCGTCAGAGAATACAAGACATTTTCATCAAGGTCGAAAAGTGGAGGACCTTTCAGGAATCCAATATCACGAGGAATGAGATATATATGTGCGGTGAAGTTGAGGCACCAGTCCAAGCCTTTGTCACAAATCTCGAACAAGAATTGGATTACATGCCGGGTCTAGCCAGTGATGTGTGTTGTTTCCTTGACCACTCTTTTGGTGCTAACGAGTCAATGTAGGCGTATGACATTTACGAAGCGATCCGCGGTGTTGAATTTTTGAACGCATATTTTGGGTCTCGCAAGAGAAGCGACGAGGATGTGTCACCAGGGTACTTACCTTCGAAAGAGAACCTCAGAGGCTTGCCGGGTATCTCGAGGTGACACATCTCTCGTCTGTTGCCTCTGGTGATTGGCAATTATTTTGGAAGGGGAAATTGGGAAAAACCTTAAAGGAACTGTTGATGTTCTGGGGTATTCTTCCAGTATTTGTCCTCCATGCGGGCAGCACTATCGCCGCTTATACGTATGTGCTCATTTGCTTGCCTCCGTTGTTTTTGATTTATCGTCGTCTGCAGCAGTAACCAGTCGTGGCCTTTAAGTCTTATCACGAAATGTGAAACCGCTCGCCAAGAGGATCAACTCCGCAAGTTTCTTCCTCGTGATGACTTTCTCGTCTCGAAATCAATGCTTCCTCGACTCCTCATGGAGGTCAATTCGGGAACAAAGAATCTTTGGCCTGAGAATCTTGTTTGGATGCTTTTGTCGGGTGCCGCCGTTGTTCGCTTTGCGAATAAATTCTTGGGCAAGTTCAAGGCGGCCAAGAACTTTGTGCTTTTCGCCATATATATTTGGGAAGATGGCAAAGTATATCGTTATTCACTATTTCAGCAGCCGAACGGCCGAGAGGTATGTTGGACTTTGTATATAACTGAGCTCGCAGGCTGAGTCGTCGTAGGTTTTTTTGCAATAATACCATTTCTTCGTTGGACACTTCGGGTGACCGCGCCAAATTTGTACGCCAATTGTACAACCTTCGTGACGTGCTGGAAAGGGACATGGGGGCCGAAGACACAAGAGACACGACAAAGAAGATCAATCAGTTTCTAACGACGATCGACAAATACAATGAGAAACACCCTATGATGTCGTTTAATTATAAGGAGCGTACAACAGGGAAGAGGAAACGTGGAGATAACGATGATCGAGGCGCAGGTGGAGGTGGAGGTGCTGAAGATGCAGACGCAGACGCTGCAGACTGCATGGAGCTCGAAGCACACGGCTATGAGGTGGAACCGCGAAACGTTGTGGATGAAAATGGATATGTAATAATGGAGTCGTTTTCCTATGTGCGGCAACCCCTTTTTACTTACGCGCCGCGCTGACGCTCGACCTGCAGATGCCGCCTCACATCCTCACCGTATATCAACAGTCGGACCCGAGCAAGAGATTCATCGTGAAGAAAGTTGACGAGCAATCGAATGAGCTTGAGTTCCTCAAATGTCTAAATACTTTCCAGCCGAAGTCCGAACACATTATCTCGTTGCACGATTCGTTCAAGACACAATCGGCGTCGTGGGCCATTCTCCCAGAAATGAATTCCGTCGCCTCGTTCGAACCTAACCAACTTTATGGGAAGGCCGCTCAAATCTGCTGGGGCCATCAAGGGCGTCGCGTATCTTCACAAGATCTGTATTGTTCACAGGGACATCAAGCCCGAAAACCTAGTTGTCGACAGGGACTTTTGCCTGAAAATTATCGACTTCGATGTCGCTATGCGAGTAAAGGGCGAGGACGAGGTGGTGGATGGCCAATGTGGGAGGGAGGGAGGGTTGGATGGCACCCGAGATGGAGGAGAAGTCGACGTACAGCTCGATCAAGGCGGAATGATGGACAACCGGGCGAGTTGTCCACTATCTTCTGAACAAGTTCAGGACGAAGACAGGGTTCTGAGGCCGACTGCGACGAAGCTGACCACACGTAATCCCGAGCGGCGGTTGTCATTGCTTCAAGTCGCAGCATCGCTCTCGGACGTGGTGAGCGTAGCTGTCGAGAGGAAGGCGACGCGGTCCCGCAGGACACAGTGGAACTGGACGGAGAAGAGGCGAGTCCCCGAGGGTGAAGAATCAGAAACTTTCACTTTCAGCGCGCGACAGGGCGGTGTTGGGAGATCAGCCGTGACAACTAGTGGGTCGGCTTGGTTGGCATACGGGCTTCCGGAGGTCAATGTCGATCTGATTGGCTTGTGGTCTTGCGGTCTAATGCTCCGGTATCTTGCAAGCAAAGGCCGCCGTTGAAGAGAACCTGCTCGAGGCACTAACAAGGCGGCTGTTGAACAAAAACACGGGGCTTCGTCTCTTGTTATATCCTTAGAGCTCGGTCACAGTAGGGCATTCGTTGAGCACAACCGGGTGCTTTTCCTCATGATGCAAAGCGACTGGCCATCGATACTGTACGTACTTGATTATCACCATCATCGTCATCATCATCATAACCAATGAAACTACTGTTGTACACGATTGAGCCTTTTGTAATGCCTTTATTACAGGAAGCCTCTTTGGGAGGCGTCCATGTTTTCATTTTTACAGTAAAGGCAGACTTCGCGTATGTTTTTTTTTTCATTGAATGAATAGATGCCCCCACATGATGTTTCGTAGAGCGGCTCTGATTAACTCTGGTTATCTAGACGACTTGGACTGCCACCCCTTTCGGATTTTGCCCGGGCCCGGGCCCCAGGCCCGCAGCTCTTGCCTGGCGCACTGTCAACCGCTCCTTTCCAATACCCCTTTCCGACCCTTTCCACGATACCTTCCACGACACCTCCACGACCAACTCGCAGGCCGCCAATCTTTTGCAACCCAATGATCAGACTCTGGTGCTACATAGAGCGGGAACGCGACATCTTTGGCGTCACCATTTCACCTGACTGTTTCATTGATGACCTGAAGGAGCAGATTTATAACCAACAAGTCAAGTTCACCGTCCAGTGTGGCTATTCAAGGCTCGCTCTCACAAAGGTACGCTATATCATGATCTATATGTGAACATTAATGTAATGAACGGCCTCTGCGGACTTATGACATCCGCAGGTTGATGTAGATCTTGATGAAGTGTGGAACGTACTAGAAGCTGACCGAAGTTGGCTCAATACCAATGATCAAGAGTTGGACCCAATGGATGTTATTTCCAATGTGTGGGAGCGACCTCCCCTTCAACGTCTCCATGTTTTCGTCCGCCTACCGGCTGTAGTGGCGGTAACACGTGACCTTTGGCCCGCGATCACTATAACCGCGGTTGGTCAAGGAAAATTTGGTGGGGAGGCCGCCCTCGAGCGTAACTGGATCTATGAGCTGGATGACGATGAACCGGACTTTCTTACGGAATTCAGAGAGAAGCTAAGGCAGCCGCGATGGATTGATTCCGATAATACAGTATGTCTTCTTTTTAATCACATACTACTCCAGTTATTGAAAATTGTCACAGAACCCTATGTTTCTCGAGGATGAGCTTCACGAATTTGACAACTACTTCCAATATGCACCCACGGACGACGGGCAAAGAGACCGCGCCTCTGACAAACGCATATTGTGGCATCTTGCAGGCGCGTTTTTTGCGGAGAATTGGAAGAAAAGCACACCATTCAAAGAGGCGAATTTCCGGTGGATCTTTGACCAGTTGGCGTGGTACTTCCATTCGGTTTTCGGTTCAAGGGGAAGGGGCGCAATGTGGGTTGTTGCTATTGTTCTATTATTTGCTCTGGAGGTTACATTTGTTGCAGTCGTTCCGACTGGCCTATCAAGCTTATTGTCTCCGTCAAATCCGAGCAGACGAAATACCACTATACCCCACGAAGCTATTTTCATGTCTCCATTGATCGATTGATATATCCTTTGGTAGAAGTTCAGTCGGACCTAAATGAAGGCGACCGATATCGGATGCTTCTTCAGGCTGCATGTATGGCCCGACTTGGGCGCCTTGCTTACGATAAACCGTTCATCGTCATGGCATTGTACATCGATTATACTGGTATGGTGACACGACACCTTGTTTTTCAACCTGATAGTGATTGTGAAAGGGTATGCACAATTGAATCCAAACAATCCTGCATTTTCTCACTAGTTCTCCTAGGTTTGCTTTGTCTCGGACCTCCAAGACTGGAAACAACCGTCGGATTTATTTACTGCTCTATTCGAAATTTACAACTTGGGATCGATGATAGAAAGTGACGGACCTCCGCTTGAATCCGTCCGGAGACGCATCCATTTACTCAATATGGAACTTTCGAAGAATTTCGTAAATTCATTCATATTGGAAATGTCGAAGAGGACGAAAGATGACACCGACGACGACAACAACACCGACGACGACGACGACATCGACGACGACGGGACCAGGACAACTAAGCGATCTAAAGGGGGCAATACTGGCAATGGCTCGCGACGTGGCGAGGACGTCTACCACGATCACCAGGTTGTCGGTGCATTCACTCGGGCAGGGTACACGTTGGAGTCGAACGATGCAGACAAGAATGGTTGGGTGCCGCTGAACCAGGTAAAACAACCAAGCACACTGTCTATTGACTTGAACTGATGAGGTACATGCAGCTGAAGCCCACCATGCGACACGCCGTACAATCTAACGGCACCGCGGTTGTCGTGAAGCTGCTCCGTCCCCGCTCTAACGAGCTTGAGATTCTGCAATGCCTGGATTCGATCAAGTCAGCATGTAACCACACGATTCCCTTACTTGGGACGCTCAAATTGAATATGGGGACGTTCATCTTTCTCCCCGAAGCTACTCCCCTAGGTCTTGGATTCGCATTCGGGAAGTTTCGTGGCAAGGTCATGGATTTCAGTCGGCAGTTGCTAGAGGGTGTCGGATTTCTGCATCGCCACGGGATTGCCCACCTCGACATCAAGCCCGCAAACACTGTTGCGCTTCGAAACCAATTGTGCATAATCGACTTTGATATCTCTGTCCGTGTCGATGGCCCAGATGCGTTGATCGATCGCTGGCGCGGGACTGAAGGATGGATGGCCCCAGAGATTGGGGATGAGGATGGGCCGAAGTGTTTGTATAGCCCGATACGAGCGGACTTGTGGTCTTGCGGTCTAATGCTCCGGTATCTTGCAAGCAAAGGTGCCGTTGAAGTAGGGAACTCGCGCAAGGCACTAACAAGGCAGCTGTTGAACAAGAACGCGCGGCTTCGTCCACTGTTATATCTTGGGAACTCGGTCACAGTAGGGCATCTGTTGAGCGAACCGCAAGGTAGATTGAAACGAAAACCGGATACCCTTCCTCATGATGCAAAGCGACTGGCCATCGGTACTGTACATACTTGATGGAACATTATTACTATTATTATCATTGTCATTGTCACCATGAAACTACTGTTGTACACGTTTAGCTGTAGTGAACCCTTTTGTAATCATCTACCAAGTTTCGTAAATGTACAGCGAGTTACACACGGATGTGACCCTAACACTGTTAGAAGAACTTGTAAGTTATGGCCCGTCCTGATATCAGTGGGCCAACTTGTCTGGCGTCGTCCCTTCCATCGTCATGGATTTAAGCAATCCGCTGTCTACCGGGGCCCTGAAGCTATGATCTTTCTACTGTACTCAGTTAATTTGAGTCCCTGCCTTTAGTCTCTGGTCCCAACGTGCCATCCCCTCCGTGTGCGTCGCCGACCTCGTCCTCTGGCACCCATCGTCGTACCAGTTCGGTCAGTAAGGACTCCGGCATGTGGACCTTATTGACACCTGGTCCCCCGTGCGCTCTCCCAGCGGTCGTTAGAGCGGTCATATAAGGGGTTGTACAACGCCTTTCAAATAGTGATCAATGAAATAGAATGTGACATGAAAAAAAACCATATGAACGCAGCGTGCCCGTGCTGTTTCCTTTTCCCCTCCGACCCTTTCTGGTCATCGCTTTCACCTCGCATGAACCGCGGCAGAACCTTGTGCTGCACAAGTCCTGTACCTGTATTCCTCGACGAATCTTCGTTCATGGTTGGATTGCACCTGTTGGTCGTCCTCGTGTCGGCTCTCCCAGCAGTCCTACCGGTCGACTCTGCAGCCGAACCGGGATTTGGAGGGTCGTCAGGGGAGATAGATGAAAAGGTAGGGGGAGGGAGAACGGGAAGGATGGTTGACAGACGAAGAGTAAAGCCACGAAATTCACGCGACTCATCTCAAGGTTGACCCGACTCGAAAAAATTGGGCGCATACACCTGGACTCCTAGATGCGTCAGATGAGGGAGAGGTGGACGAGGGAATTGCTAGCGGTGGACTGGACGAGACAAAGGTTTGGCGAAATGTGGCCCACTGGCAGTGAAAAATGCCACGGACAATTGCCGCAGTTGAATATACTGAGGGGCTGAAGCGCTGAAGTCTCTCGCTCGTTGTCGTCGCTCGTTGCCGAATCCGTCGCTGCTGCTGTCGTCCGTCGAACCCGTCGTCGTTGCCGAATCCGTCGTTCCCGTTGCCGTTACCGAATTTGCCCGACAGGGGGCTGAAACTCTGGTGCTACGTCGAAGGGGAACGCCGCATCTTTGGCGTCACCATTTCACCTGACTGTTTCATTGATGACCTGAAGGAGCGAATTTATGACAAACGAGCCAAGTCCATCGTCGAGTGTGACGCTCCAGGGCTCACTCTCACAAAGGTGCGCTATATCGTGATCTCTATGTGAACGTTGATGTAATGAATGGCCTCTGCTGGCTCATTACATTCGCAGGTCGATGTTGAATACGATAAGGAGACGCGGAAAGTAATTGAGGCTGGCGAATATCGGCCCGCTCCCAACGATCAAGTGTTGGACCCAATGGATGTTATTTCCGATGTATGGGAGCGACCTCCCGATAGATGCCTTACGTTTTCGTCGGTCTACCTTTACCGGGTGCAGTGGGCAGCCCGATTCTGGATCAGGTGGCCGGTGAGCGCTCCATACCCCTACCCTCATGTGAGTACTACCCATACCTGTATTCTCTTCACCCACATCTGCATCAGCGAACACATCTTTGCGAAGCGACACGGTCTCAACATTATACGAAAACCTCAAGAAATCCGCCTTTATCGTGGTATTGTTTTTGCGTTGATTATTCTCGACACTCTCTGATACTCTGCAGGTTCGCGGCACCCCCGCAAGTGGCAAGTCGACACTCGCTCTATTACTTGCGCAGTATATCAGTCAGCAAGAACCAGCGGCGCATATCATTTTTGTCAATGGGTGGCCTTATCAGCAAATTAAGAAGAACGGTGGCACCTGGCTTTCCTATCTTATGGTCGAGAAAGGTTGGGTGCAGAATAAGAGAACTTTCTTTATCTTCGATGAAGCACAATTGTCGTATAAAGACTTCGACCTTTGGACCGTATTCTTCAAGAACATGCAGGGTTCCAATGATCGATTCGCCATCGCCTTTGCGAGCTATGGTAGTCCGTCCTCGCTGGAATTCAAAGAAACTACACCATTCGCTGTCAGCGACTCGCAAAGAGTCACGTTACGCCCTATTGACCATGGTGATGGCTCCAGCGCTGTTGGACTTCTTTTCAACGAAACGGAGTTCAAGGACCTCGTTGCTAAACGATTCCCCCAATCCCACTATTACTTCCATCTGTCATTCTTTGGTCACGTCTTTGATCTCACTTGTGGACATGTGGGAGCAATCCACGACTTGATAAGGCTTATTGTTGCTCATGATGTACGTTTCTTCATGATGTCGAAACACATTACCTGACACCATATTTCAGTCTTATCGTCTGCTCGGGCATACTTCTGACAAACTTTATACGTGGGATATATTTTGGAAAGAAATCACTCCGCGTGTATTGTTTCAAGGACTCGAAACATCATCCAGCATATTCATAAGGGGCCTACCACGTAGTAACAACCTTCGGAATCCTGCTATCGCTCGCATCTTCTCCGACGTCCTTCGTGACGGTTCGATATTTGAATTGGACCCCAGAAGCGAAGAAGACGAAGAGGCGCTTCTCCAATGTTTCCACAATGGTTGGCTCCATGCCGACAAGTTAAGTAGTCCCGGCCGCGAGGACGACGCAGTTTATACCTTTCCATCGCCACTCCATCACTTGTTTGTGGAATGGAAGCTGTACGACATCGTTCCAGTAAAACCAATTGAATCAAACAATATTCTTGAGTTTGCGCTTGAGGTTATCGCTAGGTTCTCTCCAAGATTGCTCTCCGCCGAACGAAGAAGGATCGGCGATGGATGCATTCTGCGACCACCGGAAGCCCAATATCAAGACGAGTTTTACCGTAGTTGTTACACGTATTCGGGTGGATTGCTCACAACCTTTTCGGAATACGGTACGGCGAAAGGGCGAGTTGATTTCTACATACCCTCCAAGGAATGGGCTGTGGAGCTTTTGCGTGACGGTGATCGGCTTGAGCAGCACTCCAGGCGGATTTTGCCAACGGGGCCGTATGGAGGAAAACTAGCGCTGTCCGAATATATCATATTGGATTGCCGTAGCACGCGGCCTAAGGTTCCACACGGTATATGTATTCTCTGCCCATCAATTCATTTCCCTTTTTTCAAGCTAACCTTACACACAGACATTGCAAATTTGTACCACGTTGTATTTAGCAATAACTACCGCAACGTATCCGTTCTGGACAAGTCGCTGCAACCTGTCAATGGTGGAGAACTGAGGCTTTTGTACTCCACGTAATCTAAACATTGTTCCACCGATTCAGCATCGAACCAATTCCATCGTTTTCTGCCGTATTCTTGCACTTGAGGTCGAACAATTATAAATTCGTTATTTTTAATGAAGGATTTCAATGGTGAAAACTTGTCTATTTAAGTGTCAGAAAGTCCGAACAGTACCTCCCTCGTTACGAGATGGTAGCAGCAACTGTCAAGCTTTGCTTGCATATCCACAAGTTCTACAGTATATCCCTCTGCTTCGCCAATGACGTCTGCGCGAGTAGTCGATCCGCATGTACCAGTCCCACACTTCTCTTTGCTTCCGCAGAATTTGCCTTGGCCTGTTTGAGTAGAGCACTCTTCAGTACAAGCTCGTCAGTCAGCTGTGCAAGGCACCGGTCCCGCTGTCTCTGCAGCAAGCGTTTCGGACAGCTACTGCCCAAGCTCAACGAGACGCCTATGCTTCAACCTTGCAACTTCTCCTTCATAAGAAGCATCATGCGTTGAAAGCTCCACCGTCATTGTTTTTTGTTCTGGCTTATCATTCACACCCGTGGGTTGTGATGGATACCATTCAGACCGAGGAAAAACCCGCTGCTTCGTCCCCTGTCATATCTGCAGAGCTTGGTCGCCAGTGCGGTTTCTGTTACCCATCATCTGGAGCCAGACACCTTACGATTTTCTTAGACAAAGACAAGGGCAATATGATTACTCTTCCGAACTTTTTGGAGGCGCACTCCAATGAAGTTAGGGCGTCATTGTCTGAGCCATCCATGGTAAGGTCTATGACAGTGACCCACTATCCTGTGCCCTCTTCAACCTCGCAATAGAGCTGCTAGCTTGCGGAATAAGAAGCGATGCCGCCGGCCATGATTCATTAATGTAATGAAGCTTGGAAGGTCCCTTATTCCCCCAAATGGTGTGAACTGTGAGTACTGAAGAGTGGCCAGTTTTCACGTTCGAGAGTCGGATTGAGACTGTGCGCCGACGCATGGCCCCCCATATGCGATCCATTGATCGATATTGATGTTGCGGGGTACATAGCGTGGTGTGGTAGACCTCAAGGCCTCAAGTCCAGGGATCGTGCGCGTGCTTGCTTTCAGTTCCACTGGCAGTTTTTATTGCCCACGAGCACCTGCTCTTCCCCGACTCGGAGACAAATTAAAAGGATAAATGCATGGACCGAATTCGACCGATGTCTCCATGTCTCCAACTTGAGTCACATTCAAGGTTACATTACTGCCCCTTATCCCCGAATAGTGTGAATTGCAAGCGCCACCACTTTTCAGTTTTCACGCTTGATAGCTTGATAGCCAAAACAAACCGGTAATTATGGATGGTTGTGCACGCCCCTAACCATGGCTGTGCCAAGCCCATACATGTCAATTGAAGAGAAAGGATAGGAGATCCGAATTGCGGGGTTGCAGTAGTACCAGTACAGCGTGTGAGATTTGCCTAAGCAACTCGAGCGCCAGCCTTGTCAACCACCGGAACAACACCGGAAAAAATGTATGACAGATGGAATGGCCGTGGGTAGAACAAGCACATCAGTGATGTGCCATCGGGCATATTAGTGAGGGTAGGACGGTTTATACAGAACGATAAAAACGTTCGCGTCACTTGGGCAAGGGTGCTAGCAACCCGCATCACATCAGACTTCGGACTGCTGTGCGGTGCGGGACATCGCACAGCACATTGATCACGGACGGCGGGGAGTCCGACGTCACGGTCCCTGTCAAAATTTATTCAAGTGCCTGGGACGGCAGGGTAACCCCGGCCCGGGGCCATACAGCCCCTGCCTGGCTCGCTTACACCT
>Ga0137358_10000688_pt1 | contig 16520 bp, 12 predicted proteins | sample Mad1_20_16metaG_FD_105551 | JGI IMG/M metagenome (GOLD analysis project Ga0137358, IMG submission 105551) | Vadose zone soil microbial communities from Angelo Coast Range Reserve, California, USA - Mad1_20_16 metaG | ecosystem: Environmental > Terrestrial > Soil > Vadose zone | place: USA... | reverse complement strand
GGCGGCGGTCCGACCGGCCAGATCGTGGTCGGGAACATCCTATTCAAGAGCGCCCACAATGGGACCCAGAACGCCGCGATCGACACCGTCGCGGTCGGCAGCACCGTCACGTGGACTTGGACCACGACGGGATCGGTCGCGCACAGCGTCCAGTCGCAGGGGACGCCCACTTTCCCGAGCAGCGCCATCCTGACCGGCAATGGCCAGACGTATTCGTTCACGTTCACCACGCCGGGTCACTACGCGTATGACTGCGCCGTGCACGGCGCGGCGATGAGCGGCACCATCGTCGTTCGCTAGTCAAGTGGGTTGGGGTCCCCGGATCCCGAGCGGGATTCGGGGGCCGCAGCAATCTTTCATCTGTGGTGACCCCTTCCGTCCGCATCGGCATCGACCTCGGCGGCACGAAGATCGAAGCAATCGCGCTGTCGCCCGCCGGCGAGGAGATCGCCCGACGACGCGTGACCACGCCGCGTGACTATGTGGCGTCGCTCGAAGCCATCGCGGCGCTGGTGCGGGAGCTGGAGGCCGCTGCCGACGAGCCCGGCACGGTGGGCGTCGGCATCCCGGGCACGGTGGTGCCACGAACGGGGCTCGTGAAGAACGCCAACTCTACCTGGCTCAATGGTCGGCCGCTGGGACGCGATCTCGAGCAGCGGCTCGACCGTCCGGTGCGGCTCATGAACGACGCGAACTGCTTCGCGCTCTCCGAGGCCACCGACGGCGCGGCCGCGGGTGCGCATGTCGCGTTCGGCGTCATCCTCGGCACGGGAGTCGGCGGTGGGATCGTCGTCGACGGCCGGTGTCTCTCAGGCGCGAACCTCATTGCCGGCGAATGGGGGCACAATCCGCTGCCGTGGCTCAGGCCCGACGAGCAGCCCGGTCCGCCGTGCTACTGCGGGAAGCGCGGCTGCGTCGAAACCTGGCTCTCCGGCCCCGGGTTCGAGCGCGACCACGTCGAGCATACCGGTCTCACCCAGTCCGGCCGCGAGATCGTGGGGGCCGCGGCGAGCGGCGACCCGGGCGCGGCAGCAACGCTCGCGCGCTACTACGATCGGCTGGGCCGCGCGCTCGCGTCGCTGATCAACGTGCTCGACCCCGATGTAGTGGTGCTGGGCGGCGGCATGTCGAACATCGCCGGACTGCCGGAAGCGATGTCCGCCCTGCTCCCCCGCTACCTGTTCGCCGCCGGCGCGAGCTCCGATCCAGTCGCCACCCGCGTGGTGCGGGCGGCGCACGGTGACACGAGCGGCGTGCGAGGGGCGGCGTGGCTGTGGCCCGCAAACCAGCCTAGAATGGAGCCATGAAGCGAGACACGCGGACCCTCGGCACCACCGGATATGCCGTCAGTGAGCTCGGCTTTGGCGGCTGGGGACTGGGCGGCTCGCAGTGGCGCGGTGGCGATGACGGCGCAGGACGTAAGGCCCTGCGCGAGGCCGTCGACCAAGGGATCACGTTCTTCGATACCGCCTTGGCGTACGGCGACGGACATAGCGAGCGTCTGATGGGTCAAGTGCTCAAGTCCGAAATCCACGCTGGTCGCGTCGTCGTCGCTACCAAGGTTCCCCCGCTCAACGAGGAATGGCCCGGGCGGGCCGGTGCGTCCCTCGCGGACGTTTTTCCCCCCCGTCATCTCGTGGCGTCCACGGAACAATCACTCCAGAACCTGGGCGTCGAAGCTTTGCCCATACAACAACTGCATGTGTGGCACGACGCCTGGCTGAACGACCCGGAATGGGACGCGTCGCACGACACGATCGTCCGCCTCAAACAGGAAGGGAAGGTCCTGCACTGGGGGATCTCGATCAATGACCATGCACCTGAGACCGCGCTGCGCGTGCTGGAGGATCCCATCTTCGAGACCGCCCAGGTGATCTACAACATCTACGATCGTTCTCCCGAGCGCGCGCTGTTCGAGCTCGCGCGGACCAAGCCGCTCGGGGTGATCGTACGCGTCCCGTTCGACGAAGGCGCGCTCACCGGGCAGATTCGATCGGACACGGTATTTCCCGCCGGCGACTGGCGCGCGGAATATTTCGCGGGTGACCGTCGCGCCGAGGCCGAGCGGAGGGGGAAGGCCCTGGCGGAGCTGTTGGATGACCAGGTCCAAACGCTGCCGGAGCTGGCCCTGCGCTTCTGTCTGTCGTCACCGCGCGTAGCGACGGTCATTCCCGGGATGCGTCGCGCCGCGCACGTGCGCCAGAACGTCGCGGCCGCGGTGAAGGGGAAGCTGTCGCCGGGCATGCTCGCCAAGCTCGAGGCGCATGCCTGGGAGAAGAACTGGTATTCGGCCTAGGTCATCCGGGCGACCCGAAGCATGGCCTCCAAGCTCCGCTCGACGTCGTCCTCTGTAGTCGCCCACGAAGAGATGCTGATGCGCATGGCGGTGCGTCCCTGCCAGACCGCGTACCCGTCGCATGCTTGAGCACCGCGCGATCGAGCTCGATCACGTAGACGTGGTGTCGCGCGACTTTTTTCGGCACGAGGGACCAATCTAGCGTCTGGCGGTCGGCGGCCCGCGCGCTACGTTAACCCGGTTCCGCCGATTCCCCGTCCGGAGGTCCCGCGTGCGTACTCACAGCGTCTCCCTGCTCCTCCTTCTTTGTGGCGCCGCGCCGGGCATGTCCCAGAGCGCGGCGCCGCTGCTACTGCGCCGGCCTGCCATCAGCGCGACGCAGCTGGTCTTCACCTATGGCGGCAACCTGTGGAGCGTGAGTCGGGATGGCGGCGACGCGCAGCGGCTGACGGCTGGGCCGGGAACGGAGAACGCCGCCGCGTTCTCGCCCGACGGCAAATGGGTGGCATTCACCGGGGAATATGACGGCAATCCCGATGTGTTCGTCGTGGCGGCGGGGGGCGGCGTGCCCAAGCGGCTCACGTATCACCCAGGAGCGGACGAGGTGGTCGGGTGGACGCCGGACGGAAAGAGCGTACTGTTCCTGTCCACGCAGGCGAGCTACTACAATTTTGCTCCCAAACTGTTTGCGGTGCCGCTCGACGGCGGCTTCCCGACCGAGTATCCCCTGCCCATCGTGGCCGCCGCCTCGCTGTCCCCGGATGGGTCGCGCATCGCCTACGTGCCCCATCCGCAGTGGCAGCGCGCCTGGAAACGCTACCGCGGTGGTCAGACCACGCCGATCTGGCTGGCGGACCTGAAGGATTCGCACATCGAGAAGGTGCCGCGGGACAATTCGAATGACTTCAATCCCATGTGGGTGGGCGGCACGGTCTACTTTCTCTCCGACAGGAACGGCGCCGTGAGCCTGTTTGCGTACGACGCGAAGAGCAAGCAGGTCAGCGAGGTCGTCAAGAACGACGGGCTGGACTTCAAGTCGGCGGCGGCGGGGCCGGGAGCGATCGTCCTCGAGCAGGTCGGGGCGCTGAAGCTGTACGATCTGACCACGCATCAGACGAAGACACTCCACGTGCGGGTAGCAGGAGATTTGCCGCAGGTCAGGCCGCACTTCGTGAAGGTGGACCCCAAACGGGTTCACAACTTCGGAATCTCACCCACCGGCAAGCGCGCCGTGATGGAGGCGTGGGGCGAGATCTTCACCGTGCCTACAGACAAAGGAGATATCCGCAATCTGACGCGCACGCCGGTGATCGCGGAGCGGGATCCGGCGTGGTCGCCGGACGGGAAATGGGTGGCCTACTTCTCGGAGGCGTCGGGCGAATACAACCTCGAGATCCGTGACCAGAGCGGGCTCGGCGAGGCGAGGAAGATCAACCTCGGCAATCCGCCGTCGTTCTTCTACGCGCCGGTGTGGTCCCCGGACGGCCAGAAGATCGCCTACAGCGACAAGCGCTTGAACCTGTGGTATGTGGATCTGGCGAAGGGCGCGCCGGTGAAGGTGGATGCCGATTACTACGAGGGGGCGTTCTTTAACGTCCGCTGGGCGCCCGACAGCCGCTGGCTCGCATACACGAAGCAGCTGCCGAGCTTCCTGCATGCCGTCTGGGTGTACTCGCTCGAGCAGGGCAAGAGCTCCCAGGTCACCGATGGGATGAGCGATGCGCTGTACCCCAACTTCGACAAGAGCGGCAAGTACCTCTACTTCGCCGCCAGCACCGATGTCGGGCCCTCCGCCGAGGGCTTCGACATGTCAAGCAACAGCCGGCCGCAGACCCGCAGTGTCTACGCCGTCGTGCTGGCAAAGGACCAGGGCTCGCCGCTCGCGCCGGAGAGCGATGAGGAAAAGGGCGCCGAGCCGAAACCGGACGAGAAAGACAAGCCCAAGAAGGAAGAGCCGGTCCTCGTGAAGATCGACTTCGAGGGGATCTCGCAGCGCATCGTGGCGCTGCCGATCGCGGCCAAGAACTACGTGAACATCGTCCCCGGCAAGCCGGGCATCCTGTTCATCTCCGAAGGGCCTACGGTCATTACCGAATCGGACTTTCCGAACCTGGCCCAGACCCTCTACAAGTGGGACCTGGAGAAGCGCAAGCTCGACAAGTTCGTGGAGGAGATCAACGACTACACGGTGTCGTTCAACGGGGAGAAACTGCTGTATCGCAAGGGTGAGCAGTGGGTGATCGCGGGAACGGACGAACCGCCCACGGGCGGCGGGAAGCCCAAGGCCGGAGAAGGTCCGCTGCGGATGGACTCGATGCTGGTCTACGTCCAGCCGCGGGAGATGTGGAAGCAGATGTATCGCGAGACGTGGCGCATCCAGCGGGATTTCTTCTACGACCCGAACCATCGCGGGCTCGATCTCGGCAAGGTGACGGCGAAATATCAGCCGTACCTGGACGGGATCGCGTCGCGCGACGAGCTGACGTACCTGCTGGAGGACGCGCTGGGCGAGATGACGGTGGGGCACATGTTCCTCTGGGGAGGCGAGGGGCCGGAGCCGAAAAAGGTGAAGGGCGGCTTGCTGGGCGCCGATTTCGCGCAGGAGAACGGACGCTACCGCATCACCAAGGTGTACGACGGGGAAAACTGGAACCCGGGGCTACAGGCGCCGTTGACCCAGCCGGGCGTGAACGTCAAGGCCGGTGACTACCTGCTGGCCGTGAGCGGGCGCGAGCTGCGTGCCTCCGACAACCTGTACAGCTTCTTCGAGGAGACGGCGGGCAAACAGGTGATGCTGAAGGTGGGACCGTCACCCGACGGCAAAGGCGCGCGCGACGTGACCGTCGTGCCGGTGGCGAGTGAGGAGAATCTGCGCCGCTTCGCGTGGATCGAGGGCAACCGGCGGAAGGTGTCGGAGCTCACCGGCGGACGCGTGGGCTACGTGTACCTGCCCAACACGGCGGGGGCCGGCTACTCGAACTTCAACCGCTACTACTTCGCGCAGGTAGGCAAGGAAGCGGTGATCATCGACGAGCGGTTCAACGAAGGCGGACAGCTGGCGGACTGGGTGGTGGACTTCCTGCATCGGCCGCTCATGAGCAAGATCATGACGCGCGAAGGAGCGGACTGGAGCAGTCCGTCGGCGTCGATCTACGGACCCAAAGTGATGATCGTCAACGAAATGGCCGGGTCCGGCGGCGATGCCTTGCCCTGGTACTTCCGCAAAGCCGGCGTCGGACCGTTGGTGGGGAAGCAGACCTGGGGCGGACTGGTCGGGATCGGCGGCTATCCGGAGCTGATCGACGGCGGATACGTCATGGCGCCGCGCTTCGCGTTGTACGGCCTGAACGGAGAATGGGAGGTGGAGAACCACGGGATTACGCCGGATTTCGACGTCGATCTCGACCCGGCTGCCGTGCGACAGGGACACGACCCGCAGCTCGAGAAGGCGGTGGAAGTGGTGCTGCAGCTGTTGCAGCAGCACCCCACGCCGCAAGTCAAGCGGCCGCCCTACCCGAATTACCACGGGCAGGATGGGCTGGGACTGAAGGAGACGGCCGCGTCACGGTGATGCTACGCCCTCCAACCCCATTTCCTCGAGGAAGGTCGACCCCCCGGCCTCCATCCCGAACCGCCGCTCGACCCGCGTCAGCACCAGTCGGTCCCGCGCCCGCGTCATCCCCACGTACAGGAGCCGCCGCGCCTCCTCGATCTCCGCCTGGCGGTTCTCCTTGGTCTCGCGCACCCCGGGAATCTGATAGTCTTCCACGCCCACGATGTACACGCGCGAAAACTCCAGGCCCTTGGTCGAATGCAGCGTGAGCAGATTGACGCGATCGGGCGCCACCTCGATGCCGTCCGACGTGGAGAGCGCGACGCGCCCGAGCAGCCGGTCGATACTGTCCTCCAACGTTCCCCCTCTCCACGTCGTGGAGAGGGGGTCCGGGGGTGAGGCCGCGTCTGGGGCTGAGGGCTCGTCCATCAGCGCCCGCAGGCGGGCCACCGCGGCGGGGTACCGCTGCGCCGGATCGGGCTCGGCCCGGAGGCGCGTCATGAGCGCGCGCCCGCCGAGCCGCCGGATCACTTCGTCCACGGGAGGCGCCGGGTCGCCACCGCTGCGCTCGCGCTCCATCTCGTAGAACGCCAGCGCATCGCTGTAGCGCCCCAGCGTGTAAAACTTCGCGAGCTTGAAGAGGATTTCCCGCTCCCCGGGACCGTCAGGGACTCCTTGAGGGCTCCCAGCTCCCTGCTCCAGCGCCAGGGCAAGCCCGAGATAATCGAGCAGGTTGACCAGCACCGCCTTGCGGGCCCGAATGCCCCGCTGGCGCTCGAGCTCGTGATAGACTTTGGCCAGCGTGACCGCGTCGTCCAAGGCGTGGTGCGCCCGGCCGGCGTCGATGCCGAACCGCAGAGCCAGGTCTTCCAGCTTGGCGCTGTCGCGCGAGAGCGAACGTACCAGCGGCAGGGTGTCATAGAACACCAGGCTGTCCACGCCGTCCTGTCCGGCCGCCAGCCGGCGCAGCACCGGGATGTCGAAATGCTGGCCGTTGTGCGCGATGAGGACGTCGTCGCCGACGAAGGCGCGAAACGCAGGCCAGACTTCGGCAAACGAGCGCGCTCCCCGCACATCCGCGTCGCTGTACCCGTGCAGCTTGGTTGCACCGGGCGTAATCGGGCGATACGGCTTCACCAGCGTATGAAACCGATCCACGATTTCTCCCTCCACCACGCGCACCGCGCCAACTTCGACAACCTCGCAAACCTCCACGTCCTTGTCCGTCGTTTCGAAGTCGAACGTGACGTAGCGATCCAGCGCGGCATCGAGCTCTTTGGCGTGCAGCAGCTGGAGCGCTTTGAACAGCGTGAGCGCGAGCCCGTGCTCGCCGCCATCCGCCCGCACCAGGGTCTCGCCCGGGTGGACCAACCCCGGGGCCATGCCCCGGGGTTCTGACGAACCCAAACTCGTTGACGGCACGTGCCGTACGCCTGCGGCCGCCAGCATCCCGCGCAAGGCGATCTCGAGCCCCTCCTGTGGGTCGATCACGATGTCCTGCTCCGCCGCAATCGCCGCCGCGAGCCGCTCGGCGAGCTGCACGGCCTCCGGGTTATCGGCGGGATCGGTGAGCTCGTCGTGCCGCTCCTCGAGGGCGTTGCGATACGGCCCGACGCTCTGCGACAGGATCTCGTCGACCAGTGGCGCTAGCGCACGGTGCGAGCGGGCCAGGGCGCGGAGGTTCTCCACCTGAAACACGAGCCGCCACAGCTTCTTCGTGTCGGGGTCCTGCGCCGGCCGGCGCCGGGCGAGCGCGCGGATGGCTGCGAGAAAGTCGTCCTGTGTTCCCCCTCTCCACGCAGTGGAGAGGGGGTCAGGGGGTGAGGACGAGACGGCGAACGGGGGTGAGGCCAGCACTTCCTGGAGGAAGTGCGCCGACAGCACGCAGCGCGCGAACGCCTCGAGCGCAACCGGGTCGCCGGGATCGCGCACGATCCGCAGCGCGGCCACGACATACCTGATGACGTCGTCCTCGACCAGCGAACGGCCGCGCGCCAGCCGGCAGGGAATTCCCGCCCGGACGAGCCTTCCCTCGAGATACTCGCCGACCTTGTGCCGGCGGTACAGCACCGCGTAGTCGCCCCATCCCAGGCCGGCCGCCGCGCGGTCGGCGAGGATGTCCTCGAGCAGCCAGGAGGCCTCTTCTTCTTCGTCGCGGAATGTGAACGCGCCCACCTCGTGGGCCGACTCCTGCTCTGCGCTGAGCTGCTTCTCGAACAGCTGGGGATTCTGCGCGAGCACGCGGCGCGCGGTCTCGAAGATCTGGCGCGAGCAGCGACAGTTCTTGTCCAGCACGATGGGCCGGTCGATCTCGTAGTCGTGGCTGAAGCGGACGAGCACGTAGGGGTCCGCACCCGTCCAGGTGAAGATCGACTGCTCGTCGTCGCCCACTGCGAAGAAGTTGCCGTGTGGCGCCGCCAGGCGTTTCAACAGATCGTACTGCACCGCGTTCACGTCCTGGAACTCGTCCACCAGGAGATAATCCCAGCGCGCGGCGATCGTATCGGCGATGTCCCCCCGGCTGCGCAACAGCTCCTCGGCCTTCGCGACGAGGTCGTCGAAATCCACCATGTTACGGTGCGCCAGCCAGCCGGCGTACTCGCGATAGAGGCGCGCGTCGTCGGGAGTCAACTCGTAGTCCTGCTTCTGGACGCGGTGCCGGCTGAACCGGTTCAGCAGCGCGCCCCGCTGCTCGAGCGGCACGTGCAGCCGGCCCAGGATGACCTTCTGGTACTGCTCGTCTGCCACCCCGAAGCCTTTTCGCAGTCCCGCCGCCGCGGCGTGGTCGCGGAGCAAGCCCAGGCACAGCGCGTGGATCGTGCCCCGCGTGATGGCCTCGGCGCGGTCCCCCAGCGTGTGCGCCAGCCGGACGGCGATCTCTTCGGCCGCCCGGTTCGTGAACGTCACGGCGCAGATGCGCTCGGGCGCGATGCCAAGGGTGTGGATGAGATGGTTGATACGGGCGATCAGGCAGAACGTCTTCCCCGCGCCCGGTCCCGCGACCACGAGCACGGGGCCGAGCGGCGCTTCAATGGCGAGGCGCTGCTGGGGAAGGGGGTCCAAGGCCATGCAAGGAATCTAGGCCCAGGAGGGCGAGTACGAGCTGGACCCGTACCCGCCCTCCGCTTTGCTTAAGCGGCGTCGAGCGCGCCCTCGATTGCGTCCTCGACGATCGCGAGATCGGCGAGCAGGTGCGCGCGGGCGCCCGGCGTCAGGCTTTCCACTCGGCGCACGCGTTCGAAGCAAGCGTCGAGCAAGGCGAGTGCGCCGCAGAGATACCCGGTCGCTTGGTCGGCGACCGCCCAGATCCGCTCCAGTGCGCCGAGCGAGAGACCGGCCAGCTCGAGAACCAACCGTTCTGGGCTGCGGCGCTCGATACCGGCAGGTGGCGGCGCGGGCACATCGCTCCGGACACGGGCCACATGCAAGCGGCTCGGGTCAAAGCGGCATGCCACCCAGAGACTCTTGTCGCCCACCGCCCCGACCCAGGTTCGCAGGGCCGCGGCCACGTCGAATTCGGTTGCGTCCCGGGGCGGATTCGGTCGGCTGGCAACCTCCGCCACCGCGAGCCCCCTCGCCACGCGCCACAATGTGACCACGCGCCCCCGTAGGGCGGCGCTGGTCTGGCGCAGGATGGCTTGACGTCGCTCGGTCAATCTGTGAGGTGCGGAGTCGCGCATAGGGAGGCGCCTCCGTTAGGGTGTGAGGTGAAGACGCCACAGCCCTGAGCACAGGTAACGGGCGAGTTCTAGCCGTGTGCTGTTTGAGAGACTTACGCTGCGCGTGACACGGGTCCGGCCCGCTTGACGCCGCCCACGCGGCCGCATATAAAGGGGGCCGAATGACCGGCGAAGACGTCGCCGCGCAGCTCGCGCGCGAGCGGGCATTGAGGCAGGCCGATAAGATGGAGACGATCGGCCGGCTGACGGGCGCCATCGCGCAACAGTTCAACGAGCTCCTCACCGCGATCCTGACGCGCACCGCGGCGCTGGTTCAATCGCTGCCTCCGAACCGCGACCTGGACGAGCTGAAAGTCACGGCCCAGCGCGGCGCGGAGCTGGTGCAGCGGCTCCTCGGCTTCAGCCGCCACCACGTGCTCGACCTGCAGCCGCTGATCCTCACCGAGTTCGTGCGCGACGCGCTCGACTCCCTGCGGCGCCAGCTTCCGGCCAACATCGAGGTGCAGTTCGAGGCGGACGAGGACGGTGGCGTGGTCGAAGCGATCCCGCCGCAGTGAAGCAGGTCCTGCTGCACCTCGTGACCAACGCCCGGGACGCCATGCGGAACGGCGGCACGCTGCATGTCGAAGTCCGCCGCGCGCGCCTCGGCGCGGAGGATCGTCCGCTCCACGCCTGGGTCGAGCCCGGATCCTACGTCAGCGTGGCGCTGAGCGACACGGGCGTCGGGATGGACGCGCAGACCCTGGCTCGGGTATTCGAGCCATTCTTCACCACCAAGCCCCTGGGCGTCGGCACCGGCCTCGGTATGTCGATGGCCTACGGCCTGGTGAAGCAGCACCGCGGATACCTCCACCTCTACAGCGAGGTCGGGCAGGGGACCACCGCCAAGGTGTACTTTCCGGCCCTCCGCGATCAGGGGATGTCGGAGCTCGAGGCCGCCGCCGACGAACGCTTGCCCGGCGGGACGCAGACGATCCTGCCGGTGGAGGACGACCAGACGACGCGCGTGGCGGCGCAGCAGCTCCTTTCAAAGGTCGGCTACCGGGTGATCACCGCCGCCGACGGCCAGCAGGGACTCGACGCCTACCACGCCCACCGTGCGGCGCTACGCCTCGTGATCACCGACGTCGTGATGCCGAAGCTCAGCGGGTTCGAGCTGTACGAGGTCATCCGGGGTGAGTCGCGCGGGCTGAGCGTGTTGTTCATGAGCGGGTTTCCCGCGCCGAACTTCCGCAAGACCGTCGGTCAGGATCCGGCTGTAGCGTTCGTCACGAAGCCCTGGACCGCGAGCGAGCTGCTCGCGCAGGTGCGGGTGCTGATCGAGGCCTAGGACGCCTGCTCCGCGAGGAGCGCCCGCGTCGCCGAGTGGCTCGGTCGATCGAGCACGTCTCCCGGCGATCCCGCTTCCACCACCATCCCTTGCGCGAGGATCGCCACGCGATCGGCGCAGGCACGCGCGAACTCGACGTCGTGCGTCGCGATCAGGAGGCCCCGACCGACCCCCGGGCCATCGACGGCCGCGAGGCGGCGCAGCGTGCGGCCGAGCGCGCCCCGGCGCGCCGGGTCGAGCGCGGCGGTGGGCTCGTCCATGAGGAGCAGCGGCGGATCGGGCGCGAGCGCCCGCGCGATTGCCACGCGCTGCGCCTCGCCCCCCGACAGCTGGCTCGGGAGCGCCGCGGCGCGAGCGCCCACCTCGAGCGCGTCCAGCAGCTGCCGTGCGCTGGCCTCCGCCTCTTCACGTCGCCGCTCGAGCACGTGCGTGAGGGCGAGGGCGACGTTCTCGAGCGCGGTGAGGTGCGCGAACAGCGCGTGACTCTGGAACACGAGGCCCACGCGGCGCCGCAACGGCTTCAGTCGGGATTCGGGCGGTACCGGGCCGGGCTCGAGTGCGAAGCCGTCCACCACGATCCGGCCGCCGTCGAACTCCTGGAGCGCCGCCACCGCCCGCAGCGCCGTCGTCTTGCCCGCCCCCGAACGCCCCATGAGCGCCACGACCTCCCCCCGCCGGACTTCCACGGACAGGGCCTGGAGCACGTCGGGGCCGCCGTGATAGCGGAGACACAGCTCGTGGACCTGGAGCAGCGCCGTCATGCCACGCGCCAGCGCCGCTCGAGGCGCCGCCCCAACCGCGAGAGCGGCAGCGACATCGCCAGGTACACGACCGCACACAACAAGCCGGGGACGATCCAGCTTCCCACGTTGGTCGCGTAGATGGCCGTCTGCTTCGTGAGCTCGACGACAGTGAGTACCGAGACGAGCGACGAGTCCTTCAATAAGGCGACGAAATCGTTGGTCATGGGCGCGAGCGCGTAGCGCAGCGCCTGGGGTCCGCGCACCAGACGCAGGATCTGCCGCTCGGAGAAGCCGAGCGTGCGCGCCGCCTCGAGCTGTGTGTGCGACACCGCCTCGAGCGCGCCCCGATAGATCTCGGCCTCGTACGCCGCGTAGTTGAGGCCGAGTCCCAGCACCGCGGCGAGAAATGCCGGGAGCCGCACCACGCCGGCCAGCCCGTAATACAGGACGAAGAGCTGGAGCAGCAGCGGCGTCCCGCGCATCACCTCGACGTATCCGGTCATCAGGGCGCGCAGCGGCGCCGCGCCATACACCCGACCCGAGGCGACGAGGACACCCACGACGATGGCCAGCGTCATGGACAGCGCCGACAGGACCGCGGTGATCACCGCGGCACGACCGAGCGACGGGAGGTAGGCCCAGACCGCAGCTGGACGTAGGGGCGCAGCAGGTTGCGCCCCTACGACGCCGTCAACGGCCATGTCCCGCCCCGCGACCCGCCGGAACAGCGCTCCCTGACTTTCGTCCCACACGTTCCAGCGCCGGAAGATCCGCTCGAGCGTTCCGTCCACCATGGCGGCGCGCAGCACGGCGTCCACCGAATCGCGCAACACGGAGTCGGCCCGGGCGAGCACACCCACGTAGTGTCCGACGGCAACGGCGCGCGGCTCGACTATGAAGGCGGTTCCCCGGAGGCGATGCAGAGAGCGCTCCGCGATGATGTGGTCCAGGAGGACGGCGTCGACACGACCCGCCATGAGGTCCGAGAAGGGGTGTACGTCGTCGTCATACGACACGGGGATGACGCCGTGCGAGTCGGAGGCGGCGACGAGGATGTCGTAGGCCATTGTGGCGCCGAGGGTCGCCACGCGGCGCCCGCGCAGATCGGCCAGAGCGGACCAGCGGCCGCGGTCCTCCGGCCGCACGGCCAGCACCTCGCGAAACTCGAAGTACGGGATGGTGATGGCGTGGCGCACCCGGCGTGCCGGGGTGTCCTCTACCCCCGAGAGGCCGATCGCGAAGTCACCGCGCTCCACCGACTGATCGATCGAGGACCACTGAACCTGCACGAAGCGGGCGCGCCGGCCGATCCCGCGCGCGATCGTCTCCGCCACGAGGACGTCGAAGCCGCGGACCTGCAAGGGGTCGGCGGGGTCGGCCTCGACGAACGGCGCCCCGCCCTCGGCGTCCCCGCCCCAGAGGAGCAGCGCCTGGGGCTGCTGCGCTGCGCCGAGCCCCGCCGCCCCGGCGACGAGCAGCGCCGCTGCATGGATGGATCGGCTCACTCGTACATCTTTCCCGCATCCGCCTGCGCCAGCTCCACCAGGAACCCTGCGATCTTCTGGCTCACCGCCTCCACGTACTTCCGGCCCTTCTCGGCGGTCGCGGCCGCGGGATTCCCGACGCCGGTATCATCGGTCACCTGGCGCCACCGCCGCGGCGCCCAAGCCCACCCTTCCCTGAGGCCCGCGATCGTGAACCGCCGCGCGCGCCCGGGGCCGGCGTCAGACAATGGCCGCACCAGCTCGGGCGCGACATGCAGCATCACGCTCGTCTCGAGCTCACCCGCGTGGTCGCCCAGGTCGGAGAAGAACAGCTTCGGGTCCACGACCTGATACCAGTTGACGGTGCAAAGGAACAGCGAGACCGCCGGCTGCAGCTCCCGGATCATCTGGCGGAAGTCGTTCCCGCCGTGGCCGTTCAGGATGACGAGCTTGGGGACGCCCTGACCGGCCAGAGCCGTCGCCAGGTCGCGCAACACGAGGGACTGGGTGCTGGGGTTCAGGTTGAGGCAAAGGGGAATATCGAGCTGGCCGGTGTTGACCCCGAACGGTACGATCGGCAGCACGACCACCCGCGCGCCCCGCTCCGACGCGTGCCCCGCCGCCAGGGTAGCGATCCGCTCGGTCTCGATGTTGTCGGTTGTATAGGGCAGGTGAAAATTGTGCGCCTCGGTCGCGCCCCACGGAAGAACCGCGACCTCGTAGCGCGCATCCCGCACGGTCTTCCAGGTCAGCTCGTTCAACAGGTATGGACGAGGGGGCATCGGGCACCGTCAGGACGGGGACTCTCGATACTACCACGCGACGCCCGAGAGCGCACTGACATCCGGATACGCGGTCCGCAACGTAGTTTACGGGAGCGCGGAACCACACCCGATCAGAGAGCGTTAGCTTTCGGTATGAAGCGATTCTATCGCGCTGTGCCCTTCCTGTTTCTCGTCGGCGCCGCTCAGGCCCAGATCCCGGCTTTCGCGGCCGCGTCGCGCGTCGCGGCGGCCAAAGGCGAGCAAATCGCCGTGCTGGCAGGAGGATGCTTCTGGGGCGTGGATGCCGTGTTCAAGCACGTGAAGGGTGTCTCGAGCGTCGTCTCCGGCTACTCGGGCGGAGGTGCGGCCACCGCGCGATACCCAGTCGTGAGCACCGGCATGACCGGGCATGCCGAGTCGGTGAAGATCACCTATGACCCATCGCAGATTTCATACGGCGAGCTGCTGCGGGTGTTCTTTTCGGTGGCGCACGATCCGACTCAGGTGAACCGCCAGGGTCCGGACGTCGGGAGCCAGTATCGCTCGGCGATTTTCTATACGAGCCAGGATCAGAAGGAGACCGCCCAGGCGTATATCGATCAGCTGACCAAGGCCCATGTTTTCTCCGGCCCCATCGTCACCCAGGTGGCGCCGTTCGAGCAGTTTTATGTCGCCGAGGATTATCACCAGAACTATCTCGCGCTCCACCCCGACCAGCCGTACATCGTCTTCAACGACATGCCGAAGCTGCGACGGTTGCAGCAGCAGTTCCCCGCGCTTTACGAGGAATAGTCGTTCACCGGTCTTTGCCCCGTCCGACGTGCTCGATGCGGTCGAGCGCGAATATCGCCAGACAACACACCAGGCCCATGATCGGAAAAGCCACGGTACTCATCCACAACACCGGAACGGCGAGTACCGCTGCCAACGCGTGCCGCATCCTGTCGACCACGATCGAGTCTCTCCGAGCGCCAGTTCCGAACTGAATCGTTGACGACGCTCTCGTCCCTGACTAGGGAATACGTGCGTCGCATCGCGGTCGCTGACTGCGGCGCGCCGGTCAACCTCCGCCGCATCCCGTTCGTATATCGCTCATGAGTGCACCGGTCGCCGAGGGCATGAGCCACGGTTGTGAAGACGAGGTAGATTCATGACCGATGCCGGGCCAGGGAACCGCAGATGCACGCGCGCCGGTCAGCTTCATTCCTTCGGATACTCCCGAACGGGGGCCAGAGGACGGCATCGCGTTGTGCCTCTCGGGTGGCGGCTATCGCGCCATGCTGTTTCACCTGGGGGCCCTCTGGCGGATCAACGAATTGGGGCTCCTCCCGCAGCTCGCCCGGATCTCGAGCGTCTCCGCGGGATCGATCGTCGCGGGACTCCTGGGCCTCAAGTGGCAAGCGTTGCGCTTCGACGCCGCGGGCGTTGGCGCGGCGTTCGACGCGGAGGTGGTCGCGCCGGTCCGCGCGCTTGCGAGTCGCACGATAGACCTCCCTGCCATCGTGCTCGGGATGCTCCTCCCCGGCGGCGCCAGCGCTCGGATTGCGGCAGCTTATCGACGGTACGTATTCGGACGCGCGACGGTTCAAGCCCTGCCTGATTCTCCACGGTTTGTCATCAACGCCACCGACCTTCAGTCGGGAGTCTTGTGGCGATTCATGAAGCCGTATTCCCGCGACTATCGTGTGGGCGAAATCCCGCACTCCACGGTGGAGCTCGCCCGTGCGGTCGCGGCGTCGGCGGCGTTTCCTCCGTTTCTCTCGCCCGCCCGGTTCACATTCCGGGAGGCGGACTATACGAAGGGCTCAGGAGAAGACCTTCAATACGCCCCCTATACCACACATGTGCTGCTGACCGATGGAGGGGTCTACGACAATCTGGGGTTGGAAACGATCTGGAAGAGATTCCGCACGGTGCTCGTCAGCGACGCGGCTGGCGGCGTTCAGCCCAGAGAAAAGCTCAAGGGGAACTGGATCAGCCAGTCGATTCGTGTGGAAGAACTCATCCATGCACAGGTGGGGAGCCTGCGTAAGCGGCAATTGATTGCATCGTACCGTACCAGCGAACGCCAAGGCGCGTACTGGGGGATCGGCTCGGACATCTCGAACTATGCGCTCGCCGACGCGCTGCCCTGTCCGTTGGACCAGACGACCGAGCTTGCGAAGATCCCGACACGCCTTAAGCAACTGGACGCTGGCGTTCAGGAGCGCTTGATCGACTGGGGCTACGGAATCTGTGACGCTGCCCTGCGCAAGCACTTCAATCCGGCGTTGCCCAAGACGAGCCGGTTTCCCTTCCAACGAGGCGTCTGACTTCGCCCAGTTCCGAACTGAATCGTTGACGGTCAACCTCTGCCGACTGCCGTTCGTATACCGCTCATGAGTGCAAATGACTCCCCCTATCAGAAGGGTGCCCAATGCATCGATCGACCGCGGTGGCGCTGTGTGCACTGGTGGTGCTCGGCGGCGGCGCCGCAACCCCTCCGTCGGCTCAACACCCGGATCTCTCCGGCCAATGGACGTTCAATGCCGCGCAGAGCGACAACCCCCGTGACATGCTCCAAGGGCGCGACAGCGCCGGCGACGAGTCGCGTGGGGGCCGGGGCGGCGGTGGGTACCCAGGGATGGGCGGAGGTCGTGGCGGGTTTGGTGGACGCGGGGGCTTCGGCCG
>Ga0137358_10000682_pt1 | contig 16559 bp, 19 predicted proteins | sample Mad1_20_16metaG_FD_105551 | JGI IMG/M metagenome (GOLD analysis project Ga0137358, IMG submission 105551) | Vadose zone soil microbial communities from Angelo Coast Range Reserve, California, USA - Mad1_20_16 metaG | ecosystem: Environmental > Terrestrial > Soil > Vadose zone | place: USA... | reverse complement strand
CCCAACCCCACCGTGACGCTCATCACTCTCACCCTCACTCTAAGCCACAGCCACAGCCACCCCCCCCGACTTTATCACTCTCACTCTCACCATCAACACCACCACCACCACCATCAGGAAACACCAGGACAGCTTCCAACCGACAGAAGGTGAAGTAGTGATGGTGAACCCTGGGCCGCAGATGATGTTGTGAGGCGGTACAAGCCCGCCTTGACCCTCGTACACGTCGACGGTATCACACGTGGATTATCATGTTTATATTATTTATAAAATCCATACGAATAGGAGTACATGTATGATCTGTAAAAAACCGAAAGTACACAGTGGATACTCTACGCCCTGCGGAGCGAATGCTTGCAACGAAAGAAACAGTGAAAGTACAAGCCAGAGCAAGGAGAATCGAGTACCGTTAGGCCATTGGATTGGACCACAATCTTGGCAAAGTATCAGATGTAGCCCCTAGAAATGAAATTGAATAAATCCAAAGTTAATACTGAACCAGAAGCAAGAAGACTCGTTAACCGGTACATGGACCGCAGTCGAGGATGCTCTTCTTAGAAACACTGTACGGTTCTCCCAGAACTGTTTTTCCTATGGGACACTCGCGCCAGTCGCGACAGCAACGCTCTCGCCGAAAGGAACTTGGGGAGTCTTGATGTTGGCCCGGTCTTTGATATCCACAGAACGCACTGACATCGGGGCCGCTGTTGCAACGACAGCAGTTTGAGGACCACGAGGGGCGGTTGAAACACCATTCTCATTGGCTTTGACGACCTGGGTAGGTGTGGAATCCGACGCAACATTATATGACGGCCTTTCGAAGCTATATCAAAACAAGACTAGGTTGCGAGAGAGTCCTATTGTGAAGCGTACCGCGGCTTCTTTGTGACGGGGAGGTCTGGTGACACATCGTTGGCCTTCTCTGCGGGCTGAAGTGAAAGGACAGTCGCAAGCAGTGAGAAAAAGCGGACATATTTCCTCGCATGGTACGTACCTTAGGCTGCTTCGGTCTTTTCTTAGTGACTGGTTTGGGTTGACGCTCTCCAGGATCGAATACATTATCAGGAAGGCCAGAGCTGCTCCAGTTGTGAATCTAAAGTCAAAAGAGTGGCACACCACCTACCTCTTTATGTGCCGCACGATGACGCCCATCTTGACTTCATCGAATTTATCCCAGCTCTTAACCATCTTAGTAAAGTCAGCGGTTGGCCAAGAGATATCAAGTCTCCGAGGACCCGTAGAGCCAGCTTTATTCAGTAGGAAAGAGACCATGAGCAATAGATTTGATCCCAGTACTTGCTAATCCACGCACGTTGCTTGGCTTCAATTCCGAGCCCGACGTAAAATGTGGTCGAATATACCGGCCGTGCGCCCTCTATGCCCTCAATATCCTCGGCTTTCCGCTTTGCAATCGCCGGTGTTACGTCACCCTGTGCAACAAGGCGGATCTCATCATCTGATACACAGTACGCAACTTGCTCAAAACCCTTAATAAAGGGGTGGGCAAGAGTCAGAGACTCGGTAAGTTCAAGCTTCATGACCAGCTGCCGTAGCCGGGACTCAACGGTACCAGCCCTAGAAAGTTACAACGTGAAGAACGTGTTGCATTTTGAAAAAATGAAAAAAAATATATACCACTTGAGTTGGAGGTCATGGTCACCAGTGGATGCGATGATTTGGAGGTAATATCGGTATTTATGAAAGAAATCGTGTTTTGCAAACAGCTCGGACCAATCCGCTGATCCGACGATGACCTTATCCACAATATCCGCCCCTAATAAGGTATTAGTGCCATAATCGAGCAGACAGATCCCAGGCAAACCCTTTTTGAATTCCTCAGTCATAACCATCTGGGTCGAGGCAGTAACATTATGGGTTGCACACATAGCAGGATATGCAGGTGTGATGATAGGCATTCGATGTGCTCGATCGCTGGGATATAACTGGTAGACGAATCAGAACAAATTCACAAAGCCGACGTAGAGCACCCTACCTTTGGGTTCCATACCCTGACTTGTAAGGGCCCATCCTCAATCTGTTTGAGAAGTACAGGTTGTGGCCATGTCCTAATGGATGTGAAGTGAGACCTCAATGCCGAAAATTGGATCCTCACCATTGATGCATGATAATGAAAAATCGACTAACAATCGCGCCAGCGACTGCATTGGGGTATAGTTTACATATACGCGCAACGAGCATGGCCCAGGCAACTCCTCCGAGGAATCCGTTCACGTTGGAGTATATTGCCCGTCCTACAAACAGACAACATCAGGTTGAGTTACTGAGCACGCATGTTGGAGACACGAACGGGATGCCCAGAGCTTGATGCATCGTAGGGCATCACGAAAGACATTGACACTGGGGACGAGGCGTAGTATCTGGTCGGTAACACGAGACCCTGGCGCATGTCAACAATAAACACCACACTTGGAGACTGGGTGGAGATATATGAGATACCTCCTAGACTTCGGATGCACCGGTCATCCAGATTGCGCAGTAGATTATCGTCCTGCAAGGTTAAGTCATCTGGTATTGACGAGAGCGCAAGACGAGCCATGAGAAAATCGATTGGGATCCCCGAGATTTTTAGTTTGATGATGGGAACGTAGGCATCGGGGACTCCCTGCGTAGGTAAGCTCAGAGGCAGAAGTGAAAGGAAGGCTCGATGGCTCACCGAAACTTCTGTTACTCCCTCTGTGTTTCTGAGCATGCCCTCAAAGACTTCAAAGAAATCTTCTCGGGAGACGTGCTTCGGAACAACACATAACGTGTCGATGTCACTACCTGGACCATGTACGCCTAGACGATACGACCCGAATGTAAAGATTTTTCCCCCAGCGGTTTCCGCTGCGGCCTCTGAGAGACCGCGGGCTAATGACACAGTCTTGACGAAAGACTTGACAAGGGCCGCGAGGCGACCAAGTACGATTTCTCTGGCAAGAAACAATGTGAGTAAGAATGTTCACTGGGGAGTAACAGCAGCTACAGCTTAGGTCGTTGGAAAACAGAACAAGTCTTGCGTGACGAAGACCTCAAGTGCTAAGGGGAAGGCATACGCACCGTGTTCTAGCCTCTTCTTCGCTCTCCATCGTGTTTTGTCTGCGAAGTTCATCCATAAGAGTAACCGTCACTTCTTTTTCTTTTTCGGTTGATTCACTAGTTGCAATTGGAGGAGTGACCCCGAGATACCTGCTTCAAGATAGGTGCTTATGATATGGTTCCGGTCAGTGCATCATCGAGCTTACCTTTGGTTGTTGTCCATTCGTAGTGTAGTCTATGCAAGTAATAAGTAGAGGGGCCTTTGTTATCAATCTTTTGTCCGAGGGGAACTCGAACCGGGGCGAGACGAGAAGTTGCCGCACGCACGGTGCCAATGTGGGTGCTTACGTCATCTGGCGAGAAAATCGACAGATTTTGTCGCTGTTTTGTACAAGACAATCTATTCTATCTATCAATGCAATGAAAATATCAACTATAGATCATTACAATTCAAAATGACTCTGAGTAAATAGGTTTGGGAGGATGAGATAGACTGTGAGGTCGTGAGCTGCAGCTTGGAGCTAGCCCTTCACGGAAATCGACTTCATGAGCTGCCGTTTTAATGCCCATCTCCGTACGAGGATAATTCCTACGATGACAGCGACAACGGCAACGATGATGCCAATTGCCAAACCAGCTTTAGCACCTGCTGAGGTATGTTTAGCGGAGCCCTGGCCCGGCGTGGATGTGGCGGTTGAGGACGGGGATGTGGGCGATGCGGGGTTGCCACCGTACGGCCAGTAATCGCCGCCATCCGGAGGAAGGACACAAGTCAACCCTTTGGAGTCTTGCACAGATTGAAACTGAGATTGGAGATTGCTCGTAGTTACATTCACGGACCCGACGATGAAGGCAGCACTCGATGGTGTAGGGTCGGAGGCGCTACAATTTGGTCCTCGAGAGCCGATGAAGGAAGTATTTCCAACGAGCGTGTTTCCTTGAACGGTGAAGTTGTGGGCCGACGTGATGGCAATGCCGTATCCGAAGGCGCCTGAAAGGTTATTGTTCAAGACGGTGCCCGAGGAGCTGACATTGGCGCCAAACGTGTCGACAAACCACGTCTGAGGCCCAATGGCGATACCGATTCTATGGAACCTGTGAGAAGTGATGACACGTTTGTCAAAAGACGACAAACTTGATTATAACATCGGCCACATTCCCGCCATCGTTCTGAGTGGCTGATTTCGAGTCTGTGGCAAATCCCCCAAGGATAGTGTTGTTCTGGACGATAGTCCCAGAATAATCACCGCCCCATGGTACCACATCAACCAGGTTTATTCCACCAAGTAATGTTCTCTGGACAGATGGTAAGCGTCACCAAAACCGGCTTATCAAAACATATCGCACATTTTCAACCCAGATGGTGTTGTTCATCACGAGCGTTCCAGGGGCGCCGAACAGGACGATACCACCATCCGTCGGGTTGTTCACCATGTTGTTACGAACGAGGGCGGAACGGCAGCTGACGCTGATACCATCAGCCCACTGCTGAAAAACATCCGACCCACATGGACCAATATCGTTATTCTGAACGGTGATGTTATTGCAGACCAGGCCACCCTCGGCAATATGGAGGCAAGACCAACTACGTGGATCATAAGAGCGCACGTATTCGATCAGCTGGTTCGAATTTGGGCCGCCCATTTCTATATTTGCTCCACCGATAGTTGAAGAAGCCCCAGCGCGAGTTCCATTGATCTGGGGATGATGCATCGATGATGTAAACATAGGGTATCGATCAACACACGCACCTGGATGTTGCGCAGGATGATGCCACTACAGTTTGCGCAAGTACCGTCAATTGCTGTAGTATGACCCTGACCATTTGCGACTGGACCGTTCACGACGAGAGTCGCTCGAGAGTTATCCGTGGGATAGCCCTCAGTGCTGATCTCCTGGTGGGGTGCAGCGAAAAGAATTGGGGCCTGAATCATGTAATGTGCATTGGGACAAAGACGCAGAACGAAACCAGGGCCGGAAGAGTTGAGAGCAATGTTCAGACGATCAGTTACAGTATTGGCAGGGTCTGGGGAGATACACGCTGCATTGTTTTGTCTACTTGACAGAGCTGGACTGAAGGAGGATTAGCCACTATAAGAGACTTTTTGAGTAAGCACACTTGCTGTTGCCTCTCGACGAAATTTCTGTATTTCGAAGCGAAAGCCGAGGAGGGAGCGAAAATGAGGGGCGTTGCTAGGAGAACAAAAATGTGCTGGAGGAACATGGAGAGTAGAGAGAAGTCGGAATTGAATGAAAGTGATGCCGGTCAAGGACCCCCTCTAAAAGAGTAAAGACAGTGAACGGCGAGTGAACGGCGTGTCTGCCTGCGGGCACCTTTTACCCGTGCAACGGGCAAACGGGCCAAGCCGGATTGCCTATTTTGGCAGGGCGGAGGAGGAGTGGAGAGATCTAAGCAGTGCTTCTACGCCCTTCAAGCCCTCGGATTTACCGGCTTCGCGCTCTGCCCTTTTCTCTCCCTTTCGCGCCTTTCTCGCCCGTCTCTCTTCTGGCGTCTCATCTTTCCGCTTTTTATTCGACTTGCCTTTTTTCTTCCCCCTCTTCTTAGCTCGTTCTTCCCGCCATTTTTCCAGCAAGTAGTCTCGCATAGGATCGTCAGGATCTATATTAGGAGCGGATGACGCGGACGATTCCGAGGCGTTGTCGTCTGGAAAAGCGTATAAGCGGGCCAAGAATATGGGGCAGTGTAGGACACCCACCGATCATCTCAGGCTTCGCGTTCAGACTTTGTTCTTCGCGTTCTCTCCATTCACCGTCCCCATCCTTGACTTTTGCATGTTTGTACTTCTTCACGTGGTCAACACGTAGCGTTCTGTCCAGTACATTTGCACCATTGAGATTGTCGACCGCGAGTATCGTAGACCGCTGATCTTCATACATAAGGAAGCCAAACCCTTTGGTCTTTCCTGTCTCCTTGTCACGGGGGAGATTGATATCGACGACCTCACCGTATCTAATGTACTGATCAAGACGGTAAAGAAACATGAAATAAGATGGCTTACTGGGAGAATATCGTAATGACGTCCCCTTCGGTCAGGTCATAGTGGAGGCCCCCGATGAATATGTATGCAGAATCTGAGGAGTCCTAAGTCCGATGACGGTGACGATACCTGTCCAAAACCCACCTTTGTATTCGTCATGCCAAGAGGCCGAGCCTACTCCGAGCTCGAGCTCACGTTCGTTGATCTTGTTTATTTCCCGGACGACACTGTAGCAGATGGATGAGGGTGGGCATGCCTACATTATCGAGCTAATTGGACACACTTCATGATTGTCGTAGCTCAAATTCACACGCCACACGCAACCCACGATCTCTGTTCACCACAGTTATTTTCGCCTCCATGGCTTCATTCTCGCTACCTCCAATTCACGATAACCCCGATGGTAGCTGGGGGCCGTCGTCTTCCAACCTACCAGAGACTTTCAAGTTCAAGGATATTCCCTATGTCCCTTATTCCAAGTCAGATAAACTCGGTCGGTTTGCTGACTGGAATGACATCTCTGGAGATAACCGGCAAGCGTCGTCGGGTGCAGCTGTAAATTCCAGAACTGGCACTCGTGGTCGTAGGGATGGGGCGCAAATCTTTGGGAGTGGCGTTCCAAGTGCTTTCTCCTTCCGGGCCGAGGATGAATCAAGTTTCTCTCTTGTCGACAACAAGACTGGCGCACCTCGTCGCGGTAGTGGTTTTACAAGGGGTAGGGGTGCCGGCCGTGGCACCGCTCCTTATAATTCTCGTAATCCTAGAGGTGGCCGTGGAGGATTTACGGCCAATCGTAATGCAGGTCCGCGGGGTGGGAGGAAAGGATGGCGGGATTGGGAAAAGGTCAGCGATATCTTCTAAATCTCCCGAATTTAGTTGTTCAGTCTCGTTCAAAAAGAACAATCGCACGCGCGAATCATCAGTGGCTATTGATCCCAGCTGGCAAATGCTGGAAGAGATTGAATTCCATCGCCTGGCGAAACTGAGACTCGAAGTCGATGAACCCGAGGAAATGTAACCATTGCCGTTTGATACACCTCGTTTAGAACTCACTTTCCTGCCAGCGAGTCATATGGCCGTCTTTATCCATATAACAAGGCATATGATCGCATCACTACCAAAACAGAAAGGCCACTCCAACCCGTTGACCGAATTAAATATAACACAACCACATCCGATGACCCGATCATTCAACAGGTACAGATCACCATAGTCAAATGCCTGGGCTAACGATTCTTTGTTTTGCAAGCTCGCATCCAAGGGCACTGCAGCGATTTACGCGACGGACATCATCCTTAGCGTTCTTATGTGTGCACCGCGCTCGGTCTATCCTTGGGACATCGTTATTGTCCGTGAAGGCGACAAGGTGTTCTTCGACAAGCGAGATGGGGGCCCCTTCGATACGGTCACCGTAAATGAAAACGCGGCAGATCCCCCTCAAGACCCCACCGCGCCTAATCCGAGCAATCCCAATGAAAAAGCTCCAGAGCCACCCTCTATCAATACCGCAACGTCCCTTTCCCTAGAAGCGACGTACATCAACCAAAACTTTGGTTTCCAATCTGTCATCGAGACTTCCCCTCCCCCCGCGGTCAACTTTGACAAGCCCAATCCTTTTTACGGTCCTGATGAGACGGAACCTCTAGCTTCATGCGGATATAGGTACCGCGTTTTTGACCTCGGCATCACCGAGGACGAAGACATCAAGATGTGCGTGCGGACAGAGGTCGATGCTTATCTGCCCGGTCAAGGCAACCCGCAGCAGGGACAAGGTCTAACCACCATTCGCGCATTGAATGAGTTCGATCCCCGTGCACCTGGAGCCGGAGGAGCACCCGATTGGCGGTCAAAGCTGGATTCTCAGCGCGGCGCCGTCGTTGCTACTGAGATGAAAAATAACAGCTGTAAGCTGGCGAAATGGACCGTCCAGAGCATTCTAGCGGGCGCGGAACAAATGAAAATCGGGTAAGGACTTTTCTAGAAAATATGTTTTCCAAACCGACGGGTCCTCACACCTGACCCATAGCTACGTTTCGCGGGCGAACCCTCGTGACAACACCCGACATGTAATTCTGAGCGCGGCATCCATGCGCCCAATGGATTTTGCCGCCCAACTGAACGTTTCCTTGGCGAACGGCTGGGGTATAGTGAGAACCGTGGCCGACTTGTGCTTGAAGATGCCCGAAGGGAAGTATGTCTTGGTGAAAGATCCAAACAAAGTAAGTGTCTACCCGTGCTCTGTTGCGTGTTTCGCGGTGCTGGCGCATTTCAAAGGCACTGCAAATTTCCGGGTCTACCCGGATGGACCATGTACTTATGCTGGCTGTCCATGGTTGCTCACGGCCTCTTTTTTTACAGCCGGTCATCCGACTGTATGCTGTGCCTTTCTCGGCATTTACCGGCGAAGAAGAGGAGGAAGATGGCGCGGCTTCCGAGGAAGAAGTGGAGCCCTGACCCACTCCATAGGCCGTAGTTGGGTCCACAGCCTCATCGTGCTGTATGGAAACTACGATAAATGTATTCACGCGCAGATAACACAGTAACAATCGAAGATTGTACACGAAATTGCCGACAAACCATTATCCCTGGTCGTCAAGGAAGTGTGCCGTGTACTATGGCAAATGCGCTCAGGACGCACTTAAGAGAGTCTCTACTGCCCCTTCAATGTTCGCGCTGCTCTGGTCGTCATTCACTATAGTTTCAAGAAGACAGTGACGACTCACCTGCGCTGTAGGGCAGCGACAATAACCTCCCTTTGCAAATCTGGGAAGATGTTCGTAAGTTGAGATATCTCAGCGTCAGTGGGAACTCGAATGCCAGTAGATGCACGGTCTACTCTGCCGGTGAGCTCGTTGACCCATTCTCGCATGACTGACGGCCCGGACTGGTCACCAGCTTCGCCTGAACCGTTGGTGGTCGGACCAGTGGAACGCTCTGTGCGGGACGTGTGGGCCGTGGTGATCGCTTCATCTTCCAGTGGGTTTGTTGTCTCAGATACCTCGGTCACAGGTAAAGCGCGAGTGGTGCGACGCACGGCTCGTGTCTCACCGACGAGTGAATGCAAGTAGCGGGAAGTCAGCCAGACAAACCAAGGAGGAAGCCGGTAGCTTTTGAGACTGGCAATGTCGGACCGATATAGGCCCCCAGCAGAAATGCCTAGTGCCGCTGCCAGGGTGCTTGACCATGGCTGGCTCAATGCAAGCTGACAGAAGGCCGAAACAAAACATAAGCACATGGGTTCACTTAAGGTTTGACGGCCTGTTTACCTGCAACGCGAGTGCATAAAGAAACGACTTGTTTGAGAAGGCGACCCTGAAAACGCGAAAGTGATACGTGGCGGGCACGAGACTGGAGTATTGGTAAACTAGACTGAAGGCTAGACCGACCGGACCAGACGGTATGACATTGAAGCTGGAACCAAAGTGATGGAGCACTAGAAGCGAGAGAAGCTCGAGCACGGTGACTAATAGGGTAGACACCACGAGGAAGGACTGAAATGCATGAGAAAAGTTGAAACTCAAGGAACGTAAAAAGCTTACGGCGTACTTGATCCCTCCAAATTGCCGTTCAATGTCTACGCCAATGTTGTAGAGGATAAGTTCCCAGAGGAAGAGCTCGCTTGAATTGGAGAATGCAGCATGATGGACAAGGAGCCGCCAATACTGCGTGAGGAGATGTGACTGAACCCCAGGTCAACGACTAATTTGCGCCTACCTGATGGTCTCTTGAGATGTGTGGGACAAGCTGTGACAATGTGTCGGTGCCGGTGAAAGGAACGAAGGGGGCAAGACGCGTACCTGTAGGTGAAAATTGTACTTGACATCAAAAATTGCGACAACGACCGAGGAGACCGCGATGGCCATCATGATACCTACGAGCGTGTCAACCCATTAGATTGCAAAGATTATGGTTCTTTGTACAAGACAACCTTTTGTAACAGGTGCATGCTGGAACGACATGGGAGATGGGATGAATCAGTCAGTGTCAGGACGAGGTCGAAGATGGGCACCCAATAACACGTGACAGGGAAGGGCGTGTGCTACAGCCCAACTCTCTTGGAGCAGCACCCTACATCCCCTGCTTCACCCTTTGACATTACCCCGAGCCGATGGCCTCTACAATCGCATTCCCCTCCACCGAGTCTCGTTCGCAACTCGGCAAGTCTGATACTTCCCTCGTTGCGCGACACACGGTTGCCGTTGACGTATGCAACCTCGTATATGGCCACGCGGACCCTGTCTCCTGGGACACATTGAGTAGATTCTATGAGGCAGATGCAGGTATGTCATCGTTTATGGATTTATTGCCAGTCCGTTAATTGTGTGATCCCCGACAGTGTAAGCTTTTCATGTATCATATATCCATTCCCTTCCGACTGACGCCGCTTCAAGATACGAGAATCCAGTCATTACTGCAACATCCCGAGATTCGATTGGGGACATCCATTCTCTTTCGCAGTATTTATCCGAACTAGACGCACCTAAACCCACATCACTACTACGTAACCTTCTCGGTCTGGCCCGCATCCCGACGGATCGAGAGTCATGGTTTCAGATTTCCCGGATGTGGACAGAGGTTGACGACGTGTGCGAAAACGAAAGCTTTGGTGAGTCAGCCATCGGCAGCTCTGGCGCCTCATCTTTTGGATTTCTCAATTGGCCTTTGTCAGATGGACACAGACGATGCATTGTGGAGCATACATTGAATATACTCCTCCTTCCGGGACTTCATGCCGAACGCTATCTGGGCCACATGAACGCCGCCCATCCATATGCTCTCACGTCAGAAGCACAGCGTAACTCACCCAACCGCTCATTGCATGTGTCCTTTTCTAGTCTTAGCGGACCGCAGCAGCCGTCATTGCCGACTTTGACGGTGCCAGGCATCGGAGTCACCCTCCCAAGTCCGCTCCACCTACAGCTCCACGTGTTCACCCGCCTGTCCTTCAATGAGCAGGGTAGAATCATCCACCATCGTGATGTTTGGGATCTGAAGGACCTAGTCGGCCTGATCCCAGGTGGGATGCTTTCCCAGTGGGTCGCTTCACGACTAGCGGCACGAGTACTCTCGGCCGTTTCTCGCGTTGGGTCGTGGGTAGCAGACGAGCAACGTGGAGAGTTAGTGGAGTCGAGAAGAAAGGTCGGGGGATCCCAGTGAGCGATGCTCATGGCCATGCCAGGGCTCCTCGGATCGGCCTCTATTGGAAGAACAATTGGTAGGTGCTGGGAACGAGTCAGGGACACCGCCATCCGGAATGAAGGAGGCAGTGAGACGAGTGGAGATATCCTCCAGACCTCTGCCACATTGGTCGATGACCCAAGCATCGGGGTCTGATTTGTCCAATTTTGACAGTAGTTTTGCGCACTAGACCCGAAGCCTGTGCTCCTCGTGATACCTACCTCTTTGACTGTGCCATGGCATGACCACTTGGCACACCACGACCTAATTGCTGTGTTTCATTGAACGGAGGACACCTCGTTCATCAAGACGGGCGTGCGTCACCTCTCCGTGGCCGCCTTATCTGTAAACCGAACCAAATAAAGAAAAGGGTATCCCATGGGAGGCGCGCTGGGCGCGTTTCAGTTTTGGGTGGGTCGCTATCGGGGCCTAGGATCTAAAGACGCTAACACGGGTGGGTAAAATGGTCTGTCAAATTGAGCAGTCGTCCGCGGATTGTGTGCGATTTCTCGGAGGTTGGGAGTGGCTGTTATCCCTGTTTTGCATGAGCGACAGTACCGCCCTGGAGACAGACGCACATGGGCATGTGCCCACATGCGCTTCGTCCCCGATCAAGGTTCTGGGAAGCAGCCTGGGAATCTTGAATGCGCCCGAGATGACGGCGTCATAATTCGAGCTCCGCTGAAAAGGCTGTGCGTAATGGGCAGCCCGTAAATGATGCCCTTTCTTTGTTTGTTTCGTGGCGTTGTCGTAAAAAATAGTCTGCCTGCGTCCCCCGGCCAAATGCGGTCCCTGACTCTGTCAACCTGAACTCAATACGGGCGGTCCAGGGAAAAGACGAGAGGAGAGGGAAAGAGCCGGCCGTGGGGGGCCGTTCACAATTGGTCGGCGGGAGCGTAAAAATTCCACCGGCCAAACAAACCAGACGGACGGAATTCCCTACACGCGGCGGTCTATGATATATTCCGGCTTCCCATCCCCTCTTTTCTTTGTGCGTTTGGGAACATAAAAAAACACTTGATATCAAGTGTTTAGTGTGTGAGGTGTGAGGGGCGCTGTCCGCTTGCATCGCTAAACGGCCACGGTTGGGTTTGACAAGGTTGACGTCTCGAAACTGGGTTTTGCGCCCGCGCAGGCTTCGGCTTCATCAGGAACTTCGTCGTCCTGCCTTTCCTCCCTTCCCCCGTACGCTCCCTTTGGTGCAGGTATCGTCCGAAAGTGTTCTCTTTGGCCCGGCAGGCACACCCTCGAAGCACCGGTTGGACGTCATCAGTCCTCCCTCCCCTTGTGCGCAAAGGCCCCGTCTCGGCGATTCAAATACTTTTTCCTTCTTCCTGCATACAGTACCATATGCCGTACCATTTCATACGCCCGCGCCGGCTGCCTCTCGGGAGCTTTCCACCATCGTGGCTCGACCAATCATGGCCCTCCATGCGTTTGACAATGACGCCGCAGAGGCTGGGCAAGACCCAGATATCACTAAGCCTTGGACTGGTATCTGGTTACGGCATTGCTGTGCCCCCTATGGCGGCTGGCCCTTCGTTAGTGTTTCATCACGGCCCCACGCTCTGATAGCTAGCCAACTTCAATCAATCCGTGAAGCGGGTTCCTCCACCCTCGTGGGACGGCGCTGTCTTCCTCTTCACGGCATAATTGCCCAATTGGCGTTTTTGTTCGCCACCGCAGAACGTGATTGTTTATGCATGTGACAATAAGTAAACTTTAAGATGACAATCCTCGTGGAATTTTCATTTCATCGATGTTCGTTATTTTCTACCTAAGATTACATTACAAGACTATAAGGCGAGACCGATGTAACGTCCCAAGCAAACAGAAAGCACCACAAGAATAAATTTAATCAAACGCACGAGTCAATCGAGAGAATAATACGCCATGGAGATAGGAATGGATACAATGTCGATGAGTACAATGATGAAGCGACCAGCCACAGGCAGACAACGCTCCGGATGACACGCGGATATGCTGGCAATCAGTAAACAAGTAAAAAGCCATTTTGTCGAAAAGTAAAGAAATAAATATATAGATAAAACGTCTCACAGCAACAAGAAAGGACCAGGCAGGATAAAGATCGGTTATGCAGCAACTGCTTTTCGCAGAGCACTCGGCTTGTTTGACTTGTTTGGTGGCGAGCCTGCCATCGGGACGGACTGCCAGCCTGTGATTTCGGGCATGTCCACTGAAGGACCCTTTGGAATATCCACCGGCAGTGACGTCTGTCGAGTGTGGTAATCTCCTTGAATGACGGACCCCAAACCATAGTCAAGTGATGTCATAGCCTTGCGCGGAGACGTTGGTACGGATTGTAGGGATGCAATGTCCGAGAGGGGAGCATTAGGAAGGCGAATTCCACCATCATGAGTGCCAAGCGGCGGTGACTGGGAAGAGCGCTCAAGAGGCAGGGAAAAACTGGTCACAGCGGGAGAATTAAAGGACGAGGTAGGTGCTGAACCAGAGGAATAAACAGATACTGTAAGGAAAGTCAATAACATATATCAATGAAAAAAATCAATGGCATCCAACCTGAATCATCCCAATCACTGCTACTGTGTACCGACGACGATGACGAAGAGACGGAAGCGCGGCGAGACATCGCTTGCGTTTCAACCTCTTTCTTGATCAACTTGGAGGCCGGCGAGCCAGAAATACTCTTGGACTGCTTGCGCGACTTGGTTCCTGTTCGAAGCTCATCGAAACGAAGGGGTCGCGGACGCAAGTGAGTGCGTTCATAGAGACCGCATTTGTTGCAGACAATCTTGCCCGGGTTCAGTGTGGAGCGTCTCCAACTTGGTGGCTCAGTCTGTGAACAATTAAAACATCGGCGGCGAAGATATTGGGTTTCTTTTGATGCGGCGTCATCGGTATGCTGAACGGGAAGACCGGCATGAGTAGGGAGATAAGACATGGTATGCATAGCGCCAGACGAGGGCGGACGGTAAAGGCAAGTCTGGGAAGGGACAATGACGGGGGCAGACTCTTCTAATTTTACATTATGGTCGATGTTTTCGAACTCGACATATGAAGATGCGGGAGACGACGAGACCGACATATCATAGTGGCCGGGATGGAAGGAATGATTGTCTTGACCGAAAGAGATGAGTTGAGGGGAATTATCAATGAGAGGGAGATGTTCCCCGTATAGGGTAGTATCAGAGCGAGGGTAAGGACGATTTGGCTCGCAATCTTGAGGAATAAATGGTGCCGGGGAATAAGGTGCCGGGGGATCACGATCGTGGCGAACGTATGGATACGTAGCTCTGCGCATGGCAGCGGCTTCCTGAGAGGGATGATGGGGGACTTGACGAGAGAGGTGCGATTGCCACTCTCCAGTGTCGTTAGGCTGATCATATATATTAGCGGGTTGATCGGCGGGAAGATCATGATCATAAAGCTCTCCGAGAAGAGAGCCGCGCGAGCCATTAAAAGGGAGAGAGTGATGGGATAAGCCCTCCCAGAGCGCATGGCCCTCGGGAGGGACGGCGTGATCGTCAAGCATTTTCTCGGAGAAGATGCTGCAGGAGGGTTCGAGCTCTACTTTAAAGTGAGCGGGCGAGGGGGCTCCGTCAGAAGAGATGGAAGTCTGGGGAGAGGGAGTGCGAGGAGCAGATGAGCCGGAGTATGGGGATGAGATGTAATGGTCGAAATGGAAAGAGTCCATCGAACGTGGCTAAGAGAAGCGAGGGATGGAGGGATGGAGGGGGGGGAATAGACGAGCTTTTGAAGATACGGGGAGGGAAGGAAAGACAATAAAATTAAGAAATAGAGGGAATGAGGATGGGTGGGAGTGAGAGGACGTGGGGGTCGAAGGGACGCGCTTCCTGGAAGGTCACCTTGTCATCACGCCGCTGGGTTTTGTACCGATTCGGCTTGCCTCATCCTGTGCTTCCCTTTTTCGGTCTAGTCTACCATCCTCTGTCACGGTCACACGTCTTCTTTTTGCGAGCCGTCCCCTCGGTTTTCGCTTTAGCCGACGCTCTGGCCATGATATCTTCCATACCCACTGTGCTCTCTCCGTCCGCCTTTCCTCCCCCCTTTTTTTTCCCATGCGAATTCCAACTTCCTCTATCTTTCCCAATCCAGCACTGCCCCCCCGGCCTCCCACCCTTGCGCCGCCCTCTGTTGGTATATCCAACCCGCCCTTCCACTCTTCCATCCCTCCAGTAACTCTTTCTTACGCGCTCTCTCTCCCTCTTCCTCTTCACCTCTCACCTATCGTCCATCTCTCCTTCTTTTGGAATCCGCAGTCTCTCTCCTCGATCTCCGGTACCGGAGATCCTCCGACTACTTAATCTCTCCCGTTCCCTTACCTCTTCCGAACATAATTCATGTGCTTCATCTGTATGCTCCTTCTCGCAGACGCTCAGCGCCACCCAAGGGGGCGACATGGCGTTGCTGACTCCCCCAACGGTGCCACCATTGTTGGTGTAAATTTCCGGTTCCCGTGTCCTGCAGTAATTAGTCCTCTTTGCCGACTGTCCCTTGCGTACGAATAGGACGCCCTCATCGGCGAAACGCCCTAATTGGTTGTTCTCATTATTGCCACCTTTGCCGCCCTGTTGGCACCTACCTCTCCCAGTCTTTCGAAGATAAATAATGCGAATGTATTTGAGACGCCTCTTATGTTTCTGTCTACTGGACAGCGCCACAGTTGTCATACTCGTAATGTCACAAATATGGCGAAATTGCATCGACCTTGGCTCTGTGTTAGGTTATTGACGGCGAAAATATAGTGGATTATATGGGCCCATGGGTAAGGGTTACGGGCCACATGATGGTGACAAAAAGTCGGCTCCCGTGGCTTCCCACGTTGTGGCACAAGGCGGCTGTTCATCCTGCTGGAAGCAAATCGATTCGGAGAAACAACGACATTTCGCCTATCGCAATGCTCGTCGATCATGAAAATTCTATTCGCTCGACTGGGTTTGGCGCATTTGGCAATCACACTTTTGTCACGCCACCCTCAAGTTTTGATGGATTGTGCTGAAAATACTGCTATGCGCAACCCTCACAACCGATGGTCAGGACGCAAACTATCTATGTAGACAGAAAATCAAAATCGAAATTTGTGAACACAAGCTGCAGAGTTAGTGTCTCGTGCCAAGTTCATGATTCAGAGTTTCAAATTTACTCTTGCTTTCAGTTCGCTAGTAGTTTCATCTCTCTTCAGCTCCCTCCGACAACCGTGGGCCTTCTTGTACACCGGTATGTACGTTAGGTAGGAACGTGCAACGGCATTAAGACTATCTAAACGTCATATGCTGGGCCCAGCGCGTGCTACGTGACTCGCCTCGGACATACAGTTCTATGCGGGATCATCATCTTCAT
>Ga0137358_10000681_pt1 | contig 16579 bp, 19 predicted proteins | sample Mad1_20_16metaG_FD_105551 | JGI IMG/M metagenome (GOLD analysis project Ga0137358, IMG submission 105551) | Vadose zone soil microbial communities from Angelo Coast Range Reserve, California, USA - Mad1_20_16 metaG | ecosystem: Environmental > Terrestrial > Soil > Vadose zone | place: USA... | reverse complement strand
CCCCAGCTCCTTGGTCGATTTGGCGTTCGCGAAATTGCATTGGAAACCGGTCATGTAATCTTTGTGTCAGTTAGTCGACTAGATCTTTCCGAGATGTAAAAATGAACCAACTTTGCTCAGAACCAGAGTCCTCCCCGTGTACCCAAAACCACGCACAGGTACACTTATTATTCGGGCACGGAGGCATATCCGCCGGGACCTCGAAGTACGTGTGAAGGTTCCAGACGCACTTGTGGTTCACGCTGAATACCACAAAGTCCTCCGGCTGTACTTCATTGACGTCTGACTTGTAGGCTACGGCCAACGCACAACCACCAAGGTCGTCGATTCCTTTGGTATGAAATTGAGCCAACGGTGCTCCAGGGCATGGATAATCCGGATTACTGTGGTCCTGCTGGTTACCGCCGGGACCAGACGGCCACCACGAGGTGGCGTCCTTGTCGCAAGACAACTCGGTCATGGCCTTCTGTCCAACAGGCAATTGCATGATGTCATTCGGATGAGGGGGATATTTGAGGTGACCATGGAACCACCATTGATCGAAGGGTAGATTTATTAGCGGGTCCTGTGGACGGAGTCCATTGGATATGTTGAAGCCCCACATGCTGTTATGCCAGATGCCTAGCGATGTAGATGTCAGCGCGATGTGATATTGAACTGACTCGATAAAGGGACGTACTGATGTGAGCAGAAACCAGGCTCGTCGAAGCGACCACCACGGCTGCGTAGAAGTGTATCAATGATATCATGATCTTCCTTGGGCCCTCGGGACTGGGTTATGGTTCGTCCAGAAAGTAAGGAGCGAAAAAGTCAAAAGAGAGACGTAGACAACAAGGAATGACTTGGACGTGACCCGAGAACCGCCCAGCTGCGGTGGAGGGGGGGAAGAAAAAATGTAGTAGGGCTGATGGAATATCAGATCCTCTTCTTGGACCTTTAAGCATGGCTCAACTCCGAGTCACCGCCATAGAGATATCAAGTGAGGAGGGCGGCGGACAGAGGCCAGGATTCATTACGTGGCGTAAAGGGTCTGATGGCATATCTGGCAAATGGAATCGTTGGATAGTGAGCTGACATGGCAACTCAGGATAAACACAGAAAATGACGGAACCATTAATGGCTGCCTAGGGTCGATCAACTCCAACGACGGAAGAAACTGGCTGAACGAAGAGTGAAGCAGAGTCGACTATTGTTACGAGTCTCTCGGAAGGATGCACAGTCATCTCGGTAACCTCTGCCCACGTCCTTGACTCAAAAGTGGCCCAACGCCGCGATGCTTCACATTTCAAGTCCAAAAATCGGAGGCTGCCACGTCATGATGGAGAAATACCACCTGATTAGATTAGCTCAGCCTACCTCTCCCCCAAAAATATAAAGTCATCAACGCCAAGCCTGAGGTCACCGTGTAAAAATGACTCATTTGCATAACATCCGTTTTCTTTCCAAAGCAAAACATACAGGTTTGTGGCTCTTGCACTTATAGCCTGGCTAGCGGCTCGACCTGGAACGGCATTGACAGATACTAGACTGTCGCTTGATTGGGGTGTCGAGGCCGCTTGAGGGAAGCGTGATGCGACTGATGACAATAAAATGAGAGTAGAGTGATTACAGGGCGCTGTTGAAATTTGAATCATTATACATCTCCAGAGTGGTGATGTTGTGGAGTACACATGGTGATAATATCCCCGACGAGCGCTGAGCGGAGACCTCGGGCCGCCTTGACCGAGCGCACATGGCACAGCGGCTGCCGAGGGCCACGCGTGCACGCACCAGTACGGCTAGCTGTAATCAGCGAACCCTGTTTTTATACGTTTGGTTTCGTTTTCTGTATTTTAGACACTCGTTTATATATAGTAGTTAGTTGTCTTGGCTCCCTAGTTCCCGTGCTCACCCGAACTACATAGTCCCTACGTCCGTCTAGGCGAATATAATGAAATCGATGGGTCGACATGTGGATTTGAGGGTATGCCGCACCAGAATCTCAGTGGGCGTGTCCTCACTTCCTACCACGCCAACATAGGCAGCACCCGACTCCTCGAGAATACTGGTGGTGATGACAAGGATGTTGGATGACGAGTAATGTACTGTATATCCTGAACGCGCGAATGTCTTTCACGATCAGACAATAGACAGAAGGGCAATGACAATTTGAATTGTGTAACAAGTCACAACGATAACGACGACGTCGCTTGCATCTACAAGCCAACGGTGTACTTGGTAGGAAATCGCGGACGTGTGCGTGCGCCGGGCAGCCATGCGCCGCTTGCGGTGCTAGGATAAACGCACTAGGCGTGACAACATAAAACGTAAGGTAAACGGTCGGTAAACGACAGCTAGAGAAATGAAAAGGTAGAAAAACATTAGTAAATCCCCAGCTGCACGCGCTTAGGGATGGTGTTTGCCAACGGAACGGCGGTGGTGACCACCCCAGGTGCGGCGTAGGGCTAGTTCTTCGACGTGCGCCTCATCACGAGGGTAGTCCCGAGAGTGTTCCGACATCTTCGATTTGCTAACGGGTGTGTCAAAGGGAGTTGGCGTTAGGGCAGCAGTGGATTTGTATTAACTTACCGGTGCGACTCCGTGGAGCATTCGTCAGACTGATGGTGGTTCTGGCTAGGTTGATTCGAATGGTGGTTGTGGCCTCCGGGCGTTGGCTTGGTTGAATTGGGTGAAGAACCCTGGGTCTTTTGCGATGGCGCAGACGAAGAACCTGAGGGTTGGGTGGGTTCGGCGGCCAGGATGGCCTTACCAGCTACAGACCCGGGCGAAGTTGTCGACGAGCCTGTGTCAGTTGTATTTTTAAATATGTCATTTTGTGCCCCATCATGGAAGTTGTATAGATCCCGGTAGAGTGGAGGTGTATAGGTACCCTCGAACATGTTGTTGCGCTCCGCTTGATACCAGTAGAACGGCTGCTTCGGACCGTACGTGCAATTCGCATAATTCCACTGCATATTATTACTCCTGTCTGGACCACAACTATGTGTTCACGACGGTTAGTAAAGAGCATGAACATGAAGACGAGAGCATCACGGCAGCTACGTACCGACGCGGAACTTGGGGAGTCCCCAGCTCCTTGGTCGATTTGGCGTTCGCGAAATTGCATTGGAAACCGGTCATGTAATCTTTATGTCAGTTAGTCGACTAGGTCTTTCCGAGATGACAGATGAACCAACTTTGCTCAGAACCAGAGTCCTCCCTGTGTGTCCAAAACCACGCGCAGGTGCACTTATTATTCGGGCACGGAGGCATATCCGCCGGGACCTCGAAATATGTGTGAAGGTTCCAGACGCACGTCTGGTTTACGCTGAATACCACAAAGTCCTCCGGCTGTACTTCATTGACGTCTGACTTGTAGGCTACGGCCAACGCACAACCACCAAGGTCGTCGATTCCTCTGGTATGAAATTCGGCCGTCGGTGCTCCAGGGCATGGATAATCCGGATTACTGGCGTCCTGCTGGTTACCGCCGGGACCAGACGGCCACCACGAGGTGGCATCCTTGTCGCAGGACAACTCAGTCATGGCCTTCTGTCCAACAGGCAATTGCATGATGTCATCCGGATGAGGGGGATGTTGGAGGTGACCATGGAACCACCATTGATCGAAGGGTAGATTTATTAGCGGGTCCTGTGGACGGAGTCCACCAGATACGTTGAAGCCCCACATGCTGTTATGCCAGATGCCTGATGATATAAATGTCAGCGCGAGGTGATGCTGATACTACTTAGTCAAAAGACTTACTAATGTGAGCAGAGACCAGACTCGTCGAAGCGACTACCACAGCCGCATAGAAGTGTATGAAGGGAACCATATTTCTCCTTGAATCCTTAGGATTGGCTTATGGTCCCCAAGTCGTTTAGAAAGTAAAGAGCGAAAGTATCAAAGAAAGACGTCGACAAAAAGGAATGGCGCGACGCAGGAACTGTCCAACTTCGGTGGACGCAGAGAAAATGTGGGTTGATGGCACATCAGCTCCTAGCTTGGGCCTTTAAGTACAGTATGCTGGGCTAGCCGCCATAGCGACACGAGTGTGGGATTGGGGGACGGCGCTGTGATGAAAGGTCAAAAATTTGGTGTGAAGGGTGGGTCTGGCGGCGGCGGATGCCACGCGTGGTCTCTGGAAATTTTGGGGAATCGTTGGAGCGTTTGAAAGATGTGGTAACGCGCAATATCTGTGTACTAACCAGGTACTTCTAATCTTGTTTGCCGATGGTTCAGAAGTTATCGGCTCCAATCACGGAGAGGTCTGTGGCTGATTACAATAAGGGTGAAGCTGTGAAGGAAAGAGTTAACCACAGAGTTACGAGATTATTGGAAAGTCAGACCGATCATTGTGATAAGTCACACAATCACACCCTCCATTGCTTCCGTCTACCACTGTATGTCCTAGGACTCGCTAGGAAACTGCCCGATGCTGGCCGGGGCGCGACGCATTCAGGTGATCTGCATCCCTCTCCATATGCTTTCTCTCCACAAAAATGTGATCAGCTGAGTCGCCAACGCGCAAAATGACCTCATTTTTGCTTTTTGCGTAACATCCCGTTCTTTCTGAAAAGCCAAATCCATACCGCTCTGGGGAATGCTTGTGCCTGTGCCCCATGATGGCTCCACAGGCGGGAAGCTCGACATGTGGCGCTTCAGTCTTCGGAGAAATTGACTTTTCGCTTATTAGACGTCATCACGGTGACTATTTGAGTAAGGAAATTGTTCGAAACCGGGCAGACTCGGAATCGAATGTTGAATCGTTGGATGGCGAGCCTGTTGCCTGGTGACTTGAGGTTGTTTGTAAAAGAGATGGGGAACGCATGAAAGGCATTTCCGTGTCCGCGGTTTTAGATACGAGTTGATTACATTGACGCCGGTATGAACAGCCTGACAGCGCACTGTTGACATGTCTTGTGAAGAAGACCGCGTTTTTGGTATCTTTCGTGTCTTCAGGCTTCCGGCCTCAAGCTGTGACATACTGTATATTGCTTGTCAACGAGTGGCGTCGCACCATGCGACAATTTTACTGATCATCAATCACCTTGTATGTGATGGAGGGTACAGAACAAAGTCCGAACCGAACTGAGTCCAAAGCTCACGATATTACTAGTACTGGTATAATGATAGGTTACAACCGTCCAAATTTTCAGTGCGCGCTTCCACCATTCCAAAGTCCCGGATACAATCGTTGCGACGGATCTTGTAGAATCGACCCTTCTGATAACTCCACTCATCCGCACTCTCCGTCTGTGAAAGGTAACATAAATGACATTTCACCATACTTATGGCAAGCAAAAAGGGTCGTGAAAGTTATTGGATGCAAACTTTGCAAGATCGGGAAGAGTATTCTGACAAACAAACTGTATGTGTTGGTCCTCAGTACGGGAAAATTCTCGGTCGCTGAAGATTTGATATTCATGCTGGAAGCCGGTATTAGTGAAGAGGCAAGCCAAATGATGTCCCACATACGTAGTCTAACAGCACTCTGTTCTCTGCATTAGAAAAGAAACCCTGCCAATTCTACACAAGTGAATGCGTCAATTTGTAAACGTAGACAATACTTCTGAGACAAAGGCACGTACGTCAACACCTTCAAAAGCATCCCCAATGGCCACAATCACATTGTCAACCGCAGCCTGCCTCACAACCTCATATTCCCTCCTCGAATAGTCCCTCACGACGGAATCCCGTGCGGAGTTATCGTATCCGTTTTGCGAACCGGGTGCGCCGTGAAGGTCAATGATAGTGTGCAGACCATGAGTCCGTGCCTAGGTCACCGCGCGCTTGATGTACGGCCACGCCCCGGGGATATATGGTGAGACGGGAGTATTACTTGGAACAGACCAATACCCGACAGGGATGCGAAACCCATGATCGATTTGGGATCACCCAAAAGCGAGATTTCGTGAGTGCTTACCTGTGTGGATGAAGGGAAAACGATAGACTCACCGGATATGCGTGAGTCTGCGGCGGCGATCGCAATGAAGTCTTCCTCTGTAATCCGAATTTCCCAGTGCTGCACAAGCACATTCAATGCGGTCTGGTAGTCTTGCATCTGGCCGAATGTGAATTCGTCAACGACCGCATCGCTGTTCGTATTGATGAGAATGCTTGGCGTTAACCCGAGAACAAACTTACCTCCCCTGGTAGCAAAAAGTCAGACCGCTTCCAAGTGCGTGAGCTCAACTCTAGCATTCAACAGTACATACAGGTTGACACCGCGGACGGGTTTTCTCCCGTAGGCAAATGGGACAAATGGCGTCGGTGTAGGGGTCGAAGTAGCCTTGGTGACAGAGACAAGGACTGTGGATGGATGATGCGAACCTTCAAGCTTGGGGATTAACCGAGGGTGTTGCCTGTATGGGTCGCACGTTTTCGGAATTTAAGACGAGTCTGCACTGCGGCCGGGCAGCGAGCGCCGGCATCGCGACCAAGGCAAGCAAGATGGCGATGTTCCACCACATATGTAGCGCCAAAGAGGAAGGCGGATGAGGGAGTAAAAACAACTTGTAAGGACGGTGTCAAAAGATCAAAGTTTGGGGGTGGAGTATTATCGCCACCAACCCCCCAACGGCAGGCAGGGCTGCTCTCGGGAGTGAGCACGCCTAGGTGACTCAGGACATGCGACGCTTCTAGTACACGTGTTGGGGGCCGGGAGAATCGACGTCTTGAGTGGAGCTTGTTGGGAAGAAACACATGACAACATCGCTCATGCGACGTATGAATGAGTTCCGTAGACCAATTGATAGTCTTGATGAATAGTGAGTTGGCAAGGACAGAGAGTGTAAAGATGCCTCAGGCTGCTACCGGGCCGGCAGTGGGCGGTCACTTCACATCATCGATTTCGTTTCTTCACTTACATGCAGCTTGCACATCCACAATAAGTAAAATCCGGTTTTATCACAAAGTATAGCCCTGTTATTAGAATATGAACCCAATTTGACATATTATTGCAGTATCGCTACCCAAACGGATGCACAATTCGAATGATGCATCGCATTTCACTATCTCATCATGGCATATTTCAACATACTTTATTCTTGTACCATTGGGAACCGTATCGACATGTAAGAAATTTGAACACAGGTAAATGGCAAAAACGGACGAAGATGAGGTACGTCAATGCGGACGATTACATGAATGGAAGACCAACATCAGGTAAAACTCACCTACTTCGAATATTAATGTAAGGCGTTTAACGTGGTGGCGAGCGACCTTTAGAAGCCCATGCGACCCTTTACCACGCCCCGCATCCCATGGCGCAGCTTGCGGCTCTGGCTTCGCTGTCGCTCCCGCATCTTCCGGATGAACCCGTGGTCGTGGACGGTGGCAACTTCCGCACGGATCGCATCTTTCATTGCACGAGCCTGAGACCGCGCGCGTGCAACGTGTCCACGCGCTCGTTTGCCAAACGAGGACACCATGCGTTCACCCTGCTCCCGGAGCATACGGGCCTTCCGTTGGGCGTGTTGATTGCGACGCCGTAACTGGCCGCGCAGCCCTTCGGTAGCTTGCACAGCAGAGGCGACCTGGGCGCCAAGTGCTTGTAGGAGCTCGTCCAAGGCATCAAGCAGTTCTTTCATGTCGGAACGTAGAACACCAGCAAGTGTCTTCACGTTGAATATCTCGAAGAGAGAGCTGGTGAGACGGGTGCTGAGGGAGTACACGGCTTCTGTCCTGGATTGAGTGGAAATGGAAGAGGCTGGCTTGGTAGGCCTGGAAGTGGTATGTTCCATTGCCTGTTGGAACACTGCCAGCGCCTTCGAGCGGATCGACAGTTCGGATATGGAAGACGGGTAATGTTGGGAAAGGACGAGACTTTTCGAACCAGGGGCAACAGCGACGTTGATTGGTTTGTCATGGCGCATATCAAGCCTCCCGGATTCAACCGATGAACCACGCCGATTGGTGGGAATCGTGGATAGGCTAGACGGAGGCAGACTGGCGATAGAAATGGAGACTTCTTTCACAGAAGATAGAGAAATGGCCGAGGACATGGGCGCCACGAACGAAGTAGCCACGTGATCTGACAAATTTAAGGCAGGTGTCAGGGAGACCGTGGAATCGCTCTTCTTCACGAGCGTCGCAGGAGTAACGGGAAGGGGCATGAAACGGCTAACGACATAGCCGAGAACGATGGAAAGTATCGCCACACTATACAGTGCAGTGTCAGATAGGACGAATCGCAATTTCAGAGATATGACGCACATAGTCAGAGCAGGAGTAGTCGCAACTTGGTTCTTGATACCCCGGAGAATCTTCCGACGAAGGGGTTGAAGAGGTCCAAAGGCTTGAGCAACTTCCGAAGCTTCCATGCGGTCAACCTCGTCCCCTGTAAGTAGGGTAGCTGCCCTCGGGAAAAGGTGTTGCTTCTTGGAGATTTTGAAGATGCTCCATTGCTGCTCGTACACCTGACGCTCACGCTCGTCGAGTCCACCGGCAGCATGATTGTTGGACGCAGCTGTGATTACCGGTAGGAACAGTGTGTGCGGGGGTAAAGAGGGAAGATACGTGGGCAGGAAGACAATGGCGAGCGATTGCTTATCCAAAACTGGTTCCGTGTTCGACTGGTGTAGCTGAATATCAACGGTTAGCGAACAAGGTTAAATTACACCTACCATTGATTGAGCTTCCGTGTTGTCGATGACAGACACTGAGTAGCCAAGAGAGGGGCGATGATAGTTGCCCTTCGGGTGAAGCCAATATGTGGATGTATTGCTGTATTGGGAATGACGACGTTTCGAGACCACGGAATTCACAGCCACTCCCCGTTTCTCTAAGAGGCTCTCGATGATCGACCATTTGCGTTGGGGTGGTGTCCCGTACAAGTATATTTCAAATTCGACGGTGGGTAGCTTAAGGTAGGAAGGGGATGATGAGAGGGGAGTGTTGGGCGGCTCTTCGTCATCTGAGAGCTCTGACAATTGGGGAGGTTCTAAAGTAGTTGGTGACGGACACAACACCTCATGGGAGCGGAGTAAATCATCCTTGGAACCTGAAAGAGGGTCAGGGAATGACAGTCTCAAATCGCGTGTGCGGTTCGGAGGATGGTTGGTAGTGCCACTCGCGCTCATAGAACTGGCGCGGGACGTGCTGAGTGTGCTGACCATGCTCTGGTTGAGCGCATCCTCCACACGTCGCTCTTCGGCGGAGTGGGCATCTGTGAGGGAGAACGACGACTGACTCAGTGGGGAAGGGCCGAGGGAGAACTCGGGCGGTTCTTCTAAAGCTTCATCATCAGTGGTTTCTACCAATCCTTCCCAAATGTCGACGTCGCCATCTCTGGAGCTCGAACGACTGCTGTACGATCGCCGGGATAACGGACGGTCTTCGGCATCGTCGCGGTCGCTCTCGGGAATACCGATCGAGCCAGCGTCTTCAGAGGCAGAGATGTCGAGCCAATCCGAGTCAGAGATACTTTCTAACTCGGAGAGACTATTGTCATGGACATCAGTGGGGGTCAGGGAAGGTGGTGGATTGACCATCAAAGTGGTTGTGCTGAAAGGGGGATGAGTCCGCATGCCCTTATGTACGCCGTATCGATAGTTGGCCGATATTGACTCGTGCTTGGCACACTTATCTCATCTCATCCATCCAACTATTTACAGCCCCTTCTCACCCTCTACTCGACCGAGGATATAGTGGTACTAGCCCTGCCCCTGGCGCCTCTCCTGCTGCGCTTCCATGACTCATCTACTCGTGTTCACCTGCCCTACTTCCACGTCGCCTAGTCGTGTCCCCTGTCCCCTAACAGATTTTCCCGCTTACGACATTTATCGAATTATCTCCCTGCCTTTGTGTTATACGGTTCAATTTTGGGGTGCTGCCAATCACAACCGCCGACTTGGATACCCCTATGTTACTCCGGTAGCCCAATGCCCAACAGGGAACCGACCACAATTAGTATCATTCTAAGTGGCACTCGGGACTGATTGAGTTTTCCCGTTGTCTGTCGAGTTTCCATTTGGCGTGAGTGGGTTGCCAATCCCACGAACTGCCAGGGTGTGGTCACACCGCTTGTTAGGAGGTCATTGTTAAGGTCAATGTAACCCCTGCGATTAGAGTGTATCGTGTGAGAGACAGCGTAGGGACGTGAGCGCTTAGCATCATTTCTCAAAGGCCGGGCCGGACGGGATCGGCGAGGTGAATCACTGTCTCGTGCCTACGGACACGCTAGCGTCCGTTCTGCCTTCCACCCTCATCATCGTCTTGTACTCAAAATATTACGACTTAGCCGATAGCCAATAAAAACGCCTGCCTTCACTTTTGCAGGGAGGTCCGAGTCACACTAACGTTCTATGGAACTAGAACAACAAGCTGATCAGGTTGTGCGGGCCATCCTCATTGCATCTGACCCGTCCCAAGTTAGTCTACATCAGCAAGCATTAGATTACCTGTCCAATGTCCAGCAAAACGCGGGAGAAACGTGGGGCCTCGCACTCAACCTGTTTGTGGATGTCACTCCTACCGGTGAGCGAAAGCATCCGACTCAGGTCAGATTTTTCGCATTGCGCGTTTTGGACGACTTCCTCGAATCCAAGTGAGTCTTCTGTACGTTATCTGCTTCTATGTGCGACACTCTTTGGGAACCCTACTTGTTGGTGGTGACATCAGTTGGATCTATTCTGACTTCGAACGGGGCACAAAAGGCTCCCGGGTTCATTTTATTCCTTTGTTTCTGGTTTGTATGTGTCTGACTTGGAACATCGCTAGGTCCGAGCCTTTGGACGAAAAATCTTTTGATACCCTACGGCAGACGTTGTTAGCATATATTCAGTCCGAATACATCTACGGGTTAGCAGAATCCAATGCACCATGTGCGTCCAGCATATACCCTCTCTCCTGGCTGACCTCGGCTGACCACTTGATCTAGTTTTACGCAACAAATTCTCCCATACATTGACTCTTCTATTTCTTGCCACCTACCTTGACCGATGGCCTACATTCTTAGCCGATCTTTTTGCGCTCATTCGCCCCGCCGAATCGACCTCCCAAACCTCGTTCAATCCTCATGTCTCTCTTCTCTTCTTTCACTTTGTTATAGAAATCTCTGAAGAGGTCGCGGATCAAGTTATTAAAGGCGCACGTCAATTCAGCAGTGAGCGACATGTGCGCGACGCTCGTGTCAGAGATGCAGTACGAGAAAGGGACGCAACACGGATCAACGAGGCAGTTCTGACGATCGTCGCAGATTATGCGGAGAGGTTATTGGCACTGAGAAAAGAAGCGATAGCCACGAGTCGAGAAACGTCCGAGGTTCTGGAGGTGGTAGATTGGGGCATCAGGACTTTTGGCTCATATGCAGGTCTGTCCCGTAGTTGGAACATCTACTTGTCTCGAACTCACTTACGGACAGGCTGGGTCGATATTAATCTAACTGTAACGCCAACGACGATCCCGCTTCTTTTTACCTTGTTGTCCGATCCATCATTGTCCGTTCGTATGGCCGCTGCCGGAGCCTTGCGGCGTATCGTTTCGAAGGGACTCAAAGAACCCGCCGATAAACTTCGATTAATAAGAGTGCTCTCACTTGGCCAAGTCCTTGATTCGCTTGAAGAACGGACTCGCGCAGAGCAGATTGCTAGGGGAGATGACACAGATGAGGGCGAGGAGTCTTATAGAGAGGCGCTGGGGCGCCTGCTCAACGTCCTTGGCCTAGAACTTATCAAACTTGCTGATGTGAGTTACTCAATATTCGAGATACTCAATAGCCTCACCCTCTTCAAAGGATGCTCCCGCAGATGAGGTGCGGGCGGAAGGTTTCGCACTATTACAACAAGTCCTCCCAGTCATGCTTAGATTTATGGAGGACGAATACGACGACACGTGCTCCACTGTATTCCCAATGTTACAAACGGTCCTTGCCAGTGTATGTTCTAATCCCTATTCTCGTCTATCGCCCACTGACATGCAAGTAGTACAAGAAGAGTCGAAAACTTTCAACAGAGCCCCTTGACGAGCAAAAACGAGGATTTCTCGCTTCACTACAGGCGGTTATCCTTAAGAAGATGAAATGGGAGGAGGGTGCGGATCTTGACGATGTTGACGAAGATGACAGAGCAGCATTTGATATCCTTCGCAAGGCATGTCAATCTCTTATACGTCATATTCATTACTTTCCTGTTGAATCGCTACCTGAAGGAACTTCGTTCGTTCATGGACTCCGTTATATCCATTGACCAAGACTTGGTTGTCGAGGCCATCCGAACTCATGCCCTTCGGACACTCCAAATCTATGCTTCAGGGACCGCCATCAAATGGAACGATGCAGAGCTGGCTATCTATCTAATTTTCATATTCGGTGAAATTAGTAAGAGTATGTTCAGTCTCATCCTTAATGACCCTGATGTATGTGCTGACGTGATCCAAGGTTCAACAAAAGGTCGATCCGCGTTCAGCCAAGCACCCCAAGTTCCTAAAGAACGACGCAAAGAGATCGACTACGCTGAGTTTCCCCTAACTCCTCATGGAGAGTTACTCATGGCATTGTTCGAAACTGGCATCTCGGCATATCCAAACCAAGCGGTAGTGATGCAATTTTTTGAAACAGTGGCACGCTACGGCGATTTTTTCAAGGTTCGCAAGCAGTGCATCGTTCCTGCCTTGGAGGCCATGGTGGATGCACGGTAAGGATCCGAGTAACACTCTGCTTTATCGGTGGTTGCATCTGGTCTTACCAGGGGCCTACATAATCCGAAATCTGCCGTCCGCGCTCGGGTGTTTTATTTGTTCCATCGATTTATCAAGGACAACCAGAGGGAAATATCACCTGAACTCGCAGGGACCCTCCTAGAGGGTATTCGAGACACACTTACCATTCGCGTTGAGCTCCCAGAAGTCGATCCTAATGAACCAAATGACCCTCTCACGGAAGCGACGTCTACACCAGATCCCCAGCTTTACCTATTCGAGACAGTCGGCACACTGGTACATGTCCTTTTCAGGACGCCAGAACAGTCCGCTGTGCTGTTACTCTCCGTGGTCACGCCTTTGCTAGAAGAGTTGTCAACGAATCTCAGAGCTTTTGAGGAGAAGCAAGATGTGTTGCCCATCGTCAAAATTCATCATGTCATTATGGCTCTGGGGAATATAGCTAAGGGCTTCCCCGACTACCCAACCCCCATCCCGGATGACTATATACTCCCGCCACTTCATGTCTTCAGAAATATGGCTCAGGCAATCCTAATGTCTCTTGGGGCGATGAAGGAATTCAAGGTCGTACGTGACGCTGTACGTTGCTATTTCATCGATTCGAGTTTAGTGACTGAGCATCAATGGCTTGTAGACTCGGTTTGCTTTTGCACGCATCTTTGCTACTACAGGTCCTGAGGTTACTGAGGTTATCCCGACGCTCATGGTCAACCTGCTCGCGCATTTCGAGGGTAGCGAGCTGGTAGACTTCATCAACTTCGTCAACCTCCTTGTTCACAAGCTTCAGGTTTGTTTCTTCCGGTACATCATTCATTGCCTCTCACATTCTTATATAATGAACAGCAAGACCTTTTCAACGTATTGGACGAGCTTATTGGCCCCTTAAATGCCCACGTTACGAACCTCATGTTCCAGCCTGTTACAGGAACGGACGATATACTCACGCATAGCGAAAGCAAGAGAGCCTATCTTACACTTCTTAATAACATCGTGTCTTCAAAATTGGCCGGCATTTTTCTATCTGATCGTGAGGATCGTTTTCTATTTCCCCCTATGATCTTGGTAACCCCGGATGGCTCCCAGGCAACAAAGACAACTTCGAGTCTTTATTGCAGAGTATGCTCCAGCTTTCTGGCGATGGCTCAGATACGCAGAGCCAAAGGGCCGCCTTTGCTTTCTTAAGCAAGAGCGTGACCGTCTGGGGACAACCGTCTGATGCGGCCAATGGAGAGGTCGTACCAGGCTCACAAGGTGTACCTGGGTTCGAGTGTTTTGTCTACGAAAATGTTGTACCAACTTCTTTCGCGGTGCTCTCGCTACCCGATCTAAACATCAAGGACGGGCAAGTCATTGTGGTAAGGGTGACCCGCTCTGCTCCTGCTGCTCCGTTCTCTAACTTCCGTATTTCAGGTCCTCCAAGAAATTGCCGGCCTTTTACAAACGATTGGGAAAGTCCGGGGAGAGGAAGCTTACAAGTTCTTTGTCTCCGTCTATCTACCCGCGCAAAACTGGCCTGCAGAGACTGCATTAGAATTTACGACGAGGATGCGCGATCTGGATTCGAGGCAGTTCCGCAAATATTTCGCCGATTTCGTCAGGGCTTCACGATCTGGCTCATAGTAACATGACCCTAAACTTCATTAGAAATTAGTCTTATAAAGGTCCACATAGTTGTAGCATTTTTGACAGCATGACAAGCATATTGCCATTGTATTGCGGGAAGTTGCTTCGGCGACTCGAAACACTCTTCCCTTTTGCCATTCTCCTCTTCCGAGTACCTATCTCCCCGTTAGAATCCCGGATGGAAAGTCGACCTACAATAGTCAACTTTTTCATGATTCGACATATAATAACTCAGAAATTAAGGAGTGATGGCAGTGAGTGATAATCGATCTTGGCTCATGAAAAGGAGGAGGAAAAGAGGAATATTGGAAATGGACTCGGAGGTGCCCCATCAGCGCATCAGCACTAGAAGTAAAACTTATCCCGTATCATGATTCTGGTCTTCATCTCCTGTTTCCAATATGGTACAGTATTGTACAGGTAGTAACCGGGATATCGCCACGTTCATCGTTGGCAAATCTCAGTCCGAATCTATTCTCTTCAATTTTCAGCATATGGCTAAAGTCGTATTATCATAATGTATGACAGATACTGTCAAGTAATTGAAACAAATCGTATGACCGCGTACGAGGCAATCTTTTCAAGAAGTAAATGGGCATGCGATGCGCCTCATTGCAAGGGCTGGCCGTGTAGTTCAACCCATCGCTGCGCAACATGAACCCAGTAAAGAGATGGGCGTGCCCCATCTGCTGACATCTTGCTGATAATTAATCCCCTCCTTGCCCACGCATCCACGATCCAGCTGCCCCAGAAGAACATCCACGCCATAGACCACAACCAACCGCACGGGCCTTGCACCTTCCAGCCCGTCTTCTCCCGCCAAATCCCCTCAAGGACACAGCCGACACCCATCATGAGGAAGAAGAACGTCACGGAGGACAACTCCGTCCCGATTCCCGCGCCCCACACGCCAAAGTCATGCATGATCCCCGAAATGAAGAACGCCCCGAGCACGCCTCCCGCTCGTCCGAAAAATCGCGCAGCGGGTTTCGCCCCGCAGATGACGAAAGATCGCTTGAACACCTGGTGCCAACGCAATCCCCAAAAATCGCCCAGACTTGTCGCCTTCCACGGTGCCTGGAAGAGCGGTGGCCATTGTTCAGCGACTTGACCAAAGACCGTCATCGCAATGAATCCTATCAAGTAGTACGTGGCTTGGAAGGATGTGCAGAGCCCGAGTGGGCAGATGAACGTCATGGCGACCACTTTTCCGTAGCGATGGAGGGGAGGTAGGTCAGGATTGAAGATTGATCCGCCGTGGCGATGAGTGGGATATTTGGACGGTGAGAGGTGCCAGGATTGTTGGGCGAAGAGAACGAAATCGAAGAATGTCTGCGTTATCACGTGTCCTACAAAGAAGTCGATCGGGCCTTTCCGAGCGGCATCTGTGCTTGACGGGGGAACATGTATGCCTTTGCCCCAGTTCCACCCAATGCCGCGCGGATTGAATGTCAAGTCAAAGGCGTTTAACATGGCGCCTTGGAATTGGGCGGAGAATTCCTTAGGTGCGTTAGGTGGAAGCCAGGAGAATCGCTCGCGGATGAAAAGTTTCGTCGAGGTAGCAAAGTCAGTTCCGCGAAGCATCAAGAAAGACATAAACCACTGGCACGCAGTAAGCATCATGTTGGGGTAATGGTGTCGCTAAAAATAAGAAACTGAACGTACGCAAACGGACATACTGTTCAAGTTGTAGCCGGGCTCATCAGATCCATCGAAATTGTACCTCGTGGAAACCCTCCATGCCAGCGTTCCCATCGCGACTAATACGCTCAGACGCAAAACACGCGTATTTGGAAGCTGCACGAGAACAGCAAGGGTGTAGAAGAGCGCGAGCACAGGGACAAACTCCGTGAGCATGATTTGCCGGGTGGCAGGAATGCGATCGGCGAGGGAAGGAATGAGTCCATTAGGAATCAATCTCTCGGGGAATGTATCGTTGAGACTAGACGGATTAAGCTATAGTGCGTGTGTTGCGACAACAGTGTGTGAAAACCTACTTGGCCACATAACCACTGGAAGAGTAAGGATTGAAGGCATCACGTATGCCCATCTTGATTGATCAGTTCTAGAGGAGAAAACGACACATTCAACAATAAGATGGCGGTGAAAAACCGGGGCGTACCAAGGGGTCGCGCGCTTTATAGTATGCTTTGGTTAATGGGCCTGGTAAAGTGCAGAGATAATGCCGAGGGAGGTTTGACCATCAGTGCTCTGCTCTAAAGATTTTTTAATAGGTTTCTCTATCCACCGTGACCAGAGACATGGAAAACGAGTCCGCCTGGGCAACCGAAGAGGGAGGAACATTCGACAGGCCATT
>Ga0137358_10000680_pt1 | contig 16581 bp, 19 predicted proteins | sample Mad1_20_16metaG_FD_105551 | JGI IMG/M metagenome (GOLD analysis project Ga0137358, IMG submission 105551) | Vadose zone soil microbial communities from Angelo Coast Range Reserve, California, USA - Mad1_20_16 metaG | ecosystem: Environmental > Terrestrial > Soil > Vadose zone | place: USA... | reverse complement strand
GGAACAGCCAGAGCCAGGTCCCGTCCCGACAAAGCGTGCACTTCTCGCGCCCGCCCTAGGTGGCGAGGGCTCAAATGCCACGGGAGAGAGTGATGACGATGATGGAGACGGTGGTCCAGATGAAGACGACACAGAGGATGTCGACGTGCGTTTCGCCTTTCTCCTTGTTCTGTTACCTTGGCTATGCGCTGACGTGCTCGACCTGGCATTGCCAAAACCCCCAACCCCGTTCCCCCCATACCCTTTTGCAACACACACTGCTGGCGCCCCTAAACAGGTGTACAACCAGATCGCGCGAATGCCCGCGGGAACCGCGCGTCGCGATGCTCTACGCCTCACGAAGAAGAAAGCAAAGTCCCTTCCCCGCGTGACAGCTTACACAACTGCCGGGTAAGTGCAACCCCATTACTTGCCATCTCCCCTTCCCTCGTTCTTGTCCCCTAAGACTGTTACTTCACGGCATGGCGGACTATCTGTCTTTGCTCAGCATGTCGTACTGATGGACGGGCACATGGCCGTGCGTGCGTGCACGTAATTCCGTTCTCATACAGGTCGTATTGCTTCGGCGACCTCATGAAGTTCTTCAACGCCCGCCGCACCGCGTATCGCACGAACCCACGCCAGATGGATGATGTTATCTATACGACATACTCGTACGGCACTCAAGACCCACCGTCCTCTGCCCCAGACGAACATAATGCGCCATCGAGCGGAGGTCGGTCCGGAGGCGCTAGTGGACGTGGCTTACGGCGGGGCACGGCATCCGCGAAATGGCGCAGCTCGGGATCAGATGGCGAGACAACCACGACGGCCGTCGAAACACCCAATCGGGAGGTGGCCCACACTGGCGCCCCTGCTCCAACAACAATCTCACCACCAGAAACGGGCACGGGCGATCTGCTCGGCGTTCCTGAACTTGCTGTCACTGACAGTATGACGGCTATGCCCCCGACAACAACGGCGAAGCGCAAAGGGAGCAAGTGGGACGCGGTCGGGTCAGGTGATGCTGAAATATTCTTGTTCTCGTATGGAACTGTGGTCATTTGGGGCATGACGGAGCAGCAGGAGAGGCGTTTTTTGTCTTCGTTGTAAGTAGCTGCACCCACTTTGTCCGTCCTTTGCCGTATCGACCCAGCCGACCCCCTGTACAGGAAGCGATTCGAAGTAGAAAAGCTTGGTATGTGCCCCCCATTGTACACCCTCGCGTCCTGTCCTTAACCTTGGTCTGTAGCGGCGCAGGACGTTGAGATGGAAGATCTCAATTTTTACTACGCAAACTACAGCAGAATCTATAATGATGTGATCACTTTGCGCAAGGGTTCGGGCCACATGTGAGGGATTTTGCTGTCTTGCAACCTCAAGCAGCATTCAAATTTATCTCCAGGACAAAATTGTCATTATCTCATGCGCTCGCGCAGTCCGTAAAGATATCTCTTGTCAGCACGTTTCTTCTCCTGCTCTGCAGGCATTCTCCCCGTACCGTCTAACGTTTGATGTCGTCCTTTCAAAGTTTGAAGAGTTGATATCGACTACGATAGTGGAGACGAAAGAGTATCCCGAGATCATCAGCGAGACCGGCAAAATCGGTCTCCCCCATAAAGGTTCGTCTGTCTCATCGGTCGACTCCTTCCCCTTATCGCCATCCTTATTCGTCTTCCCGCAGAGATCATGCGCAAGATGGGAGAGGTGTTCCTTCTACGAGCCAATATCGCGGCTGTTGGCTCTGTGTTGGATTCACCTGATGTGTTCTGGGTGAGTGTCTCGCCACCCACCGGTGCGACTGGCCGCGATGGGCGCAACCACTAACGACTGGCATGTTCTCAGTCGTACCCCGACCTGCGACCACTTTATGACGCAGCGCGAAGTTATCTTGAGATCCCACAGCGCATTAACCTACTCAACACCCGTGTAGAAGTTCTGCAAGACATGCTGCAGCTCTTGAAGGAGTCCGTGTCCAGTCGACACTCTGAACGCCTTGAGCAGATTGTCATCGTGCTCATTGCGATAGAAATCAGTATGTTTTTCTATATTGTTTCTCCAACGTTTTGTCCCCATGCTGACCTTCCTATCATTAAGTTCTTGGGATCGTTACTATCCTCGTCGACCTCTATGCATAAGTCATCACATCACTCTGCGCAATTTGGACCCTCACGCATACATACATTTCTTATTTTTCTGCTCCTTGTTTGCACGTTCATCCGATGTTCTAACACAAATGTCCGGGATTGGGGGTATACAAAATACATTGGTGTGCCGTCAACTGGGACGTTGCTCACGCGCATTGCTACTCGACCGGGTACTTCGTTCCTTCTTTTCCTTCTTCTCAGCCTTCTCCCCCTTCTCTGTCCCTGAACTCTTTTCCTTCGTAACGCGGAAGCACAAGAACTCAATACCGGTTTTCCGACGAGTATCACCCAGAGTGCGCTTCACGCCATCGAGGTTGCTCTGCAAGTTTTCGTCACCGGGACGACGCGCGTATGCCTGTGAAATCTTGGTGTACAAGTCGGAGAGCATCTTTGCGGTGTTGGATGTGACATAGCGTGAGAGTGTCTGATGCATGAACTCAATCTCCAGCGTAGCCTATGTGATATATGATGGCGTCAAAGCGAAGAACTACATGATGATAACAATAGTGAAAAAAAAAATAACCCACGCGGAGCATGCCTCCCATCCCAAATCGTTTGACCTGTTTGAAACACCGAAGCGCCTCCTCGACCAAGCTTTCGACGAGCGCGTTGAGCGTTCGGTCGAGAAGTGGTGGGGCTACTTCGTTGACTTGCGCGTGCACGCCAACGAGGTACAGTAAAGTCTCGAACATGTAAGGCCGGATCTCTGCCGTAAAATCATGTCAACATCGCCGCCAGAGAGAAAAAAGCGCAGCACGGTGCGGCGCGCTCGAATAATGCTCGCCTGTTGGTTGCGGGGTCTCGTACCAGTCCATTTTCGGGTCTAGAATACCGCCGCGTAATTTGCCAGTCACGACCGTGACCTTGGGTTTGATAAAATTTTCAAAGAGCGTCTGGTCGAGTTGGTCCACGACCGACATCAAGGTCTGTAGTGTTGGATAGAATCCTAAGTTGCCGATTGGAGAAGAGTCGTCTGTTGTATTACTCACTGCTTTGTCATTATCGACGGTGATATTGAATGCCGACTCGAGCTGACTGATCATGTCGGGAATGCGCACTCGTGTGAGGTTTACGATATTAGAGATTACGAGGAGTGTACGTGTGTCCTCAAAGGGCACTATCGTGAATGTACTGCTCGTCTATGAGCGAATGTAGCTTACCATGTCGGACGTGTCGAGGAGCGTCATTGATTGTAATTTCCCCGTGGTGTTTACATCGACGCCCGGAATCTTCTCTGGCTCAGCAACGGGCGAGCCTTCCTCAGCCAGCTGAACAAGACCGTCCAAGAATGCGTAGGTAGCATCTAAAAACGCTTTGGTAATTTTGATCACAAACTCATTGGGAATCGGCCGCCTTCCGAGCCGAGAGGAGGATGACGAAGGTTCTGCACCATTCGCAAACTTCAAGGCCCATGTAGTGAGCTGCCTTTGAAATTTTTGGATATCGGACAGATATTCGGTTGTGAAGGGTTCCGATGAGGAGAGCGCCCAAGTTTCCAAGTAACAGAATGCACGTGCGTCTAACAATGGGGATAAGAAGGAAGTAAATACTTATAGTAGTACAACAACCGAACATACCCCTGACCCATGCGTGCGTTAACACGTCTTCAAATCCCCATTTTGCGCTGTCCAACAAACCTTTTAGGCTTGAACTCATTTCTCCTGATATTTCCATAGAGTTGATTTCGTTGACATTATCTTGAATCTCGATTAGAATCTTCATTAAGTAGTGCGCCGTAGTGAGAGAGTTCGAGTCGTCAGGAAGGGGTTGCGCAGAACTTCCGTCACCCGGTGGCGTCATCACCGCCATATCCGAAAGGACGAAGTATTCGGAGAGGAGAGATACGTAGAGCTTGATAATGTCATGGGCCATCGTCCGAACTTGTGATGGACTTCGTCGTGAAGAGATCGTGGGTGGGCTCTATCTCGCCACGGCCGAGTAATCAGTGGATGGTGCTTTGGTAAAGCAGTGAGATCGCACCTTCCTGTATTTGCCGTCAAAAAATCCTTTGGCAATTTTCCAAAAACTCGGAAGGGTCGACATCATTACTTCCGAGACATTCTTCACCATGTCAAACACAGCATTCCAAACCTCATGGCCACCGGACTGAGCTGAAAATAAAAGAATATAGACATGAAATATGAAATATGAAAGGGACTGAGACAAAGGATGGCATACGCAGAATTTGATCCTGCTTTCCAGCTTTCAAGGCAGCAATACACGTTCCCAATTGAGCGGCAAGGAAGGACTTTAGGGACCCGGCATCACGGGGAGGCCCCGTATTCACCTCCCGCTTGCCTGGACAATCGAATCAGCGATAGAAGGTCTGATTTCCTGAAAGAGACATGCGTTGGACAACAGCAACAGCCACCTGGTAGGACTTCTTCATTTGGTCGAGGATAAACTTGTGTTGGGAATCAAAATATGTCCAAACGGGATCTTCGGGCATATTGAGCTCCAAGAGAATTCTAAACCATACTCAACCTGAGGCCCTTGAGAAAATGAATAAAATAAAAACTTGCTCGATGGTCTTTTCTTGATCTTCGACAGGGCGCCCTGGCTCTTGTAGCTGATTGACCAGGAGAGTGCGCATCTCGCCCATCGCCTTTTCGACTGTGCCCCACACTTTGTCGAGGATCCGCTTCTGCTGCCGTTCAGCAATAAGGGCACTTTGACTGTCCTTCGGGGCACTGATCGGAAGTAACTGTCCCGCGCGTGACTCCATCATGAATTTCCCTTTCTTGTAATCCCGTAATACTGCCTCATACCGACCCTACATTATAGTCGGACAAAGGAAGGAGCATAAAGAAAGGCAGAACACACAGCTTCGACGGAATCTATCAGCGACGCAGGGAGGTTGAAGAAAAACTTGGATCGTTCGAATACCCCAAGAGTCGTCCTCAATTTGTGCGCCTTGCTTGCATTCTCAAGAACAGGTAAGAACACTTGATCGGCCTTCGCCGCCGCCTCTGCGCGCAGTCGTAGGACACGGTGGAATGATAACAATTTGCCACGTACGCTTTAGCCGATCCCGCAGGGCCCTTGACCCATAGTCACTGTCTTCTGAGAGCAGCCCCTCTCGCATTTCAGCATGCAAAGCTGGGCATACATTTCAATCACACCGGGCGGGTGATGTTCTCTGTCATGTCCTTACCATCAGTAGATGCCTTGACTGCAACGAACTTGTCGAAATTGTCTTCAACAAGAACTCGAATTGCCTCTGAGCGCGAATCAATGGAACTCTGTAGGTGTGCGATTCCCGCAGCTAAGTCTTGGTACGTAACGTTTGGATGCACTGCAGAAAGGAAAGCTTTTGGGTCGAAAGACTTGGATGTGATGAGGATAGCTGCGCCTATTCGTCATCACTCGAGTAAGCTACACACGGCACGGGGTACTGGTCCAGTCAAAATGTGGACGAACGGGATTCCATGTCCAGGTCTTTCACACTGCCAGCGAACGGGGACCCCTGAGTTTCTCCATAATGTTAATTGGCGAACACACGCACTCGACAAATGCCCCGAGGCCCAGGGGATCGCCCTCTCCTTCAATACTCCCACTAGGACCCGCGAGTTGTCCAGCAAGCGAGTCCTCGTGGTCAACATCGTCCCATTTACTGTTCCGGCCGATATTCAGTCTGAATGTCGGCACCCCCCGCTCTGACACTTACGTGGGGGCCAATGAAGATATTCTGTACGCCTTGAGTAAAGATGCTTCGTCGATTGAGAAGTTTAAGCGACCCATGACCAAAGGGTACCCGGCTATATGCGCGGTGAAAGGTGCGCGAACCTGGATGAATCCCCGTTTGGGCCAATCGTCGAACCGGCCCGGGCACCGTCCTTCCAAGTCCTCACCGTCACGTCTCTATAGAACCTCGGTCGGACCTGATCATACCAAGCAAGTCCCCAAAAGCCAGCTGCTGCGCCTGCGCCTCAACTCCTCACGGGGAGCTTCGTTATTTGCATCTCCTGAAACTTCCAAGGAGTCTGAGTCTGCCCTCAATTGCCGTCCTCTCTTGCGCCGATCCCTCATTCTTCTCTTGCTGTCCATTTGTTCCTGCTGAACCGCGGAGATTAGGGCACGCATTCCGGTATGCTTGTCTCCATGTAGACGTTGGCCGCCACGGCGCTCGGTCATAGGTGCCGCCTTGTTTTCCCGACTACAGTTTGACCAAGTACCTTGCCACTCTTACTCTGTCGAAAGAATGACGTGATGATTCTGCAATTTCTCATTATCCGAGCGTTTCATTTCCCCATGCGGTTTCTACTTCTCCGAGAGAGATGACGAATCCAGCTGATAGTCAACTGCTCGTGTTAGGGTAACACTGACACCCTTGACGTGTCGAGTTTAGCGGCTTTAGCTTTAGCCAGACCCGTTGCTCTGCGCCCAGCGTCGTATGGTTCCGAATATGCGCTGCCCCGGCTTGGGATCAAGACATGTGTGGCGCCACCGCCCCACGTTGTATGTTCCCGTGCTTACGGTGCATAGGTCGAGTTGTACTGTAAATGGTTCTCCAGGATGGTTCTTGCGCGTACTTCGGATAACTAAATTAGATTTTATTCCATATAGACTATGCTTTTTTGTGGTGAGATCCAAAATGAGCTGACCATTGACAGGCGTAATTGCCACTGAGAGTGTTCTTGAGCCCCGAACGTACCTAGGGTCACTCGGTACTGTATTACTTTTGCGCCTCTGATATCCCCTGTAATGATGACAGGTTGCCGATTTTGGGTCTGATAATTTCATTCTCTGGCGCGATGGCGAACAATTTCTATGATATTACACAATATCCGTGATAGCAATCAACTGGCGAGTAGAGTCTAGGCACTCGTTCCTGCTCTTCTATTTAGCCACCCTTCTAGGGAAGTCACACAGATTTACAGCGAACGGTTCAACATATCATCAAAAGCCGAGGTTCGGGACGGATTCCCCATTAATTTGTATTGGATCATGCCGTACAGTATCACCCACTCTGAACCTATCGATTCTTGTACTTTTCCGAACGCGCCCGCCACCTTTAAATTTTCAGACCTTGCCGACACCATGTAACTTGCGCCACTGCGCCGCTATGGCGCACCGTCACCACTGTCTTTCGGCCAGAAGCATCTTTGTACATACTGCAGTGCCATTTTTGCATGTACAGGTTCTGGACCCTACATTGCGCACGGAATATGCACCCATTAATCACCTGGTGCACGACAGCGCCGGTTGGTCTGGTTTCACAGAGGCTTCAAAGCTTCAACGTAACCTCAACATCCACATCAGCTGACATGACAATAAAAACATCACAACTGCCCTCCGTATTGCCGTATCTGCCAGCAAAATTACGATGAAAGGTTGTCGGTGGCAATAGTGGTGTCCGACACCTCGGCACAGGGCAACAATCTCCCAAAGCAGACTGCTCGCCACTCTGATCGGGATTTTTCCTGCCCAATCCAGTAACCTTGTCTGTTCCAACTGAAACCTCCGCTCGTCCCTCTGGAGATGTGTCACTGGCAATTGAGATCGGAGGGTCACCGTCCTGCGCCTGTCTGATACCCGTCAAGGACGAGAATGTTGGTTATCTTCATCTGTCGTCTCATCGTTTCGTGTTTCGATGATCTGTGATTTCCTCTCCCGTGTATGTCCGAGATCTGTTATCTTTTGAGTGTCGAGATCGAGCCCTGTCCACTCTCCGGACTACGGGCGCGTCACGGACAGTTGGATGAGCACAACCGTAAGCCAACCAATCCCCATTTAAGCGCCTGTTGGTGACCCGGATATTCCCGAAGAATGACACGCCTCGTGGCCAATCACCCCTTTGCCTTTTGTGTCACCGCATGAGCCAGTCCAAGGGGGACAGGAAGGCTACGGAACAGCAAGCCAGCCCTTTCGACCAGGAAGGCTTCCTATAGTCAGTCCAGTCTACTCTTTGTCGCTCCCACAGCCCTTTTCGCCACGCTTACGGAAATACTGGAATTCCAGTTCAGTCCTCAACTTACCCGACTCCGCGTCAGCAGAAGAAGTCAGGGAAAGGTACAAGGCCCTGTCGGTCCTGTTCCACCCAGACAAGCAGCGTGACGACAGCAGAAAAGACACCGCTTCCAAACGTTTCCTAGAGATCCAGAAGGCATATGAGGGTATGTGACTGCCGGTCTCGTCCGACTCGACTCTGACCTGGTCACTGAATCTGGGGTTCAGTGTTATCTGATCCATTTTTAAGGTATTGCTACCGTTTATTATCCGTGTCATTTCTCTGTGACATGATTGCAGAACGGTGTACGACACATATGGTACGCCCCGCTCTCTTAATACGCGATTTTCGCACTTCCCATCCTTCTTCCGACCCCGACCTCTTCCCAGGCTTCGAAGGGACACGTATGAAATGGCCGCCAGAGCTCCGATCTAAACCCAGGGACGAGGTATATTCCAGAATGCCTCAACTGTTCATTGGAAGTTTCTCATGGCGAAAGACAGCTGGTGAAAATCCTGAATCGCTCGAAATGGGAACACGACATCGCTGGGGTGGAGGATTCCGTCCGTTCCCAGGGCCGTTTAGTGATCGGCGTCAATGCATGTTCGCTTTTTGATCGTCAAGAACATGCAATCTCTGCTCCCCTGCGTGAAAGCTTCCGTGAATTGAATGCACGACTTCGAGATATTCGCATCTCCTCGTTCACTCTTAGACACAGAATCCAGGTACTCTCTCGGTCTTATGTCCCATAGTGCACGGCGTGACCTCACATGGAGTTCAGAGGGTAATCAATGACAAGACAAAAGTCGTATTAACGACTCGTGCAGTTTCCGGCAGGTCAGGGAGGGGCAATTTGCTTGGGACAGTAAAACATCAGTATTCTCCGCGACTCAATTTTGAGGTTTGTATCTCAGTCACCAATTGGAGTAGATGTATTTGACTGGAACCCTGAATCAAGGCCACAGCCAGTCTGCTCCGATCGCATTTTGTAATGCTGAGGGCCCGCTATCACGGCGAAGAGGGTACCTACATGGTACAAACCTCGTTATCCCCCTTCGAACCTGCCGTTCCACCGGTCACTGTGACCCATTCCCGTCGGCTATTCAAGGATTCTATGGCACAAGGCGTTCTCACCTGTCACATTGGAAACGAACCGCACTTCTCTGTCAACATCGTCTCGCCTCACAAGTTCGGCGTTAGTGACCCCTTTGATACCAACGGGGAAGAATCACACACAAAATTGGGGTCCTGGACGGGTTTTGGCACCGGCGTGCGGCAATGGTCTTGTGGGATAGCTCTGGCAGGCTTAGGAACAAGTCTGAGGTCAGAATGGGGGTTGGTGTTTCCCGAATTGGCGGCCCAAGCATCGTTTGTGATGCAGCTCTCACTCGCTGGTCCAGGATGGGTAGCCACCGGGACCTGGGGAGATGAACACGCCGGTGTGACGACTATGATTGGCCTCAACGCCGCGGGTGTGGAACTGACGTTAAAGTACGTGAGTTTGCCTAATTTCCGCGTCTTCGGTGTATGACAGCGAGCGTAGTTTTTCCTACCTCGGCCAGCGATTAGTAATGCCGATCGTCCTTAGCGAGGACGGTGATACCACGTTGGCCTGTCTGGCCGCCGCACTGCCCTCTGCGGTGTTCATATTGGCATATCAATTTATTCTAAAGCCCCGTCGACGCAGGGAGCGAGCGGAGTAAGGCATCTATGATCATCTTGTGCTGTATGTTGAGCTTCCTCAGGTTCTACCGTCGCGCGCGCAAGGAGCTTCTGGAAGAAAGGTCAAACATACACCGCGAGATTGAGGAAATGACATTGCTCCTCAGGGACACGGCCCGGAGACATACACATGCGGAAAAGAACAAGGAAGGCATGTCCACGCGTTTGATGGTTCGCTTAGCGGAATTGAACGAACGTTGTTTTGAAGGTCTGGTGGTTTTAGAAGCCTCATATGGGCCAATAGATCCGGATCCCGAGGCCAGAGATCTCGCTGTAGACGTGACAGTTGCGATCCAGGCCCTTGTTCATAAGAGCCAATTGTACATTCCTGGTCATCGCTCGAAGGTATGTAGGGCTCGATTTCGGGCCTCGTTGGTGGACTTCTATTTCTGATCATCTTCTCTCCCCTCTCGCGCACATACAGTCGGGCTTACAGTGCTTTTACGACCCTGCGCCCTCGTGCGCCAAGTCTTTGCGGATACGGTATACATTCGGAGGCCGAACGCATTATTGTGAGGTTCCTGACTATAAGCCGGTTGTCCTTCCTCTGGGAGGTAAGTGGACACGTCACATGTTGGTCCAGGTTATTGATAAGTCATCCCCATCTCGTCGTTTTGGCAACGGGCGGACAGACCATCTTGTCGGGCCAGGACTGTAGTATGGCGTGGCGTACACGTTATTGTGTTGAATAGAGCTCCGCTCATTGTTGTTACCCACCGGATTGTCCTGAGCTGCGATCTTCATTTTTAGCGCAGGACTAATTACCAGAAGGGGAACGCGCGAGTCTATGAATGCAAGTTGCCTAATCGGGGGCGGCTAGGGGAGTGGGCGGGAGAAATGATAAAATTGAATGATCTGTGGAAATGAAGACACGCGGACAGTCGCGGAAGAGAAACGGTGGATGGGGAGTCACACGGAGGCAAAGTGAGAACACGTGGCAGTGGATGACCGCTGTCAACTGCGTCTCATCGGATCGACGGCTAGACGGTTCAAATACCGTAAGAAGCGCAAAAGAGAAAAAGACAAGACACGCCTTTGGGGGCTCTTCGGCGCCACTTTATTGATGCTGGGAGTGTCGTTTCCCCATCCGCGCGCGCTTCCCTTTGCTCGTCCAACAACCGGATCGGCCTCAAATTTAATCATCGCTCGATCCAGAAACCCTTTTGAAAAGTCAAATATAAGCTTCTTAGGGCCCGGAACCTTTTTTGCGTCCCTGGCCTGTCCGCTATATGGTCTGCCTCTTAAGCCTGCCACCAATGTCTCCATTCCACCCCCTCCTCCCTGTCTGCCCTCATGTCCCCGACCTACCACCAACAGCCCACCCTCCAGAATGCCCGCATACGCACAGCCCAGGATGCTCTCCAGGTCTTCTTTGCAGTCGCGCGCAACGTTCTCACCCTCCTCACCCGCCGCCTCGACGCCGATGAGCGCAAGGCGATTCGCTCTGGAAACGTCTATATCTGGGAGGACCGCAGTGCGTCCACCGTGGACAATGGCGGCATCACCATGGAACGATGGTACGCTTTGGCGCCTCGCTCGCCTTTTGCCTTTACCTCATCGCCTTTCTTCGATAAGGACCGACGGAATGTCATGGGGACCATCGCGTATACGAGAGGTTCGTTGGGCTTCTCGAGCTTAGCGGTCTTCGACCCACTTAAGATGTCGTTCATGATGTATTGCAGGAGTTCCTATTCTATTATCAAAGAGACCCGGCTCAAGAGCGTCTCCCCAGTGGCGGAGGGTAGGATCACCTTACCCCTGTATATTCCCTTGTTCCCCGTATTAATTCATTTCCAGGAGAATGAGCTTTCCTCTCCATGACAGTGACAAGCTGATCAAGCAGACGTATAGCGTTTACGTATTTCTACCTGAGGACAGAGGTCAGGATATCACCCGAAAATGGCATCTGAGTGTGTGACCCAACTCAGAATTTTAATTTCCTTCTGATGTCGGGCTTCCGCAGCTGCCTATTTCAAACAGAGGACGGTCGATGAGCTAACTCCAATTGAAGATATCCCCAATGTCGGTCGGATCCCTGTTCCGGAAGGTCTCTTCAAGAGCGCTCGGGCGACAAAGAGCAAGAGAGATGACCCGAAGCGTAGCATTCTGGGAACACCTTCAGGTTCAGATAGCTACACCGTGACCTCGGGTTCCGGAGTTCTATGCACCATATTCCCCTCTTCGGGCAATGGACCGCAAACCGCGCATGCATACACACAAGATGTCTCTTCACGCAGTCACTCCCTGGCGCCAGTACCGATAACACCAGATCCTAGCGCACCGGCACGATCCGTTTTCCCCTCCCGGTCCCCTACCGCCCATCACACCACTTCACGGCCCTCCCCTAGGCCGGTCCCTACTCCAGCAGCTCACGCGAGACTTGCCGGTAATCGGCAGACTCCGTCCCTGGTCCCATTAGAATTTCTCCAATCATGCTCGAGCAGGAGAGATCCCACTGATGAACGAATGCTTCAGCAACTGTCCGCATCCCATTCGCCAAGCGCCGAGCCGAGTAAATCGCCGATTGGCCCTGGTGGGAACGCGGGTCGCATGACGCCGTACAAGGGCTTTTGACCTTTGATAGGCATCTTCCATACGTGCCTTTTATGGCCACTCTTGCGGGTTTCACCCCCATGCCTGGGGTCATGACGAAGAAAAAGTTGGAGGGCGGTGCCCTCTTTCATCCAACTCTTGATTCCCCACGGCGTCATACGCACGAATGTGGTGATATGACTTTCTTCGAAATCCATACTCCTCCTACGATTGAATATACCTATATGCAGGTTCATTGTATCTGTTTGCCATGTATTGTTAGCCCCGCATCGTCACCTGCTTTGACTACCTTGGTTAGACGACTTGTGAATTATCTCCCGAGCCTTTCTTGTTTCACCCATTTTGCTACTTCACACTGGTGTGGACCTTTCTTTCCTTGCAGTTGCATGATATCTTATGCGATACAATCGGGTCTGACCAAAAAATACGTTTGATTATGGGCGGAAACGCATCTTCAACTCATGTGGGTCAAATTTAACACACGGGTGCAATAGGTTGCGCAGAACATGCAGACACGAAATTAGCACTAGGTTTTTTCTTGTTTGCGTGCAAGAAGATCGAGTTGAGGCTAAATAGATAACCAAATTCGAGGGACACCGTTTCTCGGCGACTCACGTACTCACGTCCGAGTGCCGTCTCATAGATCTCATCCCGCGGCCACGCGAGATCATCGGTCTATGCAAATGTAATAGAGATCTTTATATGTATCATTCAGCACTGCCCACTCGAGGTAGATGCCGCCTTGTCCATGTGGTTCATGGATGGGTGCGATGAAGCGAGGCCGCCGCCTTTGGCTTCTTTTCCTTCTATTCCTCTCTTCGTCATTTCCATGTGCATGTTCGTAGGCGAGGAAATCCCGACCGGAGAAGAGAGAGAGAGCGCACACGAGTCTAATCAAATGGATTCAATGGGATGATTTGATCGACTCACAAAGTTAGATCTGCACCGTAATCCGTAAATGGGGAATAAATAGAGGACGTAACTTTTTTGGCAAAAAAAAAGGCGCAGCTGTAGTAAGTTAGTGGTAGTGAATATATCCATACTGGGGTAGATTTGCTTTGTCCTTCCCCCCCTGGGCCCCCGATAAGGTTGCTTTTGGTGTACGGTAACTTACTGTATGTTGTGGGCTTTGTTTCCATCGGCACGCGCGCATCCACCAACTGAACCCCATGTGATGCGAGCCCACACGCCCAGGGCCAGGACGTCCGTCGTTTGTTGCAGTTTGTTGCCTGTTGCTCGTCGTCCCGTGAAGTCGTCATTTCTTTCGTCTAGAGCGTAGAACAAAGAATGTATGAATGAAACCCGTCTAGGACGTAAGTATCGAGGGGTGTTGCTCAGTTGGAGCCCGAGGAGAGGGGTACTAGTCCAGTAGGCGGGAAAGGCGGGAAAGGCGGGCTGGGGCGGGGGAAACAGGGCGGCGGCGCGGCGCGGGTGTTTCATTTAACCTTGCTGGGATGTCTCCCGTACAGTACTGTAATGCGGGGGTTGTGGTCGAGTCGCCGTTTGATGTTGTAAGGGGCAATGAGCAGTCCGAGTGACACTGGGCTGGCTTGCTGCGGGCACTACCAAGGGGGCAAATCCGACTCGGACTCTGACGCGGAGGGCGGTAAAGTTCAGTCGCTCTTCTTCTCAGGCTTACGGGCTTACGGGATTACCCTCGCCCTCTTCGAGGCGCAACTCCGAAGTCGAATTCGTCCTTTGCGCGGCGAAGTCGTTTTCATGTCAAATGGGCATTGTCATGTTTTGTTTTTGTTTTAATTTTTGGGTTTTTGCAAGAAAACGAACGTCACGGTGGGACCTCCGAGTCGGACGTTTCCTTCAATTTGCCTACTACCCCCTTTCGAGGACACTTCTTCTTGTTCCGTTTCCGTAATGCTCTCTCAGGCTCGTAGGTCACGTTGTCGGCGTACGCCGTTGATGGATGGGGCGAAGGGGGGTGTTGGAGATGTTCTCGAACGCCTTATACAATTGATCCTCGCAATTTCACAGCTCTCGAACTCATCGATTCAAACTTGACAGCTTTTGCTCGCGTGTATGCGGGTTTCTAGGCAGATTTTCCAGGACAAATCTTTTGACATATCCCCGACTCCGGTCTTCCCAATTGAAGGAGACATTTGTCGACCCGTGACTTCTTCTGATGCGCTGCGTGCGACAGGTGTAGTATTGTTTAGCAGTTGTCAGGGGCCGTTGCGACTTGTGCGACTCCACCTCAGTGATACCGACACAGGTTTTTACATATGTTCGACCTCCCTTCTTAAAATCAAAGGACTGAGTCGGTATGAATCGGGTCGCTCGTAGTAAGTCTGCTGTCTGTCAACCCCTGAATACCAGTCGAACGCAGGATCGGTCATACCTGCCATCCAACAAACTCTACTACGCCATTGATCATGATGATGCTACCTTAGCCCGCCTCTGCTTTTGCCATCCGGATCATAGTGGCGACTCTGGCACATTGTTTCCTTTTTGACTAATCAATTAGATGCAGATGCAGAAAGGACAGCTCGTTTCCCTGTTACATCCTAACGACTGATCAAGGAACTGCAGAGGGAGAAATCGAAGGACAGCCCGTTTCTGACCTGCAGGGCTGGCGACTTTGGCCGATAGACTAAACTTCCTGCTATCGCTGCTCTGGGTATGGCTAAGAGTGAGATCGCCTCGCTTGTGCCTTGCTGGCGGACGCATTACAATTGGTATCCCTCTATTCAACCCATTCAAACTTTTTCCGGGTTCCGAAAACGCACGAGCCCGCGGGGAGTACATTCATTTGCGCCATCGACCTGCTGTTTGTCTCTCAGAAGCAAGATTTCAGACCGCGAAGTCTTTTCAAAGACCGAAGTCATACCATACCATATCACAAGACCGTGCCCACCGTATGCTCACATCTACACAAAGCAAGGCGTCGTCGCAGCTCAAGATTTATTAAGCATAGTTTGGCAGCGAGAAAGAATGCTCATCGTAGGTTCCTGAGTTGCTTGGACACCGTGACCGATGGCCTCGCATGGAAGCCCAAGTGGCTCTGGTTGATTCATGAACAAACCAGATTCTATTTGTCGGGGTAGCATCTTGGATTGCAGGGTATCGTGAGGGACATGGTGGCCCGCTCTAACCGGACATGTGCGCGTAGGCCGCAGTCGCCAGGTGCCTGGGCATACCCTACGGGGAGGGGCGCCCGAGCACGAGACGTCTGAGATGACCTCTGCCCATATGCATTGAAAGGAGAGGGGTGGGGGAAAGCGGGGTGCGCCGCAGCCCAGTCATGAGGTGTCAGGGAATATGTAATTGTCGAAGTCTTCATTAGATTGCGAGAAGAGCCAGAATACAAGGCTTTCCATAATTATCTCAGAATAGTTCTGGGACTGTCTCTCCAAGATCGAAGTTCTTCGGACTACGGGCCTGAGGGGGCGCGATCGCCACTCGCCGTCTCGCGTTTTAAAAATTTGGGATGATGTAGACGTGCGGGGGAGGGGGGCGGAAGAGGCGCGATACGTATTTTCGCGTCTTTCCATTTTACTTTTAGCGATTTGAGCTGTTATGGTGCGGCCATTCGAAGGGGACGACGTCAACCAACCATGCCATGGGACCACGGGACACCCCCTATACCGTATTCCCCATACGGTATAGTCGCGAGAGAGCCTCTCAAGACGAGTCCTTAGCTAGCAAGGGGCTGATCAGACTATCTGTTTCATCCGGACGAGGTGGGACTTTGCGCCAGCTGGAATCAGAAAAGGAAAAAAAAAGGAACTGTAACTTGCAACCCAAACAAAATCGGGAGCCGCTCCCGCGAATCGAGTCACCGTCGTGCAATCCATAATCAGGCCCACAAGGGGGTGGGTCAAGTCAAGTTCATGATGACTACTGCAGGCCAGATGGGCGACTTTGTCCAATCAGATCGATTGAAGGGCTACGTGTGAGCCCCTCCATGCAATACACAGGAACCCCTTCACCCGTATTGGAAATCGCCGCAGCACACACGTCCCTGCCTGGCACAAGGGTCAATGTGGTCAAACGGCCAGTGGTGACTGACTCGGAGCGCCGAGCAAACTAAAGCTTCGCGTAGGATCGGAAAAAGGCGGGTCCCCGCTCGCTCTTCAGGATCAATCAGAGGTTTGACTTTTCCAATTCAACGATGACGTTAGCCTTCTCGATGCGCGGGTCCGCCATGCATTCCATGCACATGTATTTATTACTGTACAGTACAGCAAGTAAAAGCGAAAGCGCGGGCGCCCTTTC
>Ga0137358_10000679_pt1 | contig 16583 bp, 20 predicted proteins | sample Mad1_20_16metaG_FD_105551 | JGI IMG/M metagenome (GOLD analysis project Ga0137358, IMG submission 105551) | Vadose zone soil microbial communities from Angelo Coast Range Reserve, California, USA - Mad1_20_16 metaG | ecosystem: Environmental > Terrestrial > Soil > Vadose zone | place: USA... | reverse complement strand
TTGTGAGACCCCAAAGTGTCGACGCGAAACCTCTTCTGGGGTTAATGGAGACACGTAGTTGAGAATCAGAAGTTTGAAAGGTGTAGTTTGTGCGACTTCATTTTCGGAACGCCCGATGTTCTCGCTCTCAGTTTTGCACCCATCACACTACTAGCATAATATGGGCCTCTGAGCATGTATTTGCGCGGCTTGATTCGTGCGAATCCCGCTACATGTCCTTTCGGAACCCCCATAGGCTTCATTTCCCCCGTTGATTTCATACTGTACATATATTTCCGACTTTGTCCCGCCTGTTTCCCTCATGAGATGAGATTCAGGCTCTCGACGTCTTGACATATAAAGAAAGCAGACGTCTGCGATCGATTAAGAGATTATGTCGTCTTCGTGCAGCAAGACATTCTCGATGTACTGTACGTACCAACTTTAGGCCTTACAGGGTTTGTAACAACTGGCCCGCGCGTCTCCCAACAATTCTACAGGCGTCGCACTCTTACAAATCTCCCCACTTCAGCACACTCCAAACAATCCATCGTCTGCGCTCACGCTCGTCCTCATCTTCGCCTCCTGTCGCCGGCTGCCGCCCAACATCCCACTCCCTACGACGGGCGTCCTTCTCACCGCCCGACACCTCACGCTCAGTCGCTTCCACAACCACAAGCCCCGCCGCTCGCGCCGCTCGGAAGAACGCATCGAGCGTGTACCGTCCTGTATGCAAGCCCGCAACAAGATGCGCACGCGCCGAGGGCGTACGGGCTAGCACGGCGCAGACGGTGCGGAGTAGCGCGGCGTGATGCGCCGGGTCCCAGAGCGTATCGGCTGCGAGGACTATGTCGGCTGGCGGTGGCAGGAGTGCGGACGGGTCTGTGCCCCAGGCGTGTGGGATGACCGTGCAGTTCTGAGTGACGTTATTGCGCGTCGCATTCTCGCGGAGCGTGTGGATGAGCTTTTCGTCGGGAAAGTCGCTGGTGATGACGCTGATATGGGGATAACACTTGGCGATGAGGATGCTGGGTAGGCCAGATCCTGCGCCGAGTTCTATCAGACGCAATGGTGGCGTATTGGTCTCGGGAGAGGAGGTTTCTTTGGCAGGGAGATCAAGCTCTGAGATGTGATCGGCAACGTAAAGCGCAGCGGCCCAGATGTTGGATGCGTGAAGTGACCAGTGCTCTTTTTGGGTATCTGGGACAGATAATGTTATTTTGAGTGATGACGAGTCAGGGTCTTGAGAGTGGTGTGTATATGTGAACAATCCGCCTGGTGAAGAGTGTGCGATCGGGGCATAGTCGTAAAGCGTTCCGAGGGACGAAGACAAAATCTCCTCCGGTTCCATACAGCAAAGGAGCACAGTACGCTATTGAAAAATAAATTACAGTGAAAAGAAAGGCAGATTACACGCGGAAAATATTTAGTTTGCTATCCCAACTACACGTCGCCAGTATTCCTTCTTCGAACAAAGACCACGCGCAGCCTACCACAAATTCCGTATGCGCGTCGTGAATTCTAACCAAGGGATTTTTTCCTACGGGCGGGTTTGTTGTCCATCTGGCGGTGGAAGGTGTCAACACATTCTCACTGAAATGTCGTCACTGCAAGATGAAACTTACATCCGACAAGTCATATCGTAAGACCCACTTGCTAGTAAGTCGGGCCTATGAGGACTCCATTCTACCTTGCGTATGGCATACTCGTGCCCAGGCAAGTGGTTTTCACACTGACCGCCGATCGCATTCGTCGATCCACCACCAAGCTGCAACATGCGACAATCCCATATCTTCACAGTTTTATCGATCCCAGCGCTCGCAAGGACAAGCGGACGGTATTTATTCCAGTCCAGCGCAAGCTCCTCGCTCGGCGCAGCAGGTACCGTGAGTACGGCGGCGGATAGCGGTGATGTAAATGTATTCGAAGTCGATGCGAAGGTAGGGGAGCGTAGGTCGAAGAAACGGATCGTGCCATCCGCGGAGCATGTCGCCACTAGGTCTGGCTGATGAGGAGAAAAAAGGGCCTGGTATACGCAAGCTTGGTGTGCTTGTAAGGTTGTGAGCGAACGTGGATGCTCGGGAGTCCACTTTTTTATACACGCCCATGAGCAGGACGAGAGGATAAAGAAGCTGGCAATACGTACCAGTTTCACGCTGCCGTCCATGCAGCACGATACGAATTGGTCTTTTTTGATGTTGGACCAGTCTACACAGTACACTTCTCGTGTGTGCTCTTGCCAGGCACGAATGGGGAAGTTCTACATCACTTGTCGCACTTACTCTCACCGGCGCTCAAGCAAGGGGACCGGGGGCGGTTGCTTACATTCAGCATCGCATCCCAGAGCTTTACAGAACCGTCACCCGAGACAGTGACGAGCTGGTTCTCGTGGACCTCTGACCACGCGAGGTCATACAGGCCATCTTGCGTTTCATAGCTAGCAACCTTAGCATTAGCTCGACAGCGAGATGGAAAGATTTAGCAGACTGACAATTTGTCTAGCTTGATACCTGCTGGTCCTCCTGATGATGTCGAAGCAATGAACAAACGACCGTTTCCGATGATCCCATAATTGGCCGACGATGCGACCGCGATGCGGGTAGTGTGAAAAGGCGACCAAGCGACATTAGAGTGAGCAAATCCTGGTGTATGCAACACTCCGGGTGTACTCTGATTCATGGTTTGGAGCGCGTCTGTGCCTCCGCGGTAGGCAAATGCTCCGCTGACCGGCTTCGCGGCCCGACGCTCCACTGACCCACCACGCAGCGTGGAACTCGATGAAATATATGCGTCTTTCAGTCCCGAACATCCCCGCTGCCATTCTTTCAAAAGCTGCCCAACGCAAGCCTCAGAATGTATCACCCTTAGAAGCAGTCGAGCGCATTGCCTCGTTTCTCTCCTCGGGACATGCCGCGGTGTTGACTGGCGCAGGCGTCAGCGTTGATTCGGGTCTCAAGGCATATCGCGGAAAGGATGGGAGGTACACAAATCCGGACTACAAGTGCGCGCACTACCTTACTGTGTATCCTACACACTCTCGCTGGCTCGCTTATGATGCGCACTCTTTCTGTTGGGACTTCAGGCCGATTTTCGTGAGCAATCATACAATTGTAACTTAGCTTTCGAGTACGCCGTTGACTGTCATGTATCTAGTACCAGGAACTCATCGAAGATAGCCCTAGAGGGCACTCGTTTCGGTATGGTTACTCTTCCTACCCGTTCCATGAACCCGCTATTCTACATGAAAATTGCCAGGCAACGATACTGGTGTGTATTTCACGCATATGCACGCCGAGGGTTGTACACATCAATGTTCCCATCAGGCTCCGTGCATACATTGGATTCCTGCCTGTCCGTCGCACCCTACCAAACTCAACACACTACGCGCTCGCCGCACTGCAACACGCCGGCGCGGTCGGTCCTCTCATAACCCAGAACGTCGATGGCCTGCATCACGCGGCACTCCGCCGCATCTTACCAGAACCCGAAGTAGACAAACGCATTCTCGAGCTCCATGGAAGCATCTTTGCAAGTCCTCGTTTCTGTTCCCCCTTCCCCTTCCAGTTCCCCCGCGGCGCATAATCGCTTTTCCTTTATTTTCCGCTTTCTTTCTCCTGTATTCCGAAACTCCGGAGGCATCCGTCGTCTGATCGTAAAGGACAGAAAGTACATTGCCAATATGGACACGTCTACCCACGCACGGTGTTTCAAGAATGGCTTGGCCAGACGAACCCACGCTGGCGCGCGTTCGTCGCCGAGCTCGAGCGCACAGGCGCGCAGCCCAGGACAAATCCCGACGGCGATGTTGCGTTGACCCCCTTTCTTCCCAACTGCGCACTTGACACATTTCTTTAACCCTTTTTCTAGGTCGTCCTTGACGAGAGCGTTTCATACGACGGCTTTGTCGTTCCGCCCTGCCCCAATTGCGCAGCAGAAGGCAGAATGAATAGCACCGTGCGTCTATCTATCAAAGGGGCACGTTGCGATCATGTCGAGTGATGAAAAATTCGTATTGAATCTAGATAAAGCCTGATTTTGTCTTTTTTGGCGAATCCATACGCCAAAACGTTAAGGATCGTAGGTAAGCTTACGCCACAGGGCAGGAAGTTTTTTTTTCTTTTTCAAAACAAAAGAAGTCAAATTGACATCACGCGTGAAAAGCTATAGTATCGCCGAGGACGCCGACCGGCTCTTTGTTATTGGCACAACGCTCGCAACTTATTCCGCCTTCCGGTATGTTCGTTCCCATTTATCAGCGCTGTTTTCCTCTCAACTTCCTCCGGACGGATCATATAGTCTGCTGAAACGCGCGCTTGAATTGCGCAAGCCAGTCTTACACCTCAACGTTGGACCCACGCGAGCGGATGGGTTACCAGGCGTTGACAAACTCGAGATCCTAACGAGTGCCGTCATGACTGACGTTGTGCACGCAGTCGTGAGTCTCCCATGAGTTTCTGAATCTTTTCGTGCACAGTAATCTGCCGATTGCTACGAGTAGAGGCGCGCGGGCACGCAACGGCCCCACACTTCATGAACACCAAGTTATAGAAGATGAGCAGCCGGGCGTAGGCTGAACAAGATTTATGGCGTGGGTTAAGACATTTGATTTGTATGTACACGATATCTTCTCCCAAGGGGGAGCTAGATAGATGCAGTCCCCGTGGTTTTTTTTGGGTACGAGAGGACGGGGATCTATATTACAGTACGTACGACGGGTGGGAATGCAGGAATGATTGAGTTTGCGCAGTGTGTGTAATCGCTAATCTACGTGTGAATGGCATGCAATTAGGTGGCTCGCGGACTTGACAATATAGCAATGAGAGCAATTAACAGATGATGAATGTAACATGAGAGTACAAGATAATAAGAGTTACCTCTGTTGAACTTCGAGCGACGTACGACGGTGGAAGGAAGAATGTAGTATGGTGGATCATGGAGTATTGCCAAGGGGACCCGTGAGATCGATCACCTCTGGTTGAAGAATGCCATCTTTGACTTTGACGTCCCCGCGTGATGAAAGTGGTGGGTCAGCGCCGGCAGCCGCCTCAGTCTCTTCTGGGCGTTTTGAAACAGCATATACAGGTGCACGAAGTTGACCCCAGGACCAATCGTGCCATTTATCGGGCGCAGGAAGAAGATCCGGGAATCCAAGGCGAGTTGGCAGACGACGGGAGCGATGCAGGTAATCTTCGAAAGCAAGCATATCTGGCGGGCGGAACACCGAGAGCGAACATAGCGGCGGTTTTGCGGGGCCTACAACATAAGGAGAGGGAGGGGGAGATCCATCAGACTCAATTGATATAACTTCGCCCTGATCAGGAACGGGCTCTGGCTGATCAGAACGGGAGGAATGGGATAGTTTGTCGATCTCATCCTCATCGCCGGTTAGAGATGGGGTTATTGAATCCGCATCGCTGCGTCTCCGTAAGAACGGGGAGGATAGCGAAGATGACATTAATGGCGAGGGTGGTAGTGCACGAGATGAAACAGCCAATTGTGTACGGTCAGTTGCAGCGGCGGCGTCTTGCTGCGGATGCTTGGCGCTGAGGGACCCCACCCGGTCTTCCCTTACCCGGAGGATTTCTTGTACGGCTTCAACGGATCGCCGAAGACAGCGCTCACGATGTTTGACCCAGTGAAATGGGTCGTAGCAACTTTTTGGAGACAACTTGATTCGTGTGCCACACCGTTTGCAGATTACAAAAAGTGGTCCGTGGAGGTCCGCGAGAGGATCGTCCAGGAGACGCTTTTCACGCTGCTTCTCAGCTGCCGTTTTTGGTCGTCCATCGATAAAACTATAATCTGAGAGTTAGATGTGGATAACATGTCAAGAGAGGGAAAGATCCCTACTTCGACGGGTCGTGCGATATTGGGTCTGTGGGGGTAGTATATCCCGTTCCATACCGCACTTCGTGTTCGAGGCTTTTTAATGGACGTGAGTCCTGCATAGTTGAACCGAGTAAATGGAAGGTCCAAATAGGTAACGGGTTTGGATTTACGACATACGAGACGAGAAGGCCGCTCATGGCTCCCTGCCCCAGGCCTGGAATGGAGAGCGAATGAGGCGACGGAGGAACACAAGGAAGTAGACGGTGTGGATGTCCCTACCTCGGATATGGCTCGCTCCGTGGCTGTTTTGTCGTTACCATGGATAAGGAGGGGCCAAAGAGATGGTGAGGAGAGGGAAGAAAGGACGCGGGAACGGGGAGAGACAACTTGGGGGGAAGGTGGAGTATAGCACACTTCGGCACTTCCCGTGTCTGATCATCTGCATCAACGCAGCACTCCAATCCCTGACGGAACGCCCGAGCAAAAAGACATATGTGCGAGGCTGACATTCAAGGAGTATCCAAACTTTACAGAGAGAACGCGCCCAGGGAACGTAGGTGGCGGCATTTCACAAAGGTACGAGAAAGAGTCCGAGAACAAATCTGGAAAAGGAAAAAGAAAAAAGGAAATCTTTCATTACAAAGAATATCACGTGGCCATAGATTCACCACCCGTCGATGACTGCCCCCCCATCCCCGTCTTAAATCCACTCACAAAACTCCGGAATGGGAGCAGTAGCCAGTCCAGCGTTCCAAACGGTGTTTCGACATGCGTTTTAGCGCGAGTACCGGGCCTCGTTTCCGAGTCATCTTCATCGGGCTCTCGCTGTCGTTTCCTTGCACCTCCCTGCAGAGCAGCTGCATCGACAGCAGTCGCCTCGGTAGAAGTTACAGACAATGGAGGACGGTTCTCAGACTTCTCGGAGCGACTGGGGCTAACATCAGAGGCACCCGTTGTAATGCCATGAGCAACATGCTCATGCAGAGAGGAACTGTCAATGAACAGCTTTAGACGCACGGCTTGTGACAGGTGGAGTAAAGTGTACTGACTTTGGGCAAGCGGTTTTGTGCTCTTGCCACTTAGTCAAGTTGTAATCCCCCTCACCATCCAGCGCTATGGTATTATCGCAGTGCTTGCAATGTACACCCGTCGCGGAAAAAGACTTGGCAGACGCATCATTAACGAGAGTGAGTTTCCGCTCTGCTGTGGCGACACGGCTGCTAGGACTACACATATATGATCGAACTGTAAACGAATGTATCCGCATTAAGAGACTTACATAGAACCAGAGCATCGTTTTTGATGTTCTTTCCAGTGACCGAGCGAATAACGCGTCTTGTTTCCGAGCTGCACCCATTTCTTGCAAGTCTTGCACAGCACTTCATACGGCCGAACTTCTTCGGAGCGCGGGTCGCCTTCAAGGTAAGTCTGGCGTTCCGCCTCACTCTTGTACCGCCCCGGTGTCTCGGATACAGACTGAATGACAGATGTGACATCGTCATCGCCTTTGCTATCATCAGGAACTCCCTCTTTATTGAGAGCTTCCGTAGTCACCCTTCGAGAAGGTACATTAGACAGAATTAAGGAAACCGTGAGTTAAACGCATACTGCTTGGTTGTAACAGAATTCTTGCGGCATTCGCGGCGGTGAATGAGCCATGGACGCATCACATAAGGCCGAACTGTGTTCAGAGGCACCCATTGGTCACATCCGGTGCAGAAAGCGCGATGAGGCTCCACTTCGCGACAGTCGGGTTGGCTATGGAAGAATTGGAGCCTCTCTTCTTCCGTCTTGCGATGACCCTTTGAGGACTCCGCGACGGAAACATCATCACGGCCATCGTCCTGCCCATCATTTCCTTTGAGAGACATTGCCACAGAGCCCGACCTTGAGGATGGCTTTGAGATTAACGGAGAACCATCAGCCTTGATGGAAGCACGACCAGATCCAGATACATCGCTCCCGTAGTCCTTGGAAGGAGTCCTCGCCATGCCACTAGTCGAGTTCAGGTGGCATGATAACACGGGAGAGGATAAATGATAGTTACGACTTACGGACTTTGTTGAGTCTTCACATCAATCATGAGTACCCAACACGAAGAACATGAAAACAAAACAAGTAAGCGTTTGTACAAAGAAGCGACAACCCGAACCAATCACTTACTTTCCTAGCTAGTGGCAGTGGAGGGGGAGCCATTGCTCCGGAAGTGTCCCCCTTGGTCTCATCTGCCTCAGAGTCGGTCGTTGGTCTGACGTCTGAGATAAGCACAACTCCTGCCCCAGCAGCACGAATTGAATGATACATGCCCTGCATTGCTTGTTGGAACACTCCTCTTCTACAGCATTTGTTAGGATCTCAAGCCTGGCGCGCAGAGAAAACCATCAAACCCTTCTTTTGCCTTTGTACGTAGTACTGGTTTTTCTTCTGCAGCATATGGCAAAGGATGAGCAACGAATCTCAATATTCTATCGAGAATAGTACGCGACCTTTCTGCTGGCGACGGCGTAGATTCCATACAGATGTTGTTTACAAAAGGTAACGAGTGACTTGTTAGTAAATTGAGCGAGACAGGATAGTGGGGTATAAATGGACAACAGAGACGCCCAGCCTCGAGGTCGCTGCTGTCATAGACACAATGGTCCATCCGCCTCCCGAGGCACGTGGTACGCGGCTACGTATTTGCCCATTGTCCTCATAGCCTACTTTGACAAGCTCTCAACCCAAGCTTTCTATACTGAGTATAGTTTGTTTACGTCCTACGAATACCTTCGCTTGTGACAAGATACCCTACATGCACCGTGAAAGACCCTAGCAACAGCGCGAAGATACACATTTCTGGGGTGGGCGTGAGGTCACAGGAATGTAGCATAGGAGTAAGTTGAAAACTTCCGCATCTATCCAAACTTTGAACTTTGAGGGTACTAATACTAAGACAGACATGAAGTGAGTGCGAACCCTGGACCCATGGCATATATCTGACCTCATTCACAAGTTGAATTCTACAGTAGGTCCTGCGGGAAGCACGTTGAACCGACTTCCGGACTTGATCTGGAAGGTGAGATAGCAGCCGTCAATGCGTCATGACTCCGAGTCGAAGGTCCTATTTTGTCCTGGCATGCAAAGCCCTTACGGTCGCACGATGCGCAAGGGCTTCACTCGCATGTAAGCATACGACCATGACAGATTGAACGGGTTCAATCACCGCTGACCGTCGCATCGGACCTTGTGTTCCCTAAAGTACGGGGGCCAGGGTCAACTGAATATACGGATTCACATTGGCTTTCATGAATTCACCTGCACTTCACACATGCCTTTTCTTCACATCAGACAGCAACCCGGGTCAAGAGCCACGTAAACCCCATACTCACCGCTTTCACTCGCATTCCATGGCCTCTGCCTTTCCTGGGTAGATCGATGCATTCCTCTCCGCTGGTGGAACAGTAATAACACGGACGCGCATCCTCGCATCGTCTGTGGCCTTCTCTGCAGGACTGACAGCGAACTTTGACACGTTTGGGCCTCCGAATAACTGGAATGCATTCGTGCCCGTGTTGCACGCAGCGTCTACATGGGCGTTGATCCTCGCACTGCGGAATGAATTCCGCCCGTCAGTGATGTGTTCATCTCCCAGGTACCTATGAAATTACTCACCTTCTTGTTGCCCCGGTGACAGCTTTTGCAGGCCGATTGAGTTTGTCCTCCAGCTTCTCCCCGCAAGTGCAAGGTAGCAAGTGGCAACGTGGTGTCCTCGACACAGTTAAGGTGCATAGACATGCAGCGCATGCAAGGTGTCCCTCCTTCGCAGCGCGCTCTTGCCTGTCGACATGCCTCACATCCATCAACGCATTGTTCTGCAGTCCGGCCCTTCTTTCGGCAGTGCCCACACGGTCTGGATCAGACTGGTGAGTTGTGAGATGACCCATTGACGCAGGTGAGGTTTTACCTCGTGTCGTCGCATCGGGTCTTATCGTGCCTACAGCGGTGTAGATAGTAATCAGTGACATCGGGGCTCCAGCTTTCGATGGGTTCACCTGCAGGTCGCACAAGCCTGTCCAGAGAAATTGGTATCACTTGCGCCAGTTCGACACGAACTTACCTCTCACCTTCACAGCTCGCCTTGCGGAACTAGGTAAGAGAGGACTCTCTGCCAGCTTGGAAAGCAAAGCGTGAAACATGTCAGACGGGTACTAACAAGAGATCGTGCACTCGGACTCGGTTTAAATATACGATAAAAATTCGCCTCATTCAAATTTGAAGGCGTACCGGTCTATATGCGTTCCACCTTACGCCACAACTTCCTATCAAATATCCGAAATTTTATTGAGAGAACACGCTGGGCGACTGCCGCCTTCCGATCCGAGGTCATCGAGCTGGTCGAGGCCCCGGAGGGCATCAAGTTTCTGAGAACGTGCCGTGGAGCTCGAGAGATTTTGACAGTTCATTTCCGAATTCCACCCCCAGAGAGGCGCTTCCCGCTTCCGCTTCTGAACGATGATCGCAAGAGGGGGACCGTGGTGGTGCGTCAATCCGCCTTGGGCGGATCGTAGATGCAGCCGTGGTGAGATTGGTAAAATCACGGCTGGATCGGATGGTGTTCCGAGTCTGGGAGTCGTTGAGGCATTGGACAAGGCACATATATAGCAAGCAACAGGCAATCTTCGTACCCTGCGAAAGCAAATGGTAACGATCACGATGTCCTTTCGCCAGAAACCTCGGCAGAACTGATGGCTCTAACAGGCCCGGCCCACATGGTTGACTAGGAATGGCTCACTCGGGCCAGGTAGGGCACACAATGCGGTACACTCCGGCAATGGCCAAGAAGTTCTCCAAGGCTCGACCTCTTTGTAGTACGTGGGCGCAGGTCCGTAGGGTACCCCATGCCGCTTCCACAACCCAAGAAAAACTCCAGCTTTCCCGTTACGTACCCAGGTGATAATACAACGCCATCGCGATAACGTGGAGCCGCTCTAACCTATCGCAGCACTGTACTCTTTCAAGGGACCCAACGTATGTTTCTTCGGATCGGTCACTTGGCAGACCCCGGTGAAACTTGAAGCGCATCGCCACTGGTAAACAGAGAGAGAAGAGGGAATACTATTCGCGAGTGCAGCACCAAGAAAATGAATCCAGGCTAGGCCTTCATTGATGTGGCGTGCATTACTAAAGCACGTAACACAACGCTTGAATTTAGAACGTTTGACCGTTTTGTTTCTACGGTACGACTCAAATAAGAAAGCGATGCGATGACCCCGGGCCGGATAGGGTGGTGACTCCAATCTGGGATCAGTGAACAAGATGGACTAAAGGAGCAAGCCAGAGCGAGTTCTGGCCCCATATACGAATACCTGCGTGAAGACCCAACCCAGGTCCCGGTATTAGCAACCGTACTTAAGTGGACAGATCCAAGTTACACCTCGACTCAACCATTCAGGACAATGCGATTGAAAACAAGATCTAAGGTGTGAAGCAGCACACCGCGTTAAACTATGTAGAGTTACACAACTCTCGTGAATACATCAGCTCTAGCAGATGTTACGAACGCCCGGGTAAAATAGAACAAGTCGGGGCCTGCCGGGTATAAACAGATCCATCGATCGATTCAGAAAATAATGCACTGCAGGGAAATGTCAAAGTGATCAAAATGTATCCCAACTAGGGGTTTTAATGGTGTAGCTCCTCAGCCAGAGGTATAAACTGAAATGGAATTGATCTGCCAATAGGCGTCTAATTTTCACGATTCAATACTAGTTTGTTGCATTGTAAAGGAAAAAACGCACTCTCAAAGTTTGAAGCCTTGGACACCGCATCGGCGCATGTACCTGGGCAACCGGAGTTGCCATAGACGTTAGCATTACCCGCCCAGTCACCACATAGCGTGGTGTCGATGACAAGGCTATGATCAATAAAGTGGGAGGACATGTCGCAGTCGATGTTAGCCCAAAAAGCAACGGGAATCGACCAGGTAGACGGGTCCGGATTGCCAGAAAGGATATCCTGGGGGATCGAAGAGCGCTCAAAGTGCCATATTTTGATGCCATCTTTGTTCCATAGGTGAGCGAAAACGCCCCCGCCAGCCTTGTTGAAGCCTAGACCGTAAGAGCTGGGCTCAGCATCGGCGAATGCACAACCCGTATTGTCGCCCGAGGAGCTGTCACAAACTGTGCTGAGTACATTGCCCATGAAAGCCGCACTCGAACCAGAACCGGATGTTGGATTCTTATCGAGGAAACATTGTGGGCCGGTGTGCAAAGTCATCTGATTCCTGCGCACGGTAATTTACTATATAAGACGACGGCATCATTGACGAAAAGGGATAACTAACGTGGCCTGGTTATTGACACCCTCAAGAACGTCAATCTCCCCATGAGCGGGCCAACTGTCAGTGCCATACGACCAATATGCTGGCCATAAAGAGCATCCGAAGGGCATGCGCTCAAAGTCGGCAATAAAGAGACCGCCATTATACTTCTTCGTGGTGGTGATACGCATGCTAGAATAGAAGATAACGGCCTCAATCGTGCGAGATCTCTACAACTGATTGCGGACAATACGCACGATTGGCGCGGCTGGTTCAGCGGAAGGTCCGTCTTGTTGTTCACGGATATAACGGCAGCGCCGTTCGGAAGAACATAGGTCATCCCTTCGCTGCTAGCCGTGTCGTGCGACACGAACTGAACCAGGCCATGAGTAAGATCGTCACCAATGAAAGCGCTCCATTTACTATTAAGGCAAAAGATCAGGACCGAAGAGGGGGCACAAGGGGAAGCGACGACTCGAACTCACGCTTCGTCGATAAAGTCCTGGCCCTTGTACTGGTCCACAAGCTGGTACTTTCCGCCTGTCTGTTTCGGCGGGATCCCAGCTGTATGGTTCGGCGGGATTCCAGCTGTATGGTTCGGCGGAATCCCAGCTGTATGGTTCGGCGGGATTCCAGCTGTATGATTCGGCGGGATTCCAGCTGTCTGGTTCTGCGGGTTCCCATCTGTGTGGTTCTGGTTCCCGCCAGTCTGGTGCACCACTCCGTCCGTCCGATTCTGCTTTCCGCCCGTCTTAGCGCGGCAACGGCGTCGGGCGTGTATATTTCCGTGACTGTGCCCCCTCTCGCTGAGGGCAGCAACCAACGACACCAGGGAGAACAGAACCGCGATAGAAAGGAGGCGCATCGCCGCGGGACACTGCCGGGATATAAAGGGTCAAAGGGATACTGAAGAACTGAAGAACGAATGGAATAAAATGAATGGGCGGTTGGAAAAGAGCGACGTCCTCGGGAGTTGATAGGTGAGGGTGAAAGTACGCACCCTGGCGTTCCTTTTATCCAACTCCAACGTAACCCATAGATTTCACGGACGTCAAGGAAAATGGGGGAGGGGCTCGGAGGTGATCGGGTCGCATAATGTGATGTGTGGGCATCAGTCGTTTCTGTTGTTCTCCAAATCGGTTTTTTTTCTTCCCGTTGCCAGTGAAGCAGATGTCCGGAGGTGAGGTATATCGGGCTTTCATATCCATCTGAAAGCCCAGGGCGACGGAGGATATTGGCTGAGCTGTTGGTGAAGAAAATGACGGAGAGTTGGCCCCGATGTACCTGCCTGCACATACATATCGTTCATTGGGATGAGGTCTGTGAATCTAAGGGACAGACACGAGTGCTGAGTAAGCTTGTGTATGATCATGATCATGATCATACGGTGGTAACTGGTTGCCGTATCTCGGTTTATTCCTTCTGGAGACAAGCGATATATTTTCTAATTGGTCCCCATAACCACGAAATTAGGAGTAGCGGTGTTGTGTAGAACGTGCCGCACTGTATGAGTATGGTAAATGAGTAAATTAAAGGCTCTAAATCAGTCCGACGCTTAGGGACACTCAAGAAATGGAGGGAGAGGTGCCTCAGATGGTGGGCACAGAATAAGGATCCCAATCGTAACATTGGAGATCCACTAGAGCTGCATGTTCTGCTTTCAATAGAAATTACTTACTGTAATGATAGGGAAGGGGCATCACGTATGTGGAGCACGGAGGAGAAAATGCAAATGACATAGGCACCAGACATTGTAGATCGACCGCGGAAGTAAAAAAAATCTCTACGTCGAGAAGAGTGACTCAGCGGCGATGAGAAAAGCAACGAACTTGAAAGCATCCCCCGCCTTGCGCCGTCCCATAGTACATGACCGTGACATTTCGAACAATACCCTTCCTTCTATGTGTACAATACATTCACTTTGCATCATCCCTCGCCCATTCCGTCCGATTTCGTATCCGGTTCTCTGAGGTCTTCAATTGAGGTCTCGATCACTGAAGCCCAGTATCCTCAGCTTATTTCACGATATATGAAAAGTAAATGATGCTTGCCGTAATAACGGTCGGTTGGTCGCGACCAAGGAATTGCTTCAAGTTGCTAATATCCAGTGCGACGTCTATGAGCGCCTGCAAGCCTTCACCCGTGTCTCGGGAAAGCTCTCCCTCTCCAGCGTCCGGCGCGACATAACGTTCCACATACATGCGCACAGTCGCACCTTGACTTCCAGTCCCACTGAGACGCCAAACAACACGGCTACCATCAGAGAATGTCACGACCTGGCCCTGGTTCTTGCTGACGCTCTTGTCGATTGGGTCCGTGTAATCAAAGTTGTAAGCTTTTGCGACTTTGAAGGACGTGCCTGTTGCTGATGATGTGTATGACGTCCCAGAGAATGATGAAGACTTGATGAGTACATTGACGTGGTCAACAAGCTTCTGCGCCCCCTCAGACGGCACTTCTTCATAGTCGTAACGCGAAAAGAACGAGCGACCGTACTTCGCGTAGTGCCTGTTGAGAAGCTCGCGAATACCCCATATCTTTCCAGACTCATCTTGTTCACTGGCGGCAGCAATAATGTTGAGCCATGCTGTTCGAAAGTGACGGCATCGGTCGAAGAACGACCACAGGGTATGCGAACGCACCGACGACCGCCCAAAGGCCGTCCTTCTCGCGGATGTGGTCAGAACCAGTACCAAACGATTCTTCACCACAGATAGACAGACGACCCGCATCCATCAGATTGCCGAAGAACTTCCAGCCTGGAGCGGTTCCCTGAGCTCTGGACATTGAAAGATCGAACCACCGTACCTGTCGGTACCTCAAAATACTCTAGACCTTTGGCCTTAGCCACGAGATCGATGGCAGCGCTGGTAGGCATACTCCGGGCGAGGCCTTTGACACCCCCTTTCTTAAAGTAGGGAATAACCTCCGCCCAATCTGCGATGATTGCAACCGAGTCAGAAGGGGTGACGAACGCATTTGTGCCATATATCATGTTCCGGTCGCCGTCGCCGTCGCTCGCAGCACCAAAATGAACCCTGTCCCTCTCGACAGCCTCGACGAGCGAGTGTGCGTATGTGAGATTGGGATCGGGGTGTCCCCCGCCAAAGTCGGGAGAAGGCACACAGTTCTGAGTGGAAGATTCTGGGAGGCCGAGTGTGTCGAGAAGAATCGCTTTGGCGTAGGGCCCTGTGACACCATGCAGGCCATCGAACAACACCTTAAAGTTCGTCTTCTGAGATTCGAGGAATGTTTTGATGAGTTTAAAGTCAAAGATAGTCTGAAGTAGCTCCAGGTAATCCTTGACGGAATCGATGATCGAGACCTTGAGCGGTCCGTAAGTCGTATCGCCAAGTTTGGAAAGGTCCACTGCAGGCGCCTCTAGGACCTTGTAGGACGAGATGGTCTTGGTCTTTGCAAATAACTTCTCTGTAATGTTCTCGGGAGCAGGACCACCATTCTCGACATTGTACTTGATACCGAAATCCGCATTGGGTCCACCAGGGTTATGAGATGCCGTGAGTAGGATGCCACCGTTTGCCTTGTATTTGCGAATGACATTGGACGCTGCAGGAGTGGACAGAATGCCGTCCTTCCCGATGATGAGCTTAGATACGCCATTTGCGGACGCGATCCGCAAAATTATCTGCACAACCTCGGGCGAGTAGTAGCGCCCATCGCCGCCTATAACCAAGGTAGAGCCCGAGAGGGGGATGGCATCAAAGATCGATTGAACGAAATTTTCGGTGTAGTGCTATTACGGTGACATCAGAACGATGTTTAGAGACATGGGGTGCTGTATGCGCACTTCCTGCTGGAAGATCTTGACTCTAGACAAATGGCATCGTGAATGAGATCCGATGATTTTGCATAGATGATAGACAGATCACCTCTTTCGCAGGCCAGACGTACCCGGTTTCTGACCATCAAATGGCTTGGTAGGGATCTCCTTGACCGACATGACTGATAAGCGGAAGACTTGGAGACTTCAAGTTGCCTTCCAAAAGGTTGCGGAGACTCGACTGATTTATATCACCGTCATACACGTGATCGTTCTAATACGTCACCGCTCAAAAAGGCAACTGCTATTTACAACCTGCCGGCGCCCTGTTCCGAGGATCCAAATACCTCTGCGAATGCACCACCTATCTCCTTCAACATATCTTGCGTCACGACCGCCCTTCCCTCTTTCTCAAAGGCCAGTCTTGACGTCGTCCGGGTCACCATGCTCGCACCGACTGCTGCCAAGATCGGCATGCGAGACACGGGAATCGTGTTGTCGCCGAAAGCGCCGCTCTCGTAACACTTGGCCCATGCCAGGAAAGCGCCTACGCCCCCGCTGAGGATATCGCCCTGTCCTCCGCAACGCTTCATCCCCCCGCGTGTCGACACAATGACAACCTCTTTTTGCTCGGCCTCGTGCAGCGAGATCTTTGAAGCCTCATGGGCCTCGCGAGATTCTGCGCCTTCCGTGTTG
>Ga0137358_10000662_pt1 | contig 16650 bp, 16 predicted proteins | sample Mad1_20_16metaG_FD_105551 | JGI IMG/M metagenome (GOLD analysis project Ga0137358, IMG submission 105551) | Vadose zone soil microbial communities from Angelo Coast Range Reserve, California, USA - Mad1_20_16 metaG | ecosystem: Environmental > Terrestrial > Soil > Vadose zone | place: USA... | reverse complement strand
CGGGCTCACGCGTGTCTCAACACTGTATGCCTCGTATTTTGATAAAGTCCCCCAGCAGAAAATATGACTAGCTCTAGGATTAGCTGTATAATTCGTAGTCGTACTGTGTGCAATACATTTTCGTCTCGTGTACTGTGTGAGCGCATGTGTATTGATATCGGCTAATGCCGCGATCACTAAATATCTAGATTACAAGTACTTTATCGTGTTACGGTTGTGTTACAGAGGTGTTACGGGACGTCACATCACGCGCGAGAGTGCGACAACAAAAATAAAAACAGGTCTAGACCTGTTTTTATTTTTGGCGGGGCTGTCGCATGTTGTCACACTCTCAAATTTCTGAGAAATCGCTCCCGAACGGTCACGCTTCCACAGATTACCACGTCCGACACGTTTTTTATTTTTGGCTGGTGTCGCGCGTGACAACACTTGCGCCGAACGCACTCTAACCTACATTTCATGGAAAGTTACTTTCAGCTGCTTCGAAAAAAGTTGAAAAGTTGAAAAAAGTTACAAAAGTATGAAAAACATGTATTTATTATCATTATTTTAGTATGACTGAAACATACCTTTTTCACTTTTTCACTTTTGTACTTTTCACGGCTCAAAAAAGTCGAAAAGTCGAAAAGTTTATGTACATTTTCCCGATGCTATGAGAGGACGAAGTAACTTGCGACGAGGATGATGCGTAACCGGATTCCGAGTCTGAGTCGTCTCTTGGACTCGGACAACACGTGAATTTGACCTCTGATATGACATGAAACTCCCAATCGCCTCTCTGCAGTAGGGATTATCAAAATGAACGAAAAGTTCGAGGTCGTGTGGCAGATCCTCCAAGACTGCTTCTTCCAGCCACCCTTGATCTTGCTCTGAAATAAGACACGATCGAAAAAGGGATCAAAATGTCAAGGACTTCCTCGAACAGATGCGCAACCCCCCAGACATGGAGGAGCGAGATGTGGCATGACATGCCAGCAGCTCATTATACCAAGATACAATGAGCAAATCTTCAAGGAACGTCACATCAGATCAGAAGGATGCTGGTCTAGTTAGAGGCGCCATGTTGCAAAAGGCTGCACAAACCCCGCCAGAGGACCACGGAAGGGCGCCTGGGTTGGAGGGATGAAAGATGAAATACTAGAGTACAAAGCGCTCCCGTTGTAAGCGCCCAGGTTCAGTGGTCATGTTAATCGGAGCAGAGTACAAAGATGAAATATAAAAAGCTAAAGATCCTACAGAGATACAGCACTGAAAAATACCACACAAACTACATATTTGCTAGATCATTTCTTTGTCTGTCCGTGGGGGACTGCCTGACAAAACGTCCCGTCCATCATCTTTGGGCGGAGAGGTCATCGTGCCCTGCGAGGAATCGGCAGAAGGTGGATGCGCTGATGATGATGTGGTTGTGTGTGGAAGCGGAGGTTCGGTATCGGATGTTGGTGGTGGGGTTGGGTCATGACCACGATCCGTCACAGTAGCAACCTGAGTCGGAGAGGAAGTAGATGGCTGATGAGGGGCTGCTTGTGACCGTTGTTGTTGCCCCTGGTCGCGTGGATGAGGTATCAACTCCCCAACCATAGGTGTCTCATCAGATCTCATGCTTGGGCTACCCGCGTCGCTCGCCTTGGCTTTCCCCTTCCCCTTATCATTCCCAGATGTACTGTCGTGATCTTGTGAACTGAATACGGCTGCTTGATCAGCAAGGACATCCAGCGCAGAGCGTGTCCTTTCCAACCGTTCTGAAGTGCCCCTGACATCGGATGCTGCAACAGCCCGAGTCAGAGAGCGGGCAGCCTTGCTACTTGCCACCCTTCTGCGCTTTGTTAGCACAGGACTACCGAAACCAGGGGTTGGCATTTGCCGCGTTGATGGCTTCGAGGAAACAACACGTTTCGGGTTTGGTTCCACACTGTCATCGTCGGGATCGCCATCTTCATCTTCATCTTCCTTATCCTCAATCATCGAGATGGTGGATGCAGCGGTGAGTAACGAATCCAACGAGGTAAGGGTGTTCACATGGGCAACTCTTCCTTGAGTCGCGTGGCTGCGAGCCGATTTTCGGGAAGTGAGGGGAGTTTGTGCAGGTGAAAAATCGGATGAGACTTGCTCCACTGATGCGGTATCCGCTGTTGCAGGGATAGGGCTGTTCAAGTAGATGACACCAGTGCTAGAACCGTTACCGACACCCACGGTTTGGTGTTTACGGGGTGTTCTTGGGACAGTGTCGGTTTGATCGTTGTCATTCTTGGGGTCCTTGTCCTTGTCACGGCCTGCTGCAGTAACAGATCCGGCCAGAATCGAAGCCCGTTCCCTTCCAATCCTGCGCGCCGCAAGCAGCACGTGTTCGGCGCGTGCATCGGCGAGCGTGGCACCGCCTTTCTTCTGAGCCCGTCTCCGATGCCTTGAATTGTCCACGGATGGTTCTGTATCCCGACGTCGGTAATAGTCACCTCTGGGTCTGGCCCGAGGTGTGCTACTCGAAGCCATGGCAGTATTGTCGGGCTCATCTTCAGTGGCATCCGGGTCCGCATCACCCTGCTTCCTCCTCTTTACCCGTCTTGTGACATCAGCTTTATGAGCTGAGGAGTGCAAGAAATAATTGTGTGCGGGAGGGAGGCTGTGGGTGAGTGCGTATGGCTGCATGAGGAGTACGGGCCGCAGCTGAGCTAGCTCTGCCTCAACTGACTGGACCCTTACGTGGTATTCGGAGAGCTGTGGTGGGATGAAATGAGTACAAGAAATAAGGTGTAGTCAAGTCGAGTCACTTTTTGGCGAAGTGCTTTGTTATCGGCATCCAGAGTGGCGACCTGACGTTCTAACTGCTAAAATTTACAGTCAAATATTTTTTGATAGATATTTTTCGGAAGAACGGACCTCTTCACGGTAAGTGGATTCGCCACCGTGACATCGTCTGGCAATGAGTGCCTCGGCCACTCGGTCGAACCCGAGCCTCTCTGCATCCCAACGAGCTCGTTCCTCCTCAACTTCCTTTATTATAAAGTCTCGTTGATGACAGAGCTCTTGTATCGTATTTGCTTGAGTGCATAGTTGTCCGACATCGGGCGTATGTGCAGACGTGAGCCGAATGATCTTCAGGCCAAATTTAGCGGTGAAAATCATCTCAAACAAACCGAAAAAAGACGCACCATTTCTAGCAGCTCCTTCTCTCTGGAGGATGTATTCATTTTAGAAGCACCAGACACGATGAGTTCCAAAACTCTCTTGCGCATCAGCTCGATCTGCGCATTATCTAATGGCTCAGGTGTAGAGCTCTCAGCTGCAACGATCTTCTCTGCATCATCTTCTGGGGGGATGGGGGTGTCGGAGCCAGCTGCAATACCATGCATGATGTCAGAGAGAGCGAGCACAGGGCCATCGAGGACCATGACGAGAAGAGGAGACGGGCCAAACACGACCAAAGCCATCCAACGCGTTCTCGCCTGTCACGTGTCGCTGGGCTGTTGGATCACGGGGACGGAACATGTTTCCTTGTTTGGAATATTGGCTGTGCCACGTTGTCTTCCCCAACGCAGGGTGTCACGCTTGCCGTACGACTTGCCCCACCTGAATGCGTAGAGCTGCACGGGCAGTTGCTGTGCTTTACTCCTGACCAGCATGGCCGTAGCAAGTTCCTATCACTGTCTCACCTCTTTACTTCTCATCTCCTCTTTGATCCTCCTTTCCTATTTCTTCGCTCAGTTCCCACACGCGCCCCAAGGATACAGTGTTCTCCCATCCCTAGCGAGCCTCGGACCAGAAACCAAGGCCAAAGATGTCTATCCAGAAGACTACTATTCAGGTGGCGCGTATGTTTCACTTCCCTTCGGTAACGTGAGTCCTTATCCTTGTTTCCTACCACTGTTCCAATACCAGTGCTCTCATCGTGGCAATCGTGTGTCTCAGGTCCGTTACTGGTTATTCGGCCCCGAATCTGGAAAGAAGGTGGCACATCGCCTTTTCCTGATATTTCGATTTGCTGAGCTACCACGATTAGATCGTCTTCATTAACGGCTTATCTATCCCTTCATTGATTTGGAAGGACGTGGCACCAGCTCTTGGATCGCAGGGCTATCGCGTCCTTTTGTATGGTACGTGTGCACTTGTGTTTGTCAGTTCTCTAACCTCGTCAATCGTTGGCAGATCTTTACGGCCGCGGCTACTCGGACGCTCCGGAAATCACTTATGATGCCTCCCTATATGCGACTCAGCTTGCGCTCCTCATGCAGCACGTCAAATGGCCCAAAGCTTACGTCGCCGGCGTATCGATGGTCCGCGTTTTCCCCATATGCTATTGTCATTGTCGTTGACTGGTTCGAACTGTTTATTCAGGGGGGTGGTATTCTTGCGGCGTTCACTTCATTCTTCCCGGACCTGGTTGATAGCAAAGTAGTGCTCATCGCTCCGACTGGGCTAGTTGAGGTATAGTCGTCTGTCATACATTGTGTCTTATCTCCCTCAGACTCGCTTCCAGTCCAAAGACCTGTCAAGAACAACCAAATTCATGTCTTCTCCTTTCGTTCAATCTGTGACTTCAAGCGCACCTTTCCGAGTACGTGTGTCCCCCTGTCGCTTGTATTAAACGCTCACCTTCTCAAATCTGGATAAGTTCTACCTCCAACGGCTGGCAAACTCTTCATCAAGTGATCCTGTGTCCGAGGTTTACCATATCCTTTCTTTACTTTCTCGGTCGGTCTGATCATCGCTCTGGTGTAGATCGTGCGAATACAATCTGCGCATCTTCCAGGTTACAATGCGGCTATCGCATCTTCCCTTAGAGATGGTCCTATTCGTGGCCTGCACGAATCGTATGAAAGATTGGGTGTGTCAAATCGCAAAGTTTTACTTATATGGGTATGCTATCTCAATTTTCCAATTCGGCACACACCTAACATGCCTTTAAGGGCACCGCGGACCACACCGTCCCCTACAAATATGCGTCACGCATACAAAAACTCCTCCCTCATTCGGAACTCATTACCGTTGAGGGAGGGGGGCATGATCTAACGGTCAGCCATCCCGAGACCATCGTCTCTGCGTTGGTGCGATTTCTTTCCCCGAGGTAGTTGCTTCTTGCCCTCTTGCCAATCCTGGCGACCCTCATGATTCGTATGTGTCAAAATCTGGAAGATGTTCACCGAATAACACCTTGCTAGGTAATTTATACACATGCATCCCATTGGGACTTACGCCAACTCTCTGAACTTTCTCATGAAAGTTGTAATGATGCGACACCCTTGGCCACAAACACTCACTTATCTTAATTATGAATGATATAATACCACTACGGACCCTCGACGCGCTCATTACCTTTTGATTTGTGACTGGATGGCTAGGGCACCCGACAACCTCGAATTCCCCTGGTCTGCTCCACAATTTTGCTGTGTACTTTGTTCATTGATGATACTTCTCGTGTATGTGTACTATTTGTGTCTCGTTGTCACCCCTACTGCTATCCAGCAACCTTTCTCGTATCTTTGTTTTCTATCCCTGGGAATTTCGCTCAACCTATTAGGATAGACCAAAACGTATCGGGACTTTTTGTTCCGTCTATTCATTCCATCTAGGAGCTGTTGGATATGTAAAACATTTTGAAAAGCTCAGGATACAACGCTCCATGCGGGGTCGCGTACTATCCCACTTTAGCTTGTGGCCCGGTGACCTAGGTAATTCTCAGGCTGTAGGGTCTACATTTCAGGTCTGCCGACGCTTAACACCTGTGCGCAAGTGGTTGGAAGAATCTTATTTAGCCTGGTACCAGTATATTCACCACCAGCCGGATGTAATTTGAACGATACGGGGCACAGCCACGAGCCGACAGCTCGGAAAACACGACGCAGTTGATTATGGTCAGTTTACATAGTCATATTCACAATGTGACGGGGACCATGGGATGCTACGGAAATGCGGCAGTAGATCTACATGTAGCATTGGAGCGAAATCATACTGTAGCTCCGTGAGCGCCAGCATTGTCCCCGACGTTCCTTTATAGCCTGAGTCGATATATACTGGACGGAGTTGATCGCCAACCCTAGTCCTAAAGATATTGCACTAGCACTTCCTTGAGAGTGCGATTCTCGCATCCTAACCATACTCTGTACGATGGTGATGGCATTGACTTGTGCACGGCCTATTCTTGGCCTATTCCACAAGCTCGCGGCGCTGGAGAGCTCCCATAAGCTGCAGGAAAGTACCCGGTGATGACGAAGCACCCTTGCCACGGGCACCTATGAAACGCTCCAATTCCTCGGATTCGAGCGCATCTCGATATGTATTCAGATATTTGTCGACCGTTTGAGATTGCAGGCCCGTCAAACTAGCTATCTTGCCCACAAGCAACGACGTTTTGGAAATCTGAAGCTCGTTTACGCAGTGATCATGAACCCCAAGAAATGTCTGGCCACGACCTTTTGTGGTGAGCAGGTGCGGGAGGGTGAAGTAACGGTACGGCTTTGAAACGTATCGCACGCGGCGGTCCGACGGATCAAGACGGGTGGACGGATGAGAAAGATCGAGGCCGATGCGCGGAGACTTATATATCTGGGGCGGCGCGCGCGTTGATGTTGTCGCGGTTTGTTTGACGCCAATAAAGAGAGTTACCGGATTTGAATCAGGGTCCTCCACCGAGGATGGGGCTCGAAATGCTGATATGTCGCCCAACCACTTTTCGTTGACGAGTTCGGGGATGTCATCCGCCCCGCTTGATCGCAATAATTCGTCGACCAGTAAGGAAGGACCTGATATGACAGTTGAATCGGCGACCCTCCGGAGGCTTCGCAGTAATATGCCACCTCGAATTGGAACGGGTTGGGCGTTCGAGGGATCCGGGGAGTTGAGAGTCCCAATTGTCAGGTCTAATCCTTTCCGAGAGCCGCTACGGTAAGCGGGGGGACCTGAGGTGGCAGAACCTTTGTGCCGCGGAACGCGATGAAAGTACCTTACAGTCCGGAAAGTTCGGTTCGATAATGCAGAAAGGGGACAAGAAAAAATTGGACCGACCAAGCCCCTGATAGACGCTGATCTACTCCATCGTGAGTGAACGGATCAGAATGACACTCTGGTTTGATGAGATAAAATTCGAATTCGAGCAACTCGTAGAGAACCCGCTTCGGACTGCCGTCACGTTTTGTGGAGCAGCAGACTAGGTAGGAGCGCTGAAACAGATGTTCCGATATTCTATCAAAATGCTCTATGATGGAGGCATTAGAAGAAAGAGAGGGAGACGAAAAATCGAGGAGGGGGAGAAGTTCGTGGTCGATGGCGGGAAGGTCTGGGGACGAGTGAGTTGATGAGACGCGGAAGAGAAGAGGAGAGCGGACCTTGTGCCTGTGATTGCCTTGCCTTTTTCTGGGCTGTTTGATCGGCAGAAGAGGGGATTTGAGAAAAGTACCGTTTGAGGCTCATGGAAGGTGATGTCATCTCACTTGAGCGCCAACTTCCATCTCATTCCTAGAATGCGCCCATTGCCTCAACAAATCGTCCGCGCAACCCGTCGTGCGCATTATAACAACCCCTCTTCCATCTTTGCTCGCTACTTTGCACGCACGCATCCCACCTATGAACCCCCACGGACAAGTTCTAAAGATCACTCAGCTGAATCCTACTTCAAAGAAGTCGACAGCTCCCCTCCGGCCGATTCTTCCACTTATCAGGTAGACACCTCTTCCGATGCAGTACAGCGACCGCACAAGCCTCCGTCTGGAAAATACAGCCAGGCGGGCGTCGGGTCGGAGGAATATAGGCTGGTAGACAAAGAAACGCCGTACAATCCGCCCTCCCAAGGTGACGCGGGAAATAAACTACGCTACGGTGGAAAGAGCCAATGGGCATCGGAGAAAGGCAGAGAAACGAGCCGCTCTAATGAGGGTCCCAATGGAGCTAGCGCTGCAGGACGGAAGCCGGAGGGCAAGAAGTGAGGGGAGAACGAGGGGTAAAGGTTGGTCAGAGGATTGAGGACATGAGATGAAGTCATCAACTTGTTGTATTTGTGAATTGGGTATTGGGTCCTACTATCACTCCGTGTTGACTGTTCCTTGCTATCACTCTGTGTTGGCTGTTCCTAGGCTCCATTCCGTGTTAGGTTGTTCCTTGGGTCCGTTGGCCAATACTGTACAACCGGTTGGACGGACCGTGGCGCCGATGTGATGTCGATGTTCAATCCGATCTGATTTCGTTTCGCAATCATGGCCACTACGGCCACGACAGCAGATATCAACCCAACCCAGCCAGAGAAGCAGGCAACGCCTCCCGTACAGGTGTTCTACTGCGGCGGTTAGATCGATCTCTACCACAGGACCACGCCCATTGATCTTGCTGTTCAGTCTGCACATTTCCGCCAGAATACTGCGAGTTTGGCAACAGCCTTTCAAAATGTAAGGAATGGTTACAAGCACAACGCCCCGATCTATACGACAAGTATTACTCTGACGGTACGTAACTAATATCTGAGAGTAGCAGTCTTCACCCTCATCGCCCTTCTCAAGAGGCTCTCAAGGCCAAGCTTGGGACGATAAGTCAAGAGGCACAGAGCAAACTAGAGGAGGACACAGCCAAGAAGGAAGCAAAAGCAGAAGCCAAAGCTGACGCAGCGAGGAAGAAGAAATTAGTGCGTTCTCAATCTCTCGAGACCTATTTAGCTAATTATTCTCAAGGCCTCTCAAGTGGGTTTCGTTCTCTCGTCACTACCTCCTCGTTTTCCTCCTCCCTTTTAGATTGTCATCAAACGAATAGAACGTAACAAGCGGAAATTCATAACCTCCGTTCGCGGTTTAGAGGCTTTCGGCAAGGCCACTTATCTGTGTACTGCATCTGATCTAATCCCAAAGCTAGGTGTTGATTTAAAGAAAGCAGCCAAGCTATTTGCCCAGCGATTCGCAACAGGCGGGTCAGTCACCAAGAATGCAGCTGGCATAGACGAAATCGTCGTGCAAGGGGACGTCTCTCACGAAATCTACGATATGATTGTTGAGGCGAACGACGGTGGAGAAGGCGGAAAGGGGGTAAAGAAAGGCCTCGATGTGCTCAAGGGAGTGCTGGTAGATAACATTGAGATGGTTGAAGAGAAAAGGAAAAAGGACGAGTAGGCCACACCTCACTTTGTGCGATTGATTGGATTACGTGATCTTCATTTTCCCCTTTCCTGTTTCAATGACACCCACCCGAACTGATACGACCCTGCAGCAAAGGAGACGAGCTTTCAACGATATCTCTCTGAACAATACCCGCTCCGACGTGCATTCCTCTGATATGACGCGTTCAAAGGTGGGACCCGGAGCATGTTCGACTGCCCCCGAGTCGTCGCGTGTAAATAACGAACGGGGGTCTAACAACACGTGCGGAGACCACACCAGAGAACGACTCATCAACTGGTTGATGAACAAGAACGCAATCGCTTCGTGCTTTATTAAGGACGTGCTCTCTATGTCAGAAAGTGAACACGCAGGTGTGTGGACGCACTTCTCAGCCTCGGTTGTTTCTAGCTTATCCCAACACAGCAAGTGACAGGGTTTCCCTATTACTTTCTCGGTCGTGTACCCTGCAGATCAGTTTCCCTGGTTGCCATCGTAGTTGGAGCGGCAGCGTACGAACGTCGTATTGTCTACACACGTGAGCCGTATTACTTACCTCGAACGGTACCACGCCAAAGTTCGTTTTACAGTGGATGATGGGACTGGCACTATCGAGTACGCATTTCGCCTCAGTGACGGCGAGGGCGAGGGTAAGCTAGAAAGCAAAGCGAGTAAAAATAGGGACGTTTGCCCTCCCTCCGTTCGAGAGCCGACAGATGGGTTTGCAAAACCTCCTAAACCTCTTATCCCGGTTGGTTCTGTGGTCAGTGTTCAGGGCAAAGTCCGAGTGAAGCACAACTCGAGAGAATTATATGGCGAAACAATCGGTCCGTGCTCTATTGTGACCCCATCCGAGAGAATCCTGCTGAATGACAGTGAAGTACGGTGTAGGGGCCTGCGTGAGGAACTCGAACATTGGCAACGAGTCACCGCTTTGCACAAGAACCATTACTTCTTGCCCGAGCGATTCGTCATTCCTTCTTTATCTAGCATCAACGCTGCCGGTGCGCAAGACACCCCACGTACTCCCAAGTCCACAAATGTGATCGCTTCGCTCGCTTCAACGCCGAGTACTTATTCAACCACATCCTCATCCACCACGTCGAGTCCCACAAAATCTTCCGAGGGCAGTTCGGTGCGTTCAAGGCCCCCACAACTTATTACGCCACGAATTTCTGACTTGAGTATATGCCAGCTTCTACCGCGACTTCGACATCCATCTCGTCTCCGCAGCCGAGATCTCACAGAAAATACGTTCCGAATATATGTGAAACATTTTATGGACAATCTACGCTATCTTAATTTCGGTCCCAACCCGTCCGAAAGCGACTTAGAGGACTCTGATATGGATTCGATTGACGCGGCTATAGATAATGCACCTATGACACCCACCAAGAAAAAGCTATATCTCAGCGATGAACTTACGCCACGCTTGTCGCACAGTACTAGTGCTCTCCTCACGCCTCGACCCCGACCAAATCCCGGTTCCGCATCACGTCTGGATCGTAGTGGGTACGATGATGATGACAGGACTGTGGTTGGATGTACACTCTCGTTTTTACTCCGCGTCCCTGAACTCTCAAACCTCGCGCGCCGAGTCGTACGGGCCGAAATGCGTCGTCGCGAGAAGACGAGAGGGTCTCAGTCCCAAGCTCAATCGGGAGCCGTGAACCACGACACTTCCAGAGAACAAGGCAGAGTGGCATCATCATCGAGCACGGAAGGGTCTCTTCTCAAAGTCAAGCGGTTGTTTTCCTGGGCCATCCGCAAGCTTTATCAAGACGGAAGCATCATAATATGGGATGGCCCTACAATTTCTGTTTCTGTCCTCGAGCCTCATATGGCGTTAGACTCGAGCATGTTATATCGTTCGAGCCGGCTGGACATTACCGCTAGCTCGAGCTCGGGAGGGCCATTATCACGCCTGTTTTCGAGACACGGTGGCAACACACATCGGCCAGTCGGCGATGATAGTATAGAGGACCTCTCAGATCCTCCATCGGATGAGGAGGCATACGCTTCCCTTTCTACCGCCTACCTTGCGATGCATGTCGAACAAGTAATTCGCTCGCTTATGGCGCTGCAGTCGATGCGCCGAAAGAGAGAGGACGAGAACACGTATATGGGGCCTGCCATCTCGCGGAAACGGCTCTTACCTCTCCCTGGTCCCACGAAGAAGGATATTACGACGCATCTGAAGCGCGGAGATGATCGATGGAAACGGATCAATGGATGGGCTGTACAGGAAGCATTGGAGTGGCTGAGGGATAACGGTCGTGTTTGGTGTGTCAGTGAGGATGATGGTGGAAGATGGGAGTTATGTTCGTGATTGAACACAAATCGATCGGGTGTTAGCTTACACTTGACTTACGTTCTACTTAATTGTAAGTCCTTCACAATGCTCCGTATCGGCTTAGGGGCCGCCCAGAGTTGTCTACTATATATATATCCGCACCGTGTAAAGTCAAGTCCGCTACAGATAAGATGGAATGGGAATTACAAAAGTAGCCATTGTGAATCTACATTCGTAAGTCCGTCTATTAGGCCTATGGTTTGAAAGCGTTCCAGGCGTCGTTCAGAGAACCGAAGACGCCATTAGCAATCATCCTCTGTTCCACTGTAGTATTTTTAACATTGAGCTAGAAAGAAAAACAACCTGAGTGGGCGCCTCATCCGGTCCATATTGAAGGAAACCTGGCGCACCTTGTCGGGGTGTAATTGGGCAATGGCCTTGGTATACCGGATTTTAACCTGATTAGGGGTGACCAGCTCTGCCATCCCGACCTTTTGCCACCCAAGCTCGGGCCAGAGCACGGTGTCCAGACTGGCCACTAACGCGCGCAAATTCGTCTCCTTCCCATTCTTCCACGCAGCGAGGCGCGAATCCACACTATCCTTGAGCTCGATACGCGCCTGCTCCTCTTCTTCAGCCTCTTGGTTGGCTTGTTTAAGCCTGGTTAACGCCTCTGAAGGCGGCGTAGGTCCACGGCGCGTTGGACGTGGAGGAGGACGGGTTGCTGCAGGTCTTGTTGATGGCGCGTTAGCGCTCGACACAGATAGGGCGACACCATTTGAAGCATTATCGACGTTCTGCATCCTCCTACAGCGTCCGATGCCACTCAAGGCTTCATTCCGGTGCCTACCAGCGAAGTCCGCACCGGCGATGGACTCCCAGTCTTGCCTCGCCAGGTCCCACTTCTCCTTACCCTCGTATGCTTCCGCCCTACGATGCCACGCCTTGACAAGCCCATCGCCCAAATCAACACCTGCACCGTCTTCTTCCCGTGTCACCTTGGCCTCCCGCGCCGGGTGGTAGGGCGGTCCGATTATGGCAATGACGGCAGTGCAATCCTCGATGGCACCTGACACATTACCAGTCTTGAGCCGCGACAGCCCACGATTGTTTAGTAAAGGGACGAGCAACAAGTGCGAGTCCGGTAGTCGAGAGATGGCCAAAGTATAGGCCGCTTCAGCCTCGGCAAAGCGCCCGAGCTTGAACATCTCCGTACCGGATGCCTTATTCTGGGCAGATGCAGAGATTGCAGAAGGCGAGGCAGAAATCACCGGTCGTTCTGATAGGCGGACGGGAGATGGAGTGCGAACCGGTCCTGTCTGAGCAGGCAGTGACGAAGAGGGAGGAGCCGCCTGAGAGCTAACAGTGCCACGGCGAAAGGGAGATACGTAGGCAGTGGGTGGGTCCTCGCCAAACAGATCTGCCGTTTTGGTCTGAGTGGGAGGAGAGGGCTTTGCCTGGGGGTGCAACTTTAGACGCGTGGGGGGTTCGGGTTGTGTCGAGTCGTCGTCTGCGTCGTCGTCTTGGAAAACAGTTCGAGAACGTTCTTTTGGCTGAATGGATTGGCTCTGGTCGGGATCTTCCTGCATCCACCTAGGCCTTTCGTTTTCCCCCTCGCTATATGCCTTGGTGTTTCCACGCGAGCTCGTTGCGCGTTCCTCGTACACTTTCTGCACTCTCGACTTTCCCTCCTTCCAAAAGGCATTCGCTCGTTGGAACAGCTGAGATCCAATTTCGCTGGCTTGTGTGATAATCTTATCCGCCTGCTGTTGATAATTGGTCTCAGAAGACTCCAGGGCGGGCCGGTCTCGCGAAGGACGGTGCTGGTGCCGAGGGCGTGGCCGTGAGGAATTCATGTCACGTTGTCCGTCACTCCATCCATCAGAGTCATGGAAACGGTCACGCTGTCTCTGCGGCCCTCCGGATGCCATCTGTTCTGAAGGGATCGAGGGCGGATTGGATGTGTCCGATAGTAAAATTTCCAACGCGGCTTGTACATCAAGACCTGACTCCGTGGAGGCAAGAGCCGCTCGGGCCTGAATAGGGGAGAAGCCCATCTCGACTATTTGGCCAATAAGATGGGGTGGAGGGGAGGGTTGCCTGTGTGAGGGCGCGACATTCTGGAAAGAAGACTGTTAGGAATACGTACATGTCTACCCTGTCAGGGAGACGGCGCATACCGGTGAAAAAGAGCGTGTCGCTGACCGTTCCTGAACAGGTTGACCTAGGCCCCCTAGAATATCGTTGTCGCTTCCTGAGTCGTCGTCAAGCAAGGCGTTCTCACGATCACCGAAATCAAAGTCGCCAGGGGTCCCGGAGCGGGGAGGGGCAAAATCTTGCACAGACAAAGTAACACCCTGATCCTGCTCAGATGACGACGTAAAATCGTCCAGGTCCCATAAGAACTTCCCCTGAGATGGTGGCTCGGGGGTGGTTTCGCTAGGAGGCTTTGGCCGGGATGAAAAATCTCCAAGACCCCAATCGTCAGTCGATGGCTTTAAGGCGGAGGTTGATTCCACGTGAGTAGAACTGGTGGAAGAATCAAATGGCCAGTCGTCATCAATTCCAGTCGATATGGGCTTGGATGTCTGTGGGGATGCAATAGAGGTGGCCCCTGCAAGAGAATCAAGTCCAGCCCAGGCTGTTGAATTATGCGGTGGTGCTCTGGGCTGCTGAATCACTGGCGCTCTATCCTTTGCCACTTTCTCCGCTATGGTGAGCTTGGCACTACTGGAGCCACTTCCAAATGACCCCGAAAGTAGATCACCGAACGCGTCTCCTGAGGTGGTCGCCGCCACACCACCATTAGACTTCTGAGCTACGATAGCGGGCTTCGATGATGGAGTTAGGGAACGAGAACTTGACGAACTTGAACCAGAGGCGGCCAGCATCGCAAAGGCATCATATTTCGGGCGAGGGGCACCTGATAATGGTGCAGGGCTCGCGCCCAGCTTAGGAGCAGGTTCAGAGGGCCTCAAGGGTGCAGAGGAGTTCCAGAGGTCAGCGAAAGAATCAGCCATCGTGATGAGAGTAGATTTTGCTTTTGTGTACGACAATGAGATGGCGGGTACTGGGCTGGCCCTAACCCTAGCACAGCATAAGCGGGCCGGGGCCGTTCGGTCACCTCAGTACAGGATGCTCTTGGCCCCATGCATCCGCTGTGCTCCCCATCGACTATTGTCGCCATGCTCGAGAGGTAGCATTCGTTTGTACTCTTCTCCTTCAAGTGATTTTAGTAAGCCTTATTACTTGACAACGCCAATATTTTACCCAAATTCTGGTATGTCATCCTACCTCCGACACTGCCTCGTTTTGACCTTACTCCAGTGCCTCATATCGGCCACCTCTATACACTGGTGGTAACGGATATCTTTGCCAGACATGCCCGGCTTGCTCGGCCAGATGAGCATGTCAGCTTTCTTACTGGCACAGACGAACATGGCCTCAAAATCCAGAGAGCGGCCGAAGCACAAAACCTGGAGCCCAGGGTGTTCTGTGATCGTTTAAGCGAGCGCTTTCGTGTATGTTTGTATACTCGCCAGTGGGTTCCCGCATACTTATACTGAGTGTCATTGCCTAGGATCTTGCGGATAAAGCGAACACATCATTCACTAGATTTATCCGAACTTCAGAGAAAGACCACCACAACGCCGTCCAGCACGTGTGGGTAGGTAACCAAAAACCCCTCGCGTTATTTCCTTTTTCTCACCTCGTCACAGCGCTCATTAGACGCTAAAGGTTTAATCTACAAAGGTTCCCACAAAGGATGGTACTCGGTCTCCGATGAGTGCTACTATACGGACAATCAAATCGAACATCTCAAGAATCTGCCAGGTGCTCCAAATGGGCCAAACGGGGAGATTTCTGTTTCTAAGGAAACGGGATCCGTGGTGGAATGGACAGAAGAAGAGAATTACAAATTTCGTCTGTCGCAATTCCGCGATTCCTTACTGGCGCGGTATCAGTCGGACCCACAAGTGGTTTACCCTCCTCGGCAGCATGGTAACGTCCTGGATATGTTATCTGCGCCTCTTGAGGATTTATCCGTGTCACGTCCCCGTTATCGTCTGCATTGGGGGATATCCGTCCCAAATGACCCAGCGCACACGATATACGTGTGGTTTGACGCCTTGATCAACTATTTGACCGGGATAGGATACCCTTGGGACACAGAGGGACAGAAAATGCGGTCGTCCTGGCCACCAGATCTTCAAGTCGTCGGTAAAGACATAATTCGGTTAGCCATGTATTTTGTTATGTACCTAGATCAGATCTCTAACCTCAACAGCTTTCATGCAATATATTTTCCAGCCATGCTTCAAGCTTTAGACTTGCCGCTTCCTAAAAGGATTTTAGCTCACAGCCACTGGACAGTCAACCGGCGGAAGATGTCCAAGTCGATCGGCAACGTCGTGGACCCATTCCAGGCCATGGAGGTTCTCGGCACAGACTTAGTGAGATACTATCTCGCGCGCATTGGCGGTCGCTTTAAAGATGACGTCGGTGAATCAAATGTGGCTGTGACGACATCACGTGAATTGATTACTTCCCCAGATTGGTCCAGCGAACAACTGGAGAATAACGCTGCGGAACTAGAGTCATTACTCGGGAACTTCTACCTACGCATTACTTCTGCTGCCATTCGAAGGCGTTTGCCTGAGGATTTCCATTCGCATCTACGGGAATCACTGGAGCAGTCACTGAATACCGAGAGTCTGAAAGAAGTGGCGAATCGCCTGCAACGGTTAGCTTTCATGGTGGATCATCATCTCAAGGAGCTTCGCGTTGCTGAAGCCCTGGAGGCCATAATCCACCAGCTGAAAATGGTCTGTCCAGCTCTTTCTTTCACCATCGGACGTTTGTTGACATTTCCCTCCCAGGCCAATATTATGATGAATGCAACAGAACCATGGGCCAAGAACACACCGAAAGCTGTCACCGGGAGGGTGTACGCTCTATCTCTTGAAATCCTGCGTATCTGTGGTATTTTGCTCCAGCCCTTTATCCCTTCCAAAGCTGGTATGTTATTGGACGCCATGAATATACCCCGATCAGAGCGCATGTTACAAGATGCCCAGTATCTCCACAGCTCGGTGGATAATATCACACCAGGGGTCAAGTTGTTTTCGCGCGCGTCAAAAACGATGGACTAGAAAGTGGATCAGCCACTGTGTTTTCCAGGTGCCCTCTCCTTGACACAATTAGGGCGCTTTGTAGCGACACATCTCCATCCTGTACGAAACGTTTCACACCCCGATGGTCACCTGCACCGTTGCGGCCTACTACCTT
>Ga0137358_10000660_pt1 | contig 16666 bp, 15 predicted proteins | sample Mad1_20_16metaG_FD_105551 | JGI IMG/M metagenome (GOLD analysis project Ga0137358, IMG submission 105551) | Vadose zone soil microbial communities from Angelo Coast Range Reserve, California, USA - Mad1_20_16 metaG | ecosystem: Environmental > Terrestrial > Soil > Vadose zone | place: USA... | reverse complement strand
TCCTTCTCACAGCGATCGCTGACTCTTTTAGGGAAATCGCGGCATTTGAAGGCTGTATAGACATCCTGCCAGTCTCCATCTGGGTCCGGTATCCTGAGCACCTGACGCTCGCAACGTTGCATAAGGCCATAGTGGACAATGAACCTGGTGTGGAGAAACTCTCGTCCTGGATCGATGAGCCTGAAAACAAGGCATTTAAAGGGTGGATAAGATGCGAAAAACGGCTGAGTCACCAGTCTGTGCGTTGGATGGCAATGATATTCTTGAACAGGGCAGTAGTTATTATCGATACGAAATGGAGAGAGGAATAAAGACCTACAAGAGTGAGGCTCACCGAGACGAGGAGAAAAATGACGACATATGATGTTTTCCTCATCGTGGGCGACTCTCTCAAGTTTTATGCACGGTATCTCACCGCCAGCTCAACCCATTTGCCCACGTTCATCTTACATATCACTATGACGTCATGTCCCAATCCGATCCTGCCTTGCCCTTGGGACCAAGCCACGTTGATGGACAGTACCCTCAAACGCAGGGAACGCCCTGGACCGCAAGCTGGTATCTCTCGGCGATCATCTACCCCCCCACAGATGGTCAACGCGAGTTTTGACGGCAGGGCACGTGGATGTCCAGATCACATCCCAAAAGGTACTGGCGCAATGAACGGTCGAGACGACACCTGAATCGCACATAACTCAAATTGGTCAACCGAAGACACTCGGCTGCTGAAGCGGGATCGTTTGCGCTTTCCGCTTCAGAGCCCTGAAAGAACTGAAATACATGGCCGAAATGCCCGCTTCACTGGCAATGGCACCTGCCTGTGTGTCAGCCTGTAACTAACGCAAAGGCATTACCACTCCGACGTTGCCAACAATAACACATGTTACTCACGCACCGGGCGCTGGTGATAAAAGAAAATTGCACAACAGAGGCCGTTTATTAGCCATGATCGTTATGTGGTGGGTGTCTCTCTGACGGCATTCACATGAGGACGATAACACAAATTTTTGGGTAAAACCTCGCACAGCAAAGACAGTAATACAGACAGTGGACAAAGCACTCACGCCGAGGCCTGCAGAACGTCAGGCCCTGGATCGCGAAACCGGTAAATGGATCGACTCACTTATACTTACTACGGGGTGATTGACAAGTGCATCGACACCTGCAGGCGGGATATGAACAATCGGTATGAACGGTTGTCTGCAGGCATCCACACCCCTGCCGTTGAATAGGTTCCATGTGCCCTTGACAGACGGAGATTCGGTTTCCCATACAAAGCTAACATGATCGCAAACATGCTCACGGCACTCACCTATCTCGATATATGCATATATCTGTAATATCTCCCAGTGAAGTAACACCTCGATTACATCCCTGTCTATTAATATATTGGGCCATGCCGTTTATGCAGCCAATAATGCACACAGCACAGCATGTTAAGACCGCCCTCTAGGACTACTATCAAGCACACTGCCAATGGTCAGAGTTGCGAAGTCTCCAGTACAGCACTAGTATGACTTCCAATCACGAAGTCCCTCAGCATCAGTGCAGCGCCTGGGGCCAGGACTGTAACTACAAGGGGCGCAAAGGCAACAGACCCTGAGGGAACAACGTAGAAGCCCTCTAGTAGAAAGCGCTTAGAGTTGGGTGCCTGGACGTTAAGCCTTCCTGAGGGCCACTTGCGACTGTACCAGAAAACACCGATGTGCCCTCACTACAAGTCGTTACTTACAACCAGCCGAGTAGTTGCCTCGATGACGGCTGAAGCTGACCTGGTTTCCAGGCCGTCCGTTTCACGGCGTACCAGTTGTAGACTCAATCGACAACGGTAAATAGATCCCACCCAAGGATATACCAACCTGAGATGTCTACTCAACAAGGATGGTGGCGGCGACGCGCGCATATAGAAATGCCTGGGATACCAACACAGTCAAGGTATACAATCCTGTGATGTTTTGCAATGTCTACAACGATTTGGAGGAATGGAGACGGAGGACTGCCGGTGGAAAACCGCATAGAATATGATAGACAAGGGGGCGATGGCGGCGGCCGAGACACGCGAGCAAGAGTGAACGCAGTCGACACCAGCGATCAAACCAGCGATGGCTGCAGAGAATAAAATCCGGGAAGCCTGATGTCATGACATAGTAACTATATGCATATCCCACTGCACCATCGATTCATGAGGCGTGCGCCGCGAGAAAAGACATACAGAACACATTCAAATTGAGAGGAGGATAAGAGATATATGGGGTACGATGAACCTTGTAAACCTCCGAACTGGGACATGATATGACGTGGACAGGACCACCACCAGGCCCGCGTCGGCAACGAGTTTCGAGGGGGCATTTTTTACTTGGTTGTGTTTCTGAAATGTCGATAATGTGGTTCGGTTCGGATACCGCGTACACGTCACGGTCTAGGGTAATGGAGGTCCCAATATTTCCTCCCCCAGGACAACGTGTAAGATAACACGAAAATGGGGTAGCCTTGGGCCGGAATCTGGAGCACCCGAATCTATGCTACAGTACCTTGATCACCTTTGCGAATGATGTTTAGTATAGGACACACTGCATGCCCTGTTGCCTGACATACGGGATCGCATTGTGAACCAGATCAGTGTGTATTATGTTGAGGTTGTGGTTGTCGACTACAAAAGCGAACAGTTTGGAAGGTGCAAACACAAGCCGCCGAGATCGCACTCGCATAATGGGTTTTCTGTGAGCGAATTCGCGCGCTTCCAGTGTCCATTCGATTCGTGAATAGCTTTACAAACGAACATGACTGTTTTACAACCATGACTGAATAGAAATCACATCCAAATGGACGGCGCCCTCTGGATCCGTCATGCTCCACTAAGTCTCGAGGTCGGAAGGAACGTCTTTAAGTCTAATCACCATGACCGTGATGTTATCATTCGTGTATCGTTGCGTGGCCTCGTGAACCAATGTTTTCGCCGCCTCTTGGGGATCCGCGATGGTCCGTATAAGTTGACAGGCTGTCTGGTCATCCAGAACGTCCCAAATCTGCGTTTCATATGTAGAGCCGATCAGAAACGACGTTTGCCTCTGAAGAATTAGCTACTCACCCCATCGCAGGCCAATATTAGCATCTCATCGTCCGCAGTCAACTCCGTCTCCGTGGTGTAAGGTGCGCCAACAACAAATTCCTTCATGGACGAGTCCCCTAAGCTCCGCGTCACAGCCAGCACACCGTTGACCCGTCCGCTCATGACGAAGCCCCCTGAGTCCATAATCCGCTTCGCCTCTTGTTTATCTGTACCCTTGTGATCGTACGTAAGTCTCAAAGCCCGTCCCTTACGACAGAGAACGCCACGGGCATCCCCGGCATTGGCAACGTAAAGCATTCGGCGGAGGGGAGGCCCATCTGGGGGTTGCTGTAGAACGGTAGAGGCAGCTTTTTCAGAGGAACTGGCGCTAGATGATGATGAGCGTGGTGGGGATGACAGTGACCGACTAGATTGACTGAACCGCTTAAAAGCTTTCTTTAGTCGGCTGGGTGACGACGTCTTGCTTTGGCCATCAGAGGCTTCACCATTTGCACTTGTTGTGTCATCGAATTCTGCACCCTGGGCATCCTTGCCAGAAGTGGGAGTTGGCGGCGAGTTAGGCAAGGCCTTGAGGAAGGATTGACGCCCCTCAGCATCTTCGATGCGAAGGAAGGCGGTGACTGCCGTGCATCCAGAATGTATCTTGCCATGAGAATCTTCGGAAATTTTTGACAGGCTTGTATCTACTTTGTGGAATGTCTGATTGTATACTTCAGGCACACTGGCTTCAGGATTGGCTTGAAGGGTCGAGAGCATGTACTAGAACGAAGACATAATGAACATCGTGGAATGCAACGATTCCGGACTCACCTGATGGAAGTTCTTGCCGCACCAGTCAGCTGCCTCCCTGCCAGCATGTCCGTCAAAGACGGCAAAGAATCCTTGGCCATGCACCCCATCAAAATCGAACACGTAAGAGTGCGCGTCTTCCATTGTCCGCCTGGGTCCCTTTTCGTCCAACACGCCAAACCGAAAAGTTGGTTGGGTAAGGGACCAGAAATTTGGCGTCTCCCTGCGCGTGAGGCTGCACGAAGGAAATTCTCAGTGGGGAGAGGAACTTACGGTGGCGACGTGAGGTAATCCGACGCCCGCTGGGTTGTCCGCGTGTGAAACATTGTTGGGGTCGTCTTCGGAGGTTCTTGTGAAAATCGATCTCATATTGGCGTGTGAAGCGGCACGGCGGCTGTATGAATGAACGAGTCTGAGCGGGGGAAAAAGAACCAGTTAGTTGTACACACCTTTGGGTAGGTGATTCTCAACCGAGGAGGATGGCAGACAAAAAGTGCAGGACGCCACTTGGAAGACACAAGTTGTGCCGTCGATGGCCAGGCTGAGGGCTAATGCACGTGCACGTGACTGTCTCAGATCACGACTCCGTTCAGTTCACATGCACGCATATCTCGCTGCAAAAACGTTCGAACAGCGTAGTCAATCCATCCATAATCTCTAAAAGGGCTTCCTCAGGAAACACACCGTCTTGTCTTGTTGTGCATCCATCACGCATGTTGTGATGCATGCTCCCATTCAAGATCGCCTTGATCATAAACCCACGTCGCCGCCTGTGCCTCGAACACCGCCCTGTCGAGTTGTGCACTGATCCAGAAATCAAAATCTGATTCCCGGGCTTGCCACATGCCCAAGCGCCGAATTCCAGCGCGATGCAGCCGCGCATAGCACCCTTGTGAGCAGTTCAACTTCGGTAAACCTAGTTTGATTCAATCGTTCTCATGGGTAGCCAAGTGCCGCCGGCTTAAAGCCTTCCGCTTAACGTCTGTCTGTCTCGAGGCATCCTACGGTAGCATGGGTTTCCAGAGTTATTTGAGTTCTCCTCGATGATGTGAATTTGTTGCAGCAGTGATCAATCAGGATTGCCTCATCCTCCGATTACACCGCTGGAGGGAAGTAGCTATTTGTGGGTCTAATGTGCAGCCTACCTACTAGTGACTCTGCTTCGGAAGATGTCAACTAACTGATTCAGAGATGAAAGGTCCCCGCTTTACCCTCATCGTTCTAGAACTTAATTTGGCCGCACCCTTCTTCCCCAAGCAGGTAATTCGAACTGGCTGTGGTCTGATCACGGTTCCGACTGTCTGTTATTATTATTTGAAAAGTGCCTAAACGCTTATTGCCGAGGAAATGCTGCCCTGTCGTACTTGCCCTTCCACGTGTCGGTGCCGTACATAACTTTTGAAAATAAACACGCTTTACAAAAATTGGGGGTCTTCCCTGCACGTTCCTGTAGGAAAAAAAAATTTAAATGTCATGCATCATGACGACACGTTGCGGACACTTGTCCCGCGCTGGAACGAAGCATGAGCAGCGGCGGCAATATGGCACAAGACAGTCTCCCAGCATGAAGCATTACGTTTTGCAACGCGTCAACTGTGGGGTTTGAATGCAATCGGAGGTGGAAATTGTGCGACGAATAAAATGAGCTTTTGATGGCGTGAGGAATCAAACTTGTACTTCTATGGCCGACTGAGATGACCAATGACAGGCGCAGACCTGGCTCTTTCATGACCCCAGTGCGGCCCCCCACATGCGTCAACCACGCTGATTCAGAGTGCTGTGTCTCGTGCCGTGATATTTGATGCCCTCGAGAGAGATCGAGACTCTTTCAACAACCCGTAGTGAATACCTGCGGTCGGGCAGCAGCGTGATGCGGAACAAACCTGCCAGTGTCAGGGCCCTCGGAGGCCACGGCTCAGGTTCCCCTTGAAGAGAATACAATACCTCCAGGCAGGGTTCCATTCCTCAGCCTATGACTGATATGGTCTGCACAAGAACCACACCATGACACAGATGGACAATAGCAATGCTAGATCCACGGAACTCCGTTTGGGGAAGCCTGCGTGTTGTTTGTTCACACTAGTCCGAGAGCGCTTGGTGGCGTGATCTCACCGTACAACGCCCTGGGTCTCTGACTTGGACGTGCGGCGATTTCAACAAGCCCGCGGAAGCAGATAGACCCCCTTACGAAGGACGGCATGAAACAATCTGGGCGCCAAAGGCCCCGGAAGGCCCAGGACATTGGGGGGAAGGCATCCGACAGCGTCCGATGGGTGCCTCGTGCTTGTGGCACCTGTGTCAAGTGACGTCCTCGTATGGACCGCCGACCCTTTTTACATACTCATAATTGGCGTATTGGGGAAGCTTCGTGCCAGAAGATACTCACTGGAACCACACCGAACCCTCGGGGACACATGGACCGCTTTTTTAAGTTGTGTAAAACAGCAGAATTTCCGAAAAGAGAATTTGGCACGGGAAACCAGATTCGAGATGACGGCGAGGTGACGCAAGTTTCTTTGATGCGCGCTCATCGGGGTAGTTCTACCACTGTCCGCGTCAAAAACCTCCAATGAAGAGCGCGGGTGCATTGTGCGGTCAATAATGATAAACGACAGTCCTATAACTTAAAAACTGTATACAATAATGTTGAGAAGTACAGAATACGAACAGTGTATGTATGCACTGGTATAATAATGCTATAAAGTTCGGTAGCACAGCAGAGTGATACGGACGGTTGGGAAGTGCACGAGGAGAGCAGTGATGCATTACTATTAGAATTAGTGGTATCGACTGGGCTGGGTATCGGCGGACGATGTCCCCGCGGGAAACCTGTCTTGTGTATGAGAGAACTGGATACGGGACAAGAAGGTTAGGGAAGTTGAGGGTAATGACGGGAAGGCTCCTTACGTAGGAATCCATAGGCTCCAAATGCGATGGATCTGGGGGCATCCAATTGGACACAGACTGCATATTTTCGTAGTATCTATAACCGGAACCAGACGTCTGAGCTACACGAGGGACTCCGCCCAGAGGTGCAGATGAAGAATACTGCTGCTGAGGTGCGGGAGTATAGAGCTGGTCCACGGGTGGTAGGGTGAGGTACGAGTTGGACAGCTCAGGTATCATAGACATATTGGAATGGTGTGAAGAGGGGGCGTGAAATTGTGAGCTCGAGCTAACGGGAAGAAGACTGTCCATGCGGTGAGTGATGGTGTGAATGGATTGAACTCTACACCACGCACCTGGACCGATGCCCAGGGTCCATCAAAGAAGTCATCGAATGAGGGTGGTGAGGCTGTCCATGAAGGTCACTAAATGTATGTCAGCTGGGTGCAACGAGGCATGGGAGTCAAAATACCGCTCACCTGGGTCTCCGCAGAGTCAGAGGAGGCAGGTCGAGCTCTGGCAATTCGCGTTTGGGGGGTGTGTGGTGCCTGGTCGGCGGAGTTGATCCCTCAGATATCCCCGAAGAGCTGGCGGTCGATGGTCGAACGTCGGGATGGTCCATATGAATGGAGTCTACCCTTTTGGTGGGAGCCCTCTTTCGTGGCTCGACCCCCACAGGCCAAGTGCACTGAGTGGCATATGAGACTCGCCGAAAGAGGGACTCTTTACGATAAACTCACGTCTCGTTGCCCGTGTGCACACCGATGGCACTTGGGCTTATTCTCGTCGCACTGAAAAAACGTTCACTTGAGCACAAAGGCTCGGAGCAGCCGTGCCACGGCCAGGGACGAAACGGACCTTGATTTTCTTTTGACGACAGGTCATACATCCCGTCTTGCTGCGAGTATATTTGGGTCGTCTTCGCTGGGTGGTGTCCGCAGCTCTGGGAAGGGGCGCAGCAAGATCAAGAGGATTGCCAGTGGCAGGAGACTGGGACGACGAGTAATAGGGCGGCAGGTAATGCGCTGAGGACGAGCTGGTGGGCGAGGAGGGTCAGCAAGGGTCGCAGGTTGATACCGAATGAAGGGACTCGCTAAGATAGGTTGTCGGCCATACTATTTCGGACGGTTCTGGAAGTTGGGATCGACGGACGAGGGAGCCGTGGAAGTTATTCTTTGGGACTTATAAAGTCCAGGGATGGGAGCCCTGTTCGAGCGGTCGAACCAGGCGACTGCCGGATCACCGCGTATCGGGAAAGGATCGCCGAACGAGAGATCTCAGGGTGCCAGTGCCATTTTGTCAACTTTCCTCACGGAATCAACTGCGCAAATAGAATCGTGCGCTCCCAGACACCCGTGCCACGCGCGTCCTGTGTGTCTCCACAACGTGGAACAGAAGGCAGATTGGAGGCACAGCGGAGACGGAATTCCCCTTGCCTTCAGTTGCCTGCCAGTTTGCCAGGGGCCCACTTGGCCCAAGAAATGAATGTCGCGATGATGTGATAATATGCGGCCATGGGGCAGCTCTTACCCTTTTCAGTCAAGCCAATTCGGATTCGGGCTTCTCGTTTGAAGAACATCAATCCAAGAAAGTTTACGACCTTTATTATTGCCCTTTGCCTCACTGTCTCTTTCTCGGTGCCCGAGGTGGCCAAAAAAAAATACTTCGCGGTCACGCGCACTCGAACTCTCAGCTCTGTTTGGCCACACCGCTGGCCGTCAGCTCGTATCTCCGCCATACATCCCCTGTGCGTAAGATCTCACTGTCAACGAATTTTTTTCATAGGCCCCGGCCTCCCCTTGTTTCTATTTATTTTTTCGACAGGCAACACTCCCATTACTGCACAAATACTACCACGAAAGTGCAAAACGTTGTTCGTTGCCTTGCCTACCCCCCTGCTAGCCCTTTTTCGGATCGCGCGACCTCCCGAAAGCGCGGCATTTTGCATCAGGCAATAATCCTCGACGTACCAAGTTCAAGGACTCCACTAAACAAGAAAATTTCGATGCGCCTCCATCGCAGATGATTCCGTGCATCCCTTTCCCGCGGATTCATTTGACAGCCTATATAACAACATCTCTGCATTCGCCACTGTTTCCGTCAGGCCCCGCCAGAATCGCGTCCGATGGAAGATAGATCGGGTTAATTGTGTCCGTGATCGCACAGGAAAAAAGTGCACTACATCTCGTCACATCTAGATCACATTCCAATGCGATGACAGGATCTGAGGGCGCACTGGAAACTCGGAATTGTGAGAATCAAAACACCGCTCTTGGGAGTGGAGTGGTATGGAGATGGTGCGAAAAAAAATGACAATCCGATGAAACATCTCGAACTGAGGGGTGCTCGCACCTAGAGGCAGGGCTGAACACCGCACGCCTTACAAGTCTGTATTCATCTGTCCTGCTACCGTACGGAGGGCCCATCTAAAAGTGACCTAGCCGAGAAGGTGGGCAAAGACCGTGAGCTGGTGGGAACGAAAAGGGGAGAAAGAGAGAGAAAAGGGAGAAGACGGAACGAACTGAGGTGACGACGCTTGGTGCTTGGTTTCGGTCTCGCCCGGACGGGAAAAATCGGACAGCTGGATTGACCTTGAAGGTACTGTTAGCAAATACAGTACCTGGTTGGGGGTAAGTTCGACCAGTCAAATATTCCACGTCAGGTTCGTTGCGATGCGCATTGAGTGTTATACTCCTGAGATCGCTCGGATCCAACAGAATTGCTCCTACACACGGTATAACCTAGTTTATCGCACAGAACGTTGTCGGTACACGGAAGTACAGATATTCCGAGATTGAAGAGGTCGCTAGAATGGCGGTACCACCGCTCTTAGGATATGTGCCATCGCTGAGCAAGACGATTCGATCCTGAAGCCCGGTCGATCACACTAGTTCCTGCGGGTAATGAGATGAACTTTGAACCTCCTCGGGACTTTGAACCTTCACGGAAAAACGAAGCAGGCTCCTTCCGCGATTCGAGATAGTCACCAAACGAAGGAATGGTGACTTTGTCGCGTTTGAAGGATAGTACCATCATGCTGCCTTTGATGACCAGCCAGAGAATGAACGAGCGAGGACAATAGCTTATAGGCATGTAGCCAGAATGAGGGCTCCTTCGACGAAGAGTGTGTGTAATAATTGTGTCAAAACAAGGTGGGGTCTTAGTAGGCAGAACGAAGCAAATAAGCGGAGAAGGAACAGGGATTAGTAGAGCCAAACAACTAAGCTCCAGACCAATAGCAATTAGCCTAAAAAATTTGCGGTGTTCTGTGGTGGTGGCCCAACGAGAGTGCAGAAGCGCGAGACTAAGTTGGCTGAAGAAGCAATTGAAATTCCACATGGGCGAAACATCTCAGAACGTAGCCGGATGTATTTCCGATACTAGACCTGGTCTTTTTTTTTCTTCCTCCGTTCTCCGCCTTTTGGATCAAGTATTTTGGCAATCAATCCGTCTCCGTTTCGTTTTCTCCCGATCACGATTGTTCCCCTGGATGGCGAGCCACCAACCACCAGCGACGGGCATTTTCATGGCCCCTCCCCAGAGAGACCGGAACCGCGGGGGCCAAGAGCCGGAAACTCGGCCCTGGCCGGAAATGCCGCTGATCCACCTGTTCGTCCGCGCCCTTTTTCCCAGTGAGTACTAGTGATTACGAGTGGGTGAGAAGGTGAGTGCTGTACTTGAACATCAAAGGGACTAGGAGAATAATTCAGCTGCGTCTTCAGCTCGCCGCCACACCTTCCCTGGGCTCCCTGGGCTCCTCGGGGTTTCAGGATTTAAGAACCGCCCATGTGCTGCATGTCCGCGCTCTCGGGAGTAGACACATTACTAACGGTTTGTACATAAACGATACATAAGGCTATTCGTTCCCTTCCTCCAAAAAGTACGTCAAGAGACACACGCTTGCCAGGGGTAGTACTTATCAAGACGTCTATGAAAAAGGAAACTGTAAAGGTTCGTAAGCTCACTTGAGCGCCGCTCAGCGTCGGTGACCCATTTTGGGATGAACCCGAGTGCTTACGCGAGAACGACGGGGACGTGGGCGAGTGGGGTAAAAAGTTTATCCCCAATGGTTCGTACCTCAAGTCAACAACCTGATTCGAGATTGTCCCCCCAAATTATGTCTATTATCCTACTAGTAAAGTACCACGTGGTTCTGAAAAAATTCGAAGCTTTTGAAGTCTTGAGTTGCTGCATATTTGGCGTCATGATCCTCCTCGGAAATCGGCTCCAAGTCGTTTTTAAACTGGGAAATGAAAACTCATCAAATATACACTACACGAACTTGCGTGTTCCAAAAATTGGGTTTGACCATGGGTGGACCACTGTCCTCGAGTTCGAGAAGGAGCGCATGTGTTTAATTGCTGTAATACGATCCTAACGGACACTGACAAAAGGCACTTTCCGCCTGCCAGTAACTGGATTCTGTTTGACATGGACACGCGCTCGCTACATGCCATCCAACATCAGTCTTAGGCCCAGTTTCCTGAATCTGGACCATCTGAAACCTATTTTCGGTACCTGATAATAACTCGAGGACTGGATCGATTTCATATCGAGTAAATCCACCAAATAATTAGGCAGGTAGGAAACCCTAGCCACGCAAAGACGATGTTGAGGTCCACGTTCACGCGTCCAAAACTACATTGCCAAAGAAGCTTTAATTTTTCTACACACATTTGACGAAATGGAGGTTCCCATCAGACGAAGTGATACGACCATGGAATATTGAAAGTACGTGGGGAATGTAGATCGTGAATATATGATGTCCGTTGTTGCGTCTTCGGAAAGACTCGGAGCAATCGAAACAATTACGGGGCGGTGGCGTTGGAGTTTCCCTTTGAACAGGGCCCATTGGAGGGAACACCAAGTAGCGAGGCTTCTCTTAGACTCGAACCAGGTCGAGAGGACCTGGGATGTTCAGTCGTGGAATGATTAGCATGCGGGGGTCGGTGTGCAGCAAAGTTTAGCCTTACGAATCCTTGGATTTTCGATTAGGTTTGGGCCAACCCCAAACCTCACGGATCCACCGCTCCATTGGCACCTCCTGCTTCATGATTCTAACGATCCATGGGTGGGCTAACATCTCTTTTGGCGTTGGACGCAGTGCCGGATCAACCCGTAGACTAAGAGAAGTAAATTCAAATGAGACACGAGGAAGACGGGCGAAGGGCCGCACGTCTCTTTGATGAAGTCCTTCATGGCATCACTCCAACGTACATCTGCTTCGTCTTCTAATTGGGGTGGCTAGACGTAAAAAGGATATATCGCACGCCACGATAGAGAAATGAGATGCGCACCTCGCTTTGCGTAATATAAATCATGAGTTCGATGGGCGGCATATCACTAGAGAATGGGAAATGATTTTGCACGAGCTCAAGGAGTGATAGGCCTGTCGACCAAACATCTGCCCGGATAGAATATTCGAGACCTGAGAGGCGTTCTGGCTGCAAGGCAGGCGCATGTCAGACGCAGATATTACGTTACAGCTGAGCAGGACGAACAGCCATGTAGAGACTTGTACCAGTGAACGTGCCCGCCACGGATCCGATCAATTCACCTGAAACGCCAAAGTCGCAAAGTTTTACGACACCCTCGCGGGAAAGAAGGATATTAGAAGGTTTAATATCTCGGTGAATCAGCTTCTTTGAGTGAAGGTAAGCGAGACCCTGCAATATCTAGAGGAAGATGAGGATGGCCATGAGATTCAAGCGGCGTAAAGGCATACCCCTTCGGCGAGCCTCCCAGCGACTTTCTCACCAACCCTGGCTCCACGCTCCTTGATACGCTTGCCCACGGATTCCAAACTCTTCCCTTGGCATACTTCCATCACCACTTTGACTTCGCTGGATGATGGAGACATGTAGGCACCGTAGAAGCGAATGATGTTTTGGTGCTGAGTTGTGGTGATAAGGCCAAGCTCGCGCACGAGCTGTTTCATCGGAGCCTCGCGAGTGGTAATCGTCTTGCGAGCCATGAGTTTGCCCGTGCGCTTGTCCCTGACTTCGTGCACGGCACCACCAGCGCCTTCTCCGAGCCGATTAATTTCAACAAGGACATCGTCAGACCATTCAGTTGGTGGCTGATTATCGCTCTGCTCCTCCCCGGGGTATGTGGGCGGAGGGGGAGTGGAGCGGGTCTGGACCTCAATATCAGAGATCGTACGACGGACGTCCTCCATCGAGAGTGGCCTAGACGTGCACATCGACGGACGGATAGTGGCATCATCGACACCACTACCATTGGCTGGAGGAGAGACGGAAGGCGTCGGCGGGCCGCCATAGTAATCGCCGCCATAGCCTACTATTGATTCGCTAGTCTGACGGGAGCTAGAGCTGCCGCTTATGGCAAGCTTGAGGGTGGGCTTGCCTTTGCCGGGGGTGGCAGATGGGGCTGGGATCTGAAGGGCAAGCTTTGGTGTGGGCGAGCGAGATAAGGGCGGGTTTAGAGGGGCGAGAAGAGAAGGGCTTTCAGGCTTGGACGCTGGCACCTTGCGGATATTTAGAGGGAGGGTCGGCTGTGGGAGTGGTGGGGGGGAGGTGGACCTCTGAAATGTACGAGGGCCGTGAGGGCGTGCAGGAGCGGGATGGAGGGGCTGGCCGCTCGAATTGCTGGAAAGTAATGTAGAAGACATCGTAGTACGGGCTACGGTTATTGAGAGGAGAGAAGATAAAAGGCTGCGAGACGACTCAGGGAGGAATCGGACTGCCGGCGTCCGCGCGAAAGAAATTCCAGGTGGAGAAAGGAAGCAGCACTAGAGGGCAAGTACGCGATAACCGTCCAACGCTCGCTGGCATCGCATGGCCATGGCCCAGAATCTGAAGGCCCTTGACAACACGTCCGCCCCGTTATGTCTCTTACCGTCGCTTCTTTGACACATTGTTGCGGTACTGTGGCCGAGTGGTTATGGCGTCACGTTTAGGCTCTGTCCAATCCGTGATGGGAAACCTCGCGAGTTCGAATCTCGTCAGTGCCAGCTTTTTTGTCTGTCTTCCACTCCACACCGCCTGACTGCCACAATCTGGAATGTGTTATAGAGCCCTCCTGTCGGCCGGAAGGGCGCTGTAATTCCTCGCTTTGTATCATGTCGTCGTCGTCACATAGCGACCCTCCACCAAGGCGACCGCGGAAGCAAATTAGCTCCCTCCGACTCGACTCGATCGGTGTCGATCCTGATCGAATCGTTGGCAAAGTCCTTGTTCACATCAGACGGTCGCCCACTCATCCCGCTGTCACTCTCCACTTCGCCGATAAGACCGCTTATCAGGTCCGCGTCGATGGCTATGATCCCGTCCACCGTGGTATCCCGAAGGAGCTCGAGATGAACTCAGTACTCCTCCCTCTTTTCAAGCCCCCAGGTGGCCGAATTGACGTTCACCTTACGGTCACCCACGCGCGCTTGGTCCAGTTGAAGGACACCGTCCATGAGTGGTCCGAGACGGCGGAGAGTAGATGGAACGTCGAACACGTCGCGCTTGCCTTGAAATTCGCAGAGGAGTCTGGATGGCACTGCGTCTGGGCGACCATGGCAGAGTATGATGGCGACTTCGGTCCGTGTACGTTTCGGACCTTTGACGACGTCTATCTCGCCGAACTGCACTCATCGCCCCGGAAGCGCAAATCTCCCCAAAAGCAAGCACGCAAACCTTGAAACCGGGATGCGGGTCTAGTATTTTCTTGAGATACTAAACTTCTGGCGAGATTGTTCTCCTTCAAGTTGTTTCTTATTAGCAATGGTCAACACAGATTTTCTCTATACACGCACGCCTGTCCACAAGTTTCCGCCATGTACTTCTCTGTGCCTTCCTTGCAGGTTTTCAAGACGCCACTGCTTCCCATTCGACCTGTTGCGTTGACGTCGCAATATTATTGTATACGATATTGTATTTATTCTGTCTTTTTTGCTTCCGACTTGTCTGTCCTATCAAAAAACCTTGCTCGCATCCTTCCGGACTCAGTTCCCCCATAGCTGGTAGTATGGGTACACACGAAGACTTACGATCCCGTACCTCTGACTCGATATAGACTACCTCCCATCGCAATGTCCCCCGCCTAGCATTGCCGTGTGAGGCCGAAATCATTATTTATAAGTGCAGCTTGCCAGAGACGTCTGACTCTGTCTAGAAACCGGGATCCCTTGGATTGGGATTATAGTTGGATCACACGGCGGAGGTGGACGGAGTCTGGAATGGATCACCCAACTCTCTCTCTCTTTACTGTAAGACAGGGATAAGGACGAGTCGAAGTTTTCAATTCCCGCTGATTCCCGCTGTACAGAATTATTCGTATGGTTCGTTCACCCTGTACAAGGTAGGTACGATCGCTGTTGCAGCGCACAAGCGGTAAAGAGGGATATTATTCCGTGAAACAGGGTGTCCGCCATGACCTCACATACCATATCCCCTCGATGAGCTCACTTCCGTCAAGCCCGATCAGGTGTATACGTTCTTATGATATTGAAGACCCCATAGACGCACTTGTGCATCTAGCTGTATTGAGGAAGAAGTCACGACAAACAAGATTTGACCCCTTGGGTCCGATCAGCATTAGTAATTGTATCGCGGGGAAGACACGAGCCATTGTTACGCATCTCGACCAAAGATCGTAAGTTTAGAACGCCCCATGATTGGAGAGGTCTGGCCGCAAATATGAAGAGCTCAATGAATCTAGCTTTCGACGGTTCCAGGCCATCTTGATATATCGAATCGAATCGCCTCAAATGGAGATATTCGGACCAAGAACATGGAAATATCATCAGAGCGTACAAAGGATGGATGGATCTACTCGAGCGGGTCTAGGGTGACGAAAAGAGGTGATACTCGCAAGCCGTGTGAGGTTGTGACGGTTACTAAAATCGGCCGATCAAGGGATTCGGTATCACAAAGGCTAGGTGATGGGCGCAACATCACGTTGGACGCAGGTATCGAACATGGAGGCAGAGCCGCGTCTGTACGAATATGTCAGCACCGCTCGAAGAGTTCTGACACGTTCGTGTCGTTCCCACGGAAAATGGCAAGGGGTAGAGGTTAAGGGGCTTGATCTCGAGCGTTGTTGGGGTCAAACACCTCAGTTCTCATGGTGTCGTAATTTGTGGTTTCAAATATTCGGCCGTCAAGTGCCCCGAGGGACGTGTTTACGGCTACATCGTTCGTGAAGGGCTAAATGCTCGGGGCTCACCGATTTCCCCACGTGGGCGCGACACAAGAACTGTTTACCATGAACCATGAAGAATAAGGAGCCAAAAGGCTGGTTCCGTCTTGAATCCCGGACGAGCCTATCTATACGAAACATCCGCCGTGTAGCTCCTGATGTGTGGAGCGGCAGATGTCCTCGGCGCCCGTTTACTTCCCGTCTCTGATGAGAGCATGGTGGCTCGAAGTCGTGGGGGGGTTCGGCTTACCACTGGAGTAGTAATGGATCCAAACGGTGCGGCGGTGGGGACCACAATGACCGAGGTCGCGAATACGAGCGTTACAGTACCACATTGGCCCCAGACTTAGAGCCGTTTCCTTCCATGTACTGTATGATGGCCGCTGACGTACGGAACAGCATGGATAGAGGTCCTATTGATCCCGAATGTCTGAGCAAACCACAACTAGACCGAATGGGGGTTTATAACCAAAAGCCGCGCAAACTATGATCACCAAGCACACGAGTTGGACCAGCATGAGAACCTTGAGAGGTGATGAAATTGTGGAGTTGTAGACGCCGAGGGGATTACCTGGGTACGCTGGGAGTGGAATAGTCCACCCGATCGGGTTAAGCGAATCCATGGTCGCTGACAGTGACATTTGTTCGCGACTTGTCCCATCAGAAAGTTCAACCACGGCGGTAATTTGTTCCCTTATACAGCTGTAAATATGTAAATAGTTCATGGACCGTTTCCCTGTTTTCCTATGTGCTAGGACGGCGGCCGTTCTGATA
>Ga0137358_10000650_pt1 | contig 16795 bp, 25 predicted proteins | sample Mad1_20_16metaG_FD_105551 | JGI IMG/M metagenome (GOLD analysis project Ga0137358, IMG submission 105551) | Vadose zone soil microbial communities from Angelo Coast Range Reserve, California, USA - Mad1_20_16 metaG | ecosystem: Environmental > Terrestrial > Soil > Vadose zone | place: USA... | reverse complement strand
CTGCATGCTCTCTCTTCCTCATGTCCATGCTTCCAGGCCGACAGTAGAGTCGCGTCTGACAGCGTATTCGAATGCGTCAAAGTTGGCCGAGAATGTTCGCGTTCAAATTCGCCGTCAGCATCAAGCCAGCATCAAAAAGGGCAAATATTCGCGACATTCAACGGAGCATCATGAAGTGAGTGCCTTTCAATGGGTTTTCCTTGTATCGAAATGAAATGAAAAACGGTTTTTTAAGTTCCAAAAGCTGCAAGACCGCCATATTGCTGAGGTGGATACTGTCTTGGCCCATATAAAACGGAGCACTGGTGCAAGGTGAAAGATTATTTCAATTCATCTGAGGAATCACCCGTCTATCCGTTTGATGTGCAGCTGTCGTCACTTCCGCACGCTGTATTGCCATGACAGCATTCATGTTGTGATTACAGAGAATAGCAATTCAGTATGTGAACCTGTTGTCATAACGTACAGCATATCCGACTTAAGAAGCTATGGTATTTCACAATATCATGCGCTTCCCGGGTCAGCTTCAATATGTCACTTGTTACCCGTGGGCATATTTATCCATTAGTACATCCATAATGCGGCCGCCGCCCGTCTCTCTCGCCTCACTGGCTAGCAGAGATAGCGATGCAGGGGGTACCAACTTGCGCACCGCATCTGCAATCGCCCTGGCGAATTCAACTGGGTCCACACCCAAAGTATCCGCCAGTTCCTCGATGCGCCGTTCCACGTCGAGCTGCTTCCCCCCAGAGTGTCCACCATGGCCTAGCCCGCCGCCCCAACGGAAATGCCTCAAGAAAAATTGCCACTGTGGATTTGAGTGGAGGGAGAACGAAGTGAGGGAGAATACGTTCGTGAATGTGGACGTGTCCAATGCGACGATGGTCGCTCGGTAAGCGTACCATGCTAAACAGACGAGGAGGGTGCAGAGGAGGATGTGGACGAATGCGGTGAGCCGCATTTGTTCTAGCGGCTTCTGGACGTTGGAGCGAGTGCCCCGTTCTTCTTTCGACATGGGAGGTGGGAGGTCATCCTTCTTCTCGGTGTATGATTCGGGCGATGCTTGCGTAAAGGGACGCTCTGGAGAAGCGCTCTGCTTGATTCGAGTGCTGCTGCGAGTTGACACCATCGTTTTGATGTTATGCGGAGTGGGAGTGGTTGGCAAGTGTACTTGTTGCTAAGATGTGGATGAGCCACGAGAAAATGAGGACATTTATCAATGGTCGAGAACTGCACCAGGTGGTTACAGTAAGGCAAAGAAATGAGGGAAAGGTGCAGTGCGTGGCTTGATGCAGGCCGGAAACCACGCGCCATGCTTAAACGTGTTTAAACGTGTCATCCCCAATGACGTCATTTTATTACACAATACTACGTGTGAGTGGGACTGGAAAAAGAATATCTCAGGCGAGAACAGCAGTAGACAGAGAGCGTATGTGAGTAAGTCAATCGTCAAGGCGGCGCCCGCAGAGTCTGTCCGGGATACGAGAGAATTGATAAGATCTCCATCCGAATGGGCGATGATGGCGGGCCCAAGGTGTAGCCCGAGCGCTAAGAGTAAAGGTCCCAGGTAAAGTCTGTTTGCTTTCCAAACGTTCCTTGAAGTTACTCTCACAAGGACGGGAATACCCAGACCTTTGCCTCGGGTAGATCTTAGGAAGAAACCAGCGAAGCACGGAGATAGCGGCAACAACACAAGGCTACCAACGGATCATCCAAGCACATATTGACAATTGAAAATGCGGCTTACCATGACAACTAAAGAGGGTACGTGCTGTAAAGTGGACCATAGTAACCCGACAACTGTGGATGTGATCAGGTGAAGAATGGAGAATTGCCTCACTGTACGACGGTTAGTCGCATGGTACGGATAGGTGGAGGGACACGATCATACTCACGGGAAAGGACAACAGCACTGGCCAAAGATAAAAATGCTGAAGAGAATGAGTAAACGTTTGCGCCTATGGTCTGGTTGACCCTGGTGGCTGTAGAATTAATATCAACGAGAGCGCTCATTACGGTCTCGTTCATCTGTTGTAAAGTCCCAATAAGCCCGTTAGTCGCCCGAACGGCATTTGCTTGGGCGATATTCATCAACACCACTTCATGGGCACTGGAATTCAATGCATCCGAGAGATGGTTGACACTTGTGGCAAGCCGCACGATCAACTGGACCACCTCTACGTAACCAAGACGGACGGAAGGATCGTGGAATGTTTACTTGCGTTCATAGAGGAAAAAAGGCCTCGTTCCATAAGAGAAAAGCGCTGCCGCATTTTGTCCTGTGAGAGGTGGTCAACGCCGGGTCAGTGCCCACGACAGGTGCTTACCGAGGTGTCAAGAGTTTCGCTAAGCCGATTGTCGAGAAGTTGAAGTCCTGAGTTCAATCTCGCAGAAAAAGACCGCTCGAATTCACCAGTCAAAGTCATTAATGTTCGTAAATGCTATCCGTGTAAAGCTCAACACATAGAAACACACCAAACGAAGTCCATACCTCTGACAATGTCAGTGAGTTCTCCTCACTTTCTCGGAGTTGTATATCAAAAGCCTCCTTTTGAGGACGCATCACCTATAAAAGTATTTTAATTTGCACATTGACGTGCTACTGAAATGGCACTGCAGAGAAAATGACCTGTTGCAGTTCATGAAGAACTCTCGCCGAGATATCAATGTATATCTTGTCTGCAAGCCCCGTGGACGCTTGGAGGCTGCTAATAGAACTCTGAAGTTCCTGTGGGAGCCAAAGCACTGGGCATGCAGTCATTGTAGAAGCTCGGCAGTCTTACCAAAAGCAATGATTGCCAACGCGTACGCGCTTCATCCTCTTTCTCCGCGCGTTGCATAAGATGACGGATATAGGCAATCTTCTCGATAGTAGCATTCCTGTAGATCTCTAGCGCGAGGTCTTAATATATACGGAGATCAGAGCGCACAAACAAGGCCATCGCTCCCGAGCTCCGTACCTTTCTCGTTATTCCGCTGGTAAGCAAAGCACAGTTGCGCTATTAACAATGCAGTCAGCGAAGGGCAATCTGGGAGGAACCTGCGTACGAATTTCACGCAGATAGCCAGAATAACTGGCCCAGGACTGAGTACTCCTGGAAAGTGCTCTGTAATGGCTGGGTAAATGAATTAGACTCCTCGAAAAGGTGCACCCACTCTACACAGATCCCATGAGGTGTACGATCACTTAACCCTCCCTCTTCTAAGAACACCTCGCACTCGAGGGGGATCGAATGAACTTCGGCGGTCCGCAACTCACACAGAGTCATAGCGATCGCGGCTGTCGATGGGGTTAATAATGAGGGGCATGTATGCGTGTAATGGGCCCGTACCTTTTACCCTCTGACCGGCATCCATGTCTATTTCAGCACATCTGACGCGTATACGGCCAGCAGCACGGCGAAAACAATCTGGCTTTCTCATGTAGAGACCTGTAATCTCGAGAGCTTCCCAGCAGGCCTAATCAGGGCATTAAAATGCTCACTATCCACAGAACCAATGATATCTTTATCGAGCCCAATGTCTGTGTGAAACACTGAATGGATAGCTAGTTTTTTGAGACGAGAGGTGCCAACCTGGGTACACAAGGTCCTGGGGCACAGTGTGTTCTGCACCAGGAAATGGTTCAGAGGGGTCATGTCTGCGCCAGGAGAAGGCAAGAGGATGGACTCCGGTGACTGATAGTATAATTAACACCGTAGTGAGCCGCATTATGGAACAGTCTCAGTGAGAGTGTCGAAGGTCGATTGAACTGCGACTGGTTTACTCTACTGATCACGTGCACACAGGCAGAGTACCGATATTCGGCGAAAGTCGCTTGACTGTTTACCTTCACGACCCACTCCTTCACTTAAAGGTGTATTTTGCGAATTGATTCTTGCTTCCCGCATCTCCTTTGTTGCTCTCGAGGATGTCCCTTCGGTTTGAGTGCCCATTGCGGAAGGACTACTGATGTCCCTAGCACCCGGTATGTTCCGATGTTCAACCCGAAGATGGTTTCAGTTACGCTGCACTTGATTGAGGGCGGCGGAAGCGGCGGAACTTCTTCTACAAGACGTTTGGTCGATCTACGAAGCGGTGTGAGTTTCTTCCGCCTCCGGTGATCCGTAGAAACGCCGTTCTGACGCCGAAGTCGTCCCGTGTACCTCGAAACGCTTTCGTGATGCGTGTCACAGAAAGAATGATGGCCAACCTTTTCCTTCTGAGGGGCCGCTTTTGATCGTTGTCTGGCACGCCGGGAGCAGGCTCTGTCACCCGATCGCCAGAAACCCGATTCACCCGAGCGCGCACAATGTAGTCTGAAAGCTTAAGTTTTGCTTTTCGGAACCGTATTCAATGCGACAAGTCGGCACCTCACCTCAACATGATGGAGCATTTCACCAACAAAGACACATGTGAAGCGGATGATAGCAATACGGTACTGACCCGATATACTGTAAGATTTGGTGGAAGTCGGGAAAGACAGATTCCCGAAGAGCCTTCGGACAGACAATGGATCCGAAGCCTGATACCTTCCGGGCTCGTCATCTGTCCCTTTGACCTTTTCCCGTTGTCTGTGATGTACCGTACAGTATGTCTTTATTATATTGATTACGGTCGTATTCCCAGTCGTAAATTAGCCAGCTGTTGAACTTCAGTTTGTAACGAATCTACTAGGTGACAAATCGTGCGGCGTATATGAAGGACAGACGAGCTATGGTTACAGCAATTAAATTACGAGTGCCCACAGAGCGAATAAGGCTACGTAACGACGCGGACGAGGGTAGCCAATACAGAGAGAAGGAAATAGGGTGAAATCATGGGTATCCGACATACATCAAGTCATACATCCAACGACATGTGGGAACGAGCTACGTACAGTGTGAGGAAAGAAATGTTTATCGGCGCTCCTCCGCACGGTGCTTGCGGTGGCTCGAGATTCCTGCAAGAGCACGGGCTTCCCATGGCCCTGGCCCTTCGCCATCGATCCAGTTGCATGTGACCGAGTCACGTTCGAAGTCGCCATCTTTATAACCGTAACGCCTCTGGAGCAGTTTCAGAAGCGGATTGCGGAGGGCTGGGTCCATCCGAACACTCTCTCCCGGATGGTAACTTCCTATATCATGCCGCGAGAGGCTTTCCTCAAACAGGGCCTCTTCAAACGTACAGCCGCAATTGAGGTGACCGGGAGGAGCCATCCGGGGAGGATGGGCACGGCGTTCGCGGCGTGAGTCGTGCCACGCGCACAAAGCGTTGCCCGCACGGTTAAGCGAGCAGAAAAGCTTGATGCGGGCATCAGTACGCGCTTTCCATGATGCGGCAAACGAGGGGGAAGCGGGAAGTTGTGGCGCAGGCGTTGGCAGACCACTTATCGATGATGATGATGGGTACAAAGGCCCTGATGCGGGATTAGCAAGCTCATTTTCAAGCTCGCGGATTCGTAATCGAGCTGATTCATTGATGAGTTCCAGCTCCCGAACTTTGTTGCGTAGATATCGAAGCTCATCGTCACTGGAGCGGTGCGACCGGTTACCCGCGGGCATGACAGTCGTGGGGGTGATGGGTACTGGGCCACGACTAGAGGGGATGTGGGCCAACTGCGGGATAACCAAGGATGGTGCTGAGGTGGAGGCCCCACGTGTCTGAGGATAGGCATTGAAAGAATCCGAATATCCAGACGTTGGAAAAACAGGGGGGGATGCGTTAGGATTAGTGTAGCTAGAGTGACTGTTGTCTGGATATTGCAGGTATGACATTGACGGGCTGTTCGAGTTAAGTGACCCAGAGGGGGATGAGATGTTCTGAAAGGACAAGGCGCTGGAATGATCGTCGAAGCTGGCAGCTTGTATAGTCGGCTGCCCTGTGACATCGGCACTTGTCTGTGACCAAACCATGCCAGATGCCACGTTGTAGGAATCTTGTCTTTGTTGAGATCCGTCACTTGCGGATGAAGGGGAATTAGAACCTTCAGAATTGGAAGAAAGATTAATATCTCCCATGGCTCCCCGAAGGCTCGAGGAGGCTATACTGGACCCCGAAGACTGCGGTCGACTCTCTTCACAGAACGTTGGACGTCGCATAGGAAGCTGTTCGAGCGGAGTTACTATTACTAGTACACACCCTTGTTTGTTACGATAAGGGGAACAGTCGTACCTGAGTACCAGACGCGGCGAAGTTATACGCCTGTTGCCTTTCAGCTTCTGTAATGGGACATGAGCCTCTGCCTTGGAACGGAAGGAATGTAGCCACTCACCATTCTCTGTCTTAACCCACTGCTGAGAGTAGTTATGGCTCGACATTTTCAGCGCCTCGCCACCGTACTTGTTACGTATTCTTGCCTCGTGCGGAGTAGGGGAATACGGGTGTTTCGACCGCCTGAGTTGTGAGCCAGTAGATGAGTGGCGGCGAATTGATGGGGAAGTTGTGGCAGTAGTCACGGGCTTGGAAGCAAAGGTGGGAATGGAGGATGATGGTACGTAGAAGGTTTTGGAACCAGGTGGTTGTTCCAACTTTACTTCGGGAGCACTGTCGGAAGAGGAAGGACGCTCAGGCCAGTTAAAAGAGTCGGGAGTTTGCTCTTGCATCTGCGAAGCGGTGCAATAATTTACGGGAAAAGGGAGTGAGGAACACAACTTGTGAGCTAGTGTCTGCTGCCTGGGTGATGGTGGCCTGAGACAACTGATCAAAAGGTCGTGAGGGACTCAGATCCTGCATCCCGTCCGCCGACACCGAGATGTTTAAAAAGAGTTGCAACAGGCTACAGGCTGTACGGAACCGTCATCATCATCTCGGGTCTGCGTAAGATTAGGCGAGGCCGCGGCGGCAAAATGATCTACGTCTCCACAGTTAGAGTGTCTTGATGAGACAATAGCCCTGACCCGAGGAAGCCTGACCAATGGCGCGCCACTTTTTCCCGAACTTGTGTGATCTAATATCAGTGACCTGGACTAACACAAAAAGGAAATGTTTCTTGATGTGGTCGTTCGCTCATAAATGAGAAAATTGTGCCATCAATGGTCGTAATATTCGATCCGAATTGCCGGTCTCCGTCGTGCGGCTGTGGCCCTAGATTAGAAACCAAGCTGCTCAACAACCCATCAGTAGACCAGGGGCTAGCCGACTCGACGAGCGCCTGAACCTGGGAACCGGTCAGCAATCGTGACCGATCCCCGACACGCTCGTCCCGGTAACGACCGATCGATCGAAGGTCAGTGCTTTGCTTCGGTCTTCTCGATCGCTTCCGAACATACCCTTTTGGTCGGTGCTGGGTGTCTCCAACAAACTTGAGAGATCTAGCATCTAATCATGTAACCATCCCATGTACATATCAGAGAAAAAAACCGATGCCAGGAATGGTGCTACCCCGTCGACATGGATCGGCCATCGCGAGCCGCACAGAGGACTCGGAGGTGTGGACACAGATACAGTCAGTGGCACCCCAATACTGTTCACATATTCTTTGCCGAGAAAAATGCCTCTATGATATCAATAAGCTCCAGTCATGGTGAGGAGCTGTGATTTATTGTCCGGGGTCACCCCCCTTTTTAGCGACCTCGAGATCCATGTACACATGACCGTGGGTGCGCAAGAAGCACGTCCTCAGGAAACGGTAGGCGCACGAGGTCGTCAATTTATCTGCCATCGAGAGGCGCATGGACCAACTGACAAGGTCACGCACGTCGCCGGCTTATTTTCTCGGCCGAGACGAGTTCACCATTCCAGAAATCGCATAGGCGGTTTATCATTGACACTGGTTCAGTTAAGTGTGCTGGTTAATCTCCAAATGCCACTGGCACCTCAGCTTGGAAGACAAGGATTCAAGATCCGTCCGACAGACAACAGAAGCGATAAACCTGTCGAGTGATTCGGGGACGGGTTGGGTCTGCCTGAGCCGGTTCGTATTCGTATCACGATCGAGAGCGGATTATATCGTTCCACTGCTTCGCCTTGGGAAGTCGCTCGCTGAAATGCGTCATGCTTCAGTGGCGAAACGTCACATAAGACGGGCATGCCTACTGAACGTCTTTGGGGACATTGACCTCGCCAGTTGAAGGATCCAGTTTGACTATTCGGGTAATCTCAACGGCGAGCTGCCCCCGACATCTTTCGGCGTACAATGAGCCTAGAAATAAACCGAGACGACGCCCCCTCTACTTACAAAATGAGAAGACGTGGGACAGGAAAGCAGTGGAATTGTTGGCGCCCATGCTTCCTTGCCTGGATCTCACAAGAGAATTGCAGGATCTCTGCAATCTGACATTCTTGCGGGGACTCTGCAGACGCAGACATTTGACGGTTACCGTCGTGTGAATAGAATAAGCCTCGAAACTATCGGCCCTACGGCACGCCCAGCCGACGTCACATGACCGTTCTCTTTTGAACTTTTTTTTTTAGGTGTCGGTTTCTTTTCACCGCCTTTGCTCTCCCTTAGCCGTCGTCACGATACACCAACGATCTTACCCCCATACCGCATTTACCGATGAGTTTCAAGGTTGCTGGTATGTATTAACCGCTACCCTGACAACTGTGAATATTAATGAGCCGCCTGCAGATGTCTCACTGGCGGCTTTTGGTCGCAAAGAAATACAGATTGCAGAGGTTTGTCTGGCGGCTGTAATTCGTCCCCGCGTCCTTAAGATCCGTTTGATAGAATGAGATGCCTGGCCTCATGTATATGCGAGCGAAAGTTTGTCTCCTATAACACGCATTGGGGACTATCAGTTGACCATTCCACCATACAATAGCATGGACCATCGCAACCACTCAAGGGAGCGCGGATTGCAGGCTGCCTTCATATGTAAACTCAATGTGGTATATAACGTAAGCGGGGGAATTGATTATACGCCGACTAGGACTATACAGACTGCCGTCCTTATCGAAACGCTGGTTGCGCTCGGAGCGCAAGTCTCATGGTCATCCTGTGTATGTTTTGATGCACCATCAGCAAAGTCCTTTACTTAAACTTGTTCAGAACATTTTCTCTACTCAAGACCATGCAGCTGCCGCGTATGTAGATAATTCTCAAAAGAGTTGTTTCATCCTCATTGATCTGAAACAGTATCGCTGCTACTGGCGTTCCCGTCTTCGCGTGGAAAGGCGAGACCGAGGAGGAGTATTCGTGGTGCATTGATCAGACGCTTACTGCATTCCCTGGAAAACAACCTCTGAACATGATTCTGGATGATGGGGGGGACCTCACGTCACTTGTTCACGAAAAATACCCTCAGTATTTGGCAGGTAAGCTAGTGTCCCTTGACTATTGATTTATATGTTCCCGCCTAATGAGTCAGGTATTCGTGGCTTGTCTGAGGAAACCACGACGGGGGTCCACCACCTATACAAGGCATTCCGCGAGGGAAGATTGAAAGTCCCAGCTATCAACGTCAATGACTCCGTCACCAAATCCAAGTTTGACAACTACTATGGTTGCCGCGAATCCCTCGTCGATGGTATCAAGCGTGCGACCGACGTCATGCTTGCCGGTAAGGTCGCCGTCGTTGCTGGCTTCGGCGACGTTGGTAAAGGCGTACGTCCTATTTATCAACCCAATCACTGTGTGTTCTGACCTATCCTTTTTTGATGCATAGTGTGCGGAGTCTTTGCGTGCATATGGTGCACGTGTCTTAATTACGGAAATTGACCCCATCAATGCGCTTCAGGCAGCGATGGCTGGCTATGAAGTTACGACTATGGAAGACTCAGCATCTCGCGCTAATGTCTTTGTGACTACTACTGGAAACAGGGACATTATTACTGGAAAGCACTTCGAAGCAATGCCCGAAGATGCTATTGTCAGCAAGTATGTCCTTAGTATGTTTGGATTAAACTGTCCTTGACATCCACCTCGTAGCATCGGTCATTTCGATGTTGAGATTGACGTTGCCTGGTTGAAAGCAAATGCTAAGCAAGTGGTCAACGTTAAGCCTCAAGTTGACCGCTATACAATGGCCTCTGGTCGACATGTCATTCTCCTTGCAGAAGGTCGTCTCGTCAACCTCGGGTGCGTAGATCGAACATAGTGAATGTTTGTCTGATTTCGATGGGAATATAGCTGTGCTACTGGCCACCCATCGTTTGTTATGTCGTGCTCCTTTGCGAACCAGGTATTGGCCCAGATTGCCCTCTGGACGACTCCTGAGAAGTTCCCGCTTGGTGTGCACATGCTTCCCAAAGAGCTCGACGAAGAAGTCGCTCGGTCACACCTCACTAGCCTAAATGTCAAGCTAACAACACTGACCCCGACCCAGTCAGCATATCTCGATATCCCCGTGAATGGGCCGTACAAGGCATCCCATTATCGCTACTAGTCTATCTACCAGACTGGAGACCGCAATAGGCGTGGTCTACCCGAACGGCCTCAACGTCGCCGTACTTGTTGGAACTTTTTGCATTCTGTCGGCGTGATAGAACGTGGGCGAGTCTCAACACTCGGTTTGGCGTTCTGAGTGAAGCCAACCTGTAGAAATGGTGAGGGGCCGGTCAGTTTATTGGTGGATGCGGTATGATTGTTGTTGAACTGTATGGGGCCTCAACGAGCCCTCGGTCATTGCGTTGTGCACTGTTTAGCAGATCTCTAGATGAAAAATACATTGCGGAAATCCAAGAGATGCGCCTCTCGGTCGGTTGTGTGGTTTTGGTTCGCGATCCAATTCGTTCTTCCCTGGTTCGAATCAAATTTCAGTGTTCGACTGCCGTGCCTGAACTTGAACGATATCGATATCTTGCATGAACGCAAAAACCACCGAAGGGAGTCTAATCATTGATGAATCTCCCACTTGGATCTTTTCCTTGAATGCCAGTGTGGCATCTGTCAGTCCGGTTTACCCATGAATAAACTATGCCAGCGAATCCGAGGACTTGGATCGTAGTACGGTACGGAAATTCGTCGGAACAGCTTTGCTATTCTTCCCTTATCACCACTTGATAATTCCGAGTCCGCCGACGACTCCTTTTCTATCTATGATCCGTCTTCTCCCGCCTTTCGGATTCCATGATCACTCATCACGAGAGAGTGACCTAGATCGCGTGATTGCTTCTCATGAGTGCGTGAACCATTATGCGCTAGCCACCGGGGAACAAGCTAAGGCTCTCAGTTGGTGACTTGACGACGACAAGTTTAGGGGCATAAAGTTTTATGCCCTTACTTCCTCTCCCTCGGTGCATCAGTAATTTCTATCAGAATGAATGAAAAAAGCATTACGAGAAAAGCATTACATGTATCTTACATGTGAGATTGATGATTCGTCATCACTACCTTTATCGTCATCATGATTACCTCTTAGCAAGTGGCGGTGTGCGAATGATGCGAGCACGCGGCTGTTTGAATTTGACAGACACAAGTCACTAAATGATTTGTCGGTCGGAGATTACAGTAATACCATATTGATCAAGATCATGGAGGATGATTCTTTGAAACTCACAGCGTTTGCCACTGCCAGGTTCCTGTGCTACTGCACGCCCCATCAGACGTCTCATACCCCTTGATTATTGTGAGGTTCTAGATGGACAGTACGTAGTTCAAGCATGTCGTTAGCATCCACAAAATAATCCGGCGACGTCGGACGCTAGCTAGGTGGCGGTTTTTGGTTTGTTTCCGAAAAACGAAACGATCGAGAGGCACCAACCTGGAAACCTTAAGCAGCATTTTTCCTCTCATTAGAAATAAAAATAAAAATATCTGCTGAAAAGGGCAGGATATCTCGCCTTTGGCCAATCAGAGGGCGTTCCATGAAACCCGAGGGGGACTTTTTTGGTGCCTACGGTTCCATTTTTCGTTCTGGGGCAAAGTGAACAACAATGGAGCGTCGTTACGCCCATTGGGAAAATATGCCCATATTTTTACTGCACGATATCGGTGAGGCACTATCCTCCTCCACCGTCAACGATCATAGTTACGGCCCTCACGGCAATGGGTTTGTGCGAACATCGGACGGTCCAAAACACAAATATGCATTCTCTCATTGCTACACTGCCATTCATCCACATCCACCCGTGTCCGTCTTCCCAGCTCCGATCCTCCATTTTTCCCTGCTCTAGTGTTTGGGATCGGGGGTAACCGTAAATTGGGCTTGAACGTTATCGATGTCGGAATACCTGTCACTCTGGCAAATTATGTTTCTTCACCCCGCATGCGGTATTCCAGAAGCAGCACGGCACCATCCCATGGGAACCCGTTCCGCGAGGTATTCCTTTACGTTGGTACTAGACTAGGCTCTGGCGGCACTGTTAGTCCCGACGGAGAAGTGCGTGCATCTGGGTAAGACAGTATAGTGCACTAACAAAGATCTCGGTTTGTTCTCCCGCCCGCCAAGACGGGAGCGTTGTTTCATTTCTGTAAATTGATCTCATGACTGCGTAGCTATCGGGGGTCAAAATTGCCGGGGGTATGAGGCGTAGCATTGCCGTATTCTACGATGTTCTCGGATATTTGGGATTTTATGTAGAGCCAGGACCGTTGCGCCACCTGCAAATCGGGTCATGCACGACAAGTTGGGAAATTCGAGAGGTGAGAACAAAAAGCTTGCTGACGCTGGTGCCAACCACATGTGACAGGTGTTTCAGTCGCCCCCCCCCCCGTGAACGGGTGGCACAGTGGGGAATTTCGGCAAAATACGACACCGGGCGGGGCAGTCATTATGATCACGGTGTGGCAGGGTACTGTACTGCAGTACTGGTGTGGGAGAAGCGGTGAGCCCGTAACATAAGTTGCACCGTCACATAGCGTGGCAAGTCATGACGCCATGCCTAAAAATCTGGCAGATTGACTCCAGTTCAGACAAATACTGTAGTGTCCCTTATGCAAACGTGCTGATAGCCGTCAGCCACACTGATCCAGTGGGTATGGAAGAAGGTACCAAAATGTGCTTAGCCTCAGGTCTAGAGCGTGGTACCAGGCAATTGTGACATGAAGAGCAGAGTTTGCTTCCCCTTTTTGCTTTCCGCAAGTGGACAGAGGGGGACAATAAGAAGAACATGGCGTCCTCGAGGACTTTAACTCGGCATCATGAGACTAGGTGAGTGGAGCGGTTTTTGTTTTATATTACAGTAGCTTCGAGATATTCACACCTTTAGCTCGCTTAGGATGCGGCTGAACACTGCTTCTCAGGCGAGACAATATAGGCTGATAGAATGAATCGTTTTATCGAATCGAAACCGTTATGGATATGATAACTTAGAACAGGGGAGTATCTATCAGGAGTTCGTTGAGCGTTCGGAACCGATTCCGTTGTCCTCCGAGGTGGCCGTGAGCACGTGGTGTTTTGGACTGGATAACGGCTGACGAGCAGATGGGCATCGCCACGCGGGCTGAGGCGGGGAATTTGAAACGCCGAATAGATTCTGTGCGAGGATGAACGTGTTGAGTTGGATGCTATGAAGATGAGCAGGTCAGAGCACTGTTGACTGCGCAACCGAGTGAGAGAGAGCAACGGGAATGGCCGAGCTGCTGCTGACTGGGGCTTTGCAGACGGTGAGTGAAGTCTGTTGGTGTTGGTCTCCACTGCCGCCCCTCTTTCCCTCTCCCTCGTCTGCTCTGCTCTCCTTCACTGTTTTCGTTCTGCAATCTTTTCTTTTCTCTCGGTTTTGCTGCTCCGATTCTTCCGCTCACCCTCTCTAAGCTAGATTCGATCGGTTCCCACACTCTCAATCCACCTTCCTCTCTCGCTGTGCGGGCTCTACAGCTCGTCATCTGCTATCGTTCACCAAAATATCTATGGTCTCCCCCACCCCTACAACAGCCCAGCCTCCCGTCCTCTCATATGCGGAAAGTGCGAAGAAAGCACAGGGCGTCAAACATTCCTCTCAGCCCTCACACAAACCCCTCTCCAATCCGCCTCGTCAGCCTCCCGTTCCACCCCCTGAACCTAAAAGGCTCCCAAAACCATCCTCATCTGTCGAGGTCGCCCAGTCATCTCTTGTTGATCTCTCTCTTTCCGGCGCATCCGCCCCTGGCGCGCAGGGCGCTAACGTAACATCACACACCGCAGCTGGTGAATCAATGACACATGACTCGAGCACTAGAGAAGTAGCCCACAGTTCTCCATCCGCTGATTCCGTACCACCTCTCTCACCCTCCCACCCTCCCCCTGTAAAAGCGGCGCAGGTGCCTGTGCCCAATGTGTGGAATCAGAGGATTCAGCAAAGAGTTCAAGCTCGATCACAACCTCGTCCTACTCAGCCTCATCTGCAAACTGCATCATCGCACGAGCCACATGCCACATCTCCCCCTCGGGACACAGCTATCGTATCATCGGGCTCACGGCAACTAGAACAACCAAGTTCTGCCAGCGTACAATCCACCCAGAGTCCATCGTCATCCAGCCTCAATGGCGCGTCGTCGTCGACACCTGGGTCCAGTACGGGCACAACCCCTTCATCACGAAAGGAACTCTCTTTATCGCCACAGCGCTCATCTTTAGTCACTGATGTTGAAAGTTGGCCAGAAGTAGGCAAGAGCCACATACCTACCGGTAAATCCCAGCGCGTTGGCAATGGGCACGCTACAGTGGCAGAGGAGAAGGATGGTGAGGAGAAGAATGCCGATGCGCCCGAGTCGAGCCATCCGGGCACACCGAGAAAGAGTGCGTTCTCTCCTTCGCGTTCACCTTTTCAGGTCTACTTTCCCTCTCCCTGCGGTTTCACCAGTTTTATGCTTGTTTCCGATGATTGGTGCTTACAATGTGCGACCTCCCCCTTGTTCTGTTGGTCATCATAGGTGAGAAGACCAAGTGGATCGTGATACCACCAGAGGAGCTTCAAGCAGCTGCTGATGCCATTAATCCCCCAAGACCGTATTCCCAATCCCGAAGTCACAGCACCAGGAATAGTCAACCTCGTAGCTCTGCTGCCTCCGCCTCAGGATCTACACACAATTCTCAGACACCCAGCAAAGTCACCTCTGGTCGCACATCTGCTGCTCACTCCAGGACTCACAGTCCCGCCAGCATGGCTTCTAGTCCTCACCATTCAGGTCGCAGTCGACAGCTTCCCGTCGATGCCAGGGGTGACCAAGCTCCCGAACAACCGCAACGGTCCTCCGAAGGAAATTCGCCTCAAGCGCCCGTTGACGTGGCCGCACCAGTGCCTTACGTCCAAATTAGCAGAGATGTCTATGGTTATGGCAATTTACCAACTCAGACATCAAGCGCCCAATCCTTTATCCCGCCGCCGCCACCACCACCACCCCAACCTCATTACCCTCTTGCATTACAGATAAATCCGAATCACACGCAGCAACCATACGCGTCATCATCTGTTTCTCCCTACTCTCAACCATATGCGCATCATGCCCCATCAGATAGATACGGTCCCGCCCCAGCACAACCTCTTCCACCAGGCTGGGGCCCCACGGATCATTTTATCTATTCATACGGGTATCCGCCATACGCTCAAGCACACCCAATCGTGTATTGGCCTGGTAACTTACCTTTGGACTTGAGACAAGACGGGCGTGCAATATATCCGACATATCCACCGGTGCATCCACATCAACAGGTCGCGTCACCCGGTCACGTATTGCAGGGTGATGGTGACCCGCCAAGGGAGCAGGAGTCTACTTCCCAACCTACACTACCTCCACCAACGATGATTTCTCGCCCACCGCCACCGCAAGAGTCGGATGCAGTTGCTGGCTACCGTGCCATGGGCCCAGTATTAGACAATGGGTCTCGTTTGGAGGAGGCACCGCGAGGGAGGCGTGATGTGATTTTTGGAAGTATAGGGGCACCTGGGGTAGTCAAAAGCCCAAGTCCATCGCTTCCGCTTCCGTCGGTATCGCCGTTGCAGCTGGAGGGTCCATCAGGGAGTGACAAGTCAGATCGCATGTCTATGACATTTTCGATTGGTGTCGCTCCCGGGGAAGCCGGACCATCGCATGCACGTTCAAGAACGCGGTCCCAACCACGATTATCACGCGCAGAGAACACGGCAGATGGGAAGCGTCCGGAACCTCACGCAGGCACGGAGGTTAAAGTCAATGATCTCACTGACCCTGAAATAAAGTGGGAGTTTGGAACGGCGAATCGATCACAATATGAGTTCACTCAGGACGACGAAAATAAACCTGAGCTGTTGGAGGCCCAATCACGCTCACTTGCCCCGGCAGCACCGCCAAAGCCGACTCTCGATGTCAGCAGCTTACTGTTTGGTGGCCCGTTACAAGGCTCCTCATTACCCGTTGTGGCGGCGGAACCACCATTAGCAGAGTTGCAAACCCCATACCCCCATGCACACCATCCTATTCCGTATGTGCTTCCACAACAACAGATTCATGTCCCACCACGTTCCCCTACGCAAGAGGAATTGCATGCGCAAGCAGGTACGGGCCCATACCCGATACATCATCCCCCTCCACCACAATCACTGTCTAGTGCCAGCACTGATGGATTTGAGGTCAAGGACTTTGGATATGGTTTCGGGCGCACCGGTGGGACAGGACATGGTGTGGCATCGCCACGCGAGGAGCGCCTTCCGCGAGAGCGCGAATGGGAACGGAGTCGTGAAACAGATCGGGAACACTACTCATGGCGGCCCCGCCGTGGTTCTTACAGTGGGCACAACGAGCGTGGGGGATATGTGGGCCGTAGGGCAAGAGGGGCGAATGGATTTGGGCGCGGCCCTGGCCGCGGACGATGGGGGGGTACCTTTCGGCAGCAGCAACAACAGCAGCATCAGAGGCAGCAGCAACAACCGCAGCAACAACCGCAACAACAACCGGCTCCTAAGCCAACGCCTCACGGCTTTAAGAGTCAGGCCTTGAATGAAAGCGACGTTCGTCGGATTCTAGAGGAGTTAAAAAGGCAAGAAGAGCAAATTCGTG
>Ga0137358_10000648_pt1 | contig 16809 bp, 18 predicted proteins | sample Mad1_20_16metaG_FD_105551 | JGI IMG/M metagenome (GOLD analysis project Ga0137358, IMG submission 105551) | Vadose zone soil microbial communities from Angelo Coast Range Reserve, California, USA - Mad1_20_16 metaG | ecosystem: Environmental > Terrestrial > Soil > Vadose zone | place: USA... | reverse complement strand
ATGATGGTCCGTGGCGGAAACCTTCACGGTAGTGGTCTACGGTGAGTTCGTCCGCGACTCCGCGCTATATGGATTAAAATTTTATCACCTTTTTTATCAGACCGCTCGGCCGCATGACCCCACTGGGGTCTCTGACTCCACCGGCATCTGATCTTCCTTGATAATAAGGGTTAGCGGGAGAGCTTGGCGGGGCGACACGGAAGGTCGACGTTCCGGGGGGTAGGGGTGCCGTGTCCGCGCCCCGATTGGAATTCCGCTCGCCGACCTCGCGGTACATCTAAGCGACAGTGACCTTGTGAGGCGTAACCATGACTGCAGAGGAATATAATGACATACTAGGAAGTTGCCTACGATCCGCGAAGGCGACCACGAGAGACCCTCTGTCCAGCGCTTAATCCCACTCTCCTCTACGCAGAAGACGAACACAGCTCCGCTTCTTATCATCGACCTCCGCTCAGAATCGTTGAGCCGTCGGGTGATGCGTGGGATGATGCCTTGACGTGCTGCCATGATTAAGCGAAGGGCGTCTGTGGTCGTCTCCACATAGCCTATGAAATGTTGCACGTCAGTAGTAGCTTCAGAGGGACGACGTGCAGACATATTCATAGTTGAAGAGTGGAGATAGTAAGTAAAGTTCCAAACAAGGGGCCGGGCTGGTCCTTTTTAAGGGGTGTATTACCCAGATTCCTAAGTCCACGCAATCCAGAAGCATGACACAGTTCTGGAGCAGTCCTCGTGTGTTACCACGGGGGAAAAATGTCGAAGACACCCTTCCTTTTCGCTTGTAACCGAGAAATATGCACTCCGCGAGGTGATTTGCATATTCCATGATTACCTATGATGCGCAACTCCTCCTAATCCGTCTTTGATAATGGGAAGGTTGTTATGTAAGAGCTGTGGGAGGATAGGACATTTCGGCGTTACTATACAAGGTGACCTATTAGATTGCAGGACCCATCTGCATGTGAACGCGAAGCGCCCAAGGTTCACGAGAGAATTGTCATCTGCTCCTGAGGTACCTGATACTGATGAGAAAATTCTGAAGTTCAGAAGAAAAATACTGTATACGTTTTGAGCGATCGCGATGAGGCGCGCTGTAGTCGGACTAGGAGTCGGCGCGTCTGCCTGTTTGGGTTAGACCATTGTCCACGACACGGGAAGTGGGTGTTGATTGAACGTGCGCGCCTTACAGTAAACTCTATTGTCATGCGATCTCATTTTTAGTGCCCGGGAAAGCGCCTTCAAATCCAGACTGGCAGAAAAAAGCTCAACCATTTGAAGTTTCGACAAGCCTAGGCCTGCCCCACACCCTATCATTTGATGTAAGAACAGAAGCCAATCGGTAGCTCACGAATCTGGCCGACCCTGGTTGTGTCCGTACACTTCATCGGCGAGAGGGCTGTCCCGTGATGGCCGCCACATACTCCCTGCAATAACACAACGGGTCAACCTAGATCAGGTACTTAGCTTCGATTCCTGGCCATGGGATCACCCCCGTGGACGCTGAGGTTAGCAAGCGTAATGATCCGAGTCAGCTGAGGAGTATTAGGATGTGTATAAGGTCAGCTCAGGCCACCCCCGCACCAAGTACTGTAGTGCGTGCCTGTATGGTCCAGAATGCAGATTGACTACAGTTACACGGCAATGACAGACAAACTCTCGAATCTGCTTCGGTGTTTATCGCTGTTAACTTCTCTCGCGGAGCGTAATTTGAAACCCAGCGAGTAAAATTGTCTCTCGTTTTGAGGACTCTACAGTGTCCTCGTGTGTCTCTCCACAAAACCGAAGCCAGTTCATGGGGACGAGTGCCCGTGTTTCTCGACAAGCGCCCAAGGGTACAAATATTCTCCTATTTGTGGGGAAACAAAGCATTCCCATTTCGTCGGAGGGACTGAATGTGGCCTGAACAGAAGGACCATTCTCTAACTGACAGAACCTGCTGCGGTGAGATACTCCAATTCGTCATGAGCGCAACGCATGGGTAACATATTTATATTTTGAGGGCGAGCTTGTGCTCAATGCGCAGCAGGCGCTTCTTTCCTTACGTCCTTATTTGATTACATGGAAGCCGTGGGTCAAAGTTGTCGCAACAACAAACGTGGGTTCACACGTTTTGTCTTATGCAAACACAGAACAAACCGACAGGTTAGCGTAGGTACCACACCCACGGTATTCTCTGGACGCTTCTTCCGTCATGAGGAACCATAGAATATCGATTTTGTTTACGTGTCTACTTTGTCTTGCCCATACTCTCGGATAATGATATCGCATGGGGTCAAATGGCGAACGGATCAGATTATCCAACGCACCCCAGATTAGCTTTACGGCAGCTACGGACAATTAATTGGGCCCGAGTCGGTCGATAAGTCTTTTGTCGATAGGATTAACCATAAATGGGGAAGAGCGCGGAAACAACAGCGTACACACATTCGTCTAGTTGATCCAATTCCGTTATCTTAGTGAAATCCAGCTCGAAATCCAACACGTCTGCATTTGAGACTATGCGCACACGATCAACGGACTTGACAAGTAGAACAAAACCCTGGGTACGAAAGGCGTCTGTTAAAACGTGTGGGCAAAACGTGTGGATAGAAGTCACACCTTCTGCAACGAGTACCGGAGAAATATGTGGGCTGGACCTTCCCCAAACTTTTTTGCAAGGCCAACAATCAATGGATGATCGAAGCGCAGCCCACCTCTATGTGCGTGTGTTGCGGTCGTAATTCCCGCATGTTTAGGACAAGGAATGTACTTCTAGAACAATTCCTTGACCCCTGCAGAATTCTATAATTTTAGATCGAGTCATAAATGGGTGCAAGTCGATCTGTGGAAAAATGTTTGTATAGCAATGCGATTACAAGTTGAAAAAACTTTGTATCGTGGCTCACCTGATGTACGGCAGGTAGCGGCTGCCTGCTGTCAAACAACTCTTGCATGTGACCATCTCAAAGGTGATAATCCCAATGCTTTTCACTTTTCCAGCCTTCTGGGCTGCTACGCAAGCTTCCCAGGCCTGCCGACGGGCATCGGGTCCACACCAGGGTCCGTGAATAAGATACAGATCGATGTAGTCTAGGCCGCAGAGTTCCAGGGAACTATTGCTCGAATTGATAGTGGCATCAACGCCAGCGTTATGTTTCAACTTGGTGGTAAAGAAGATGTCCGCGTGCGATACGCCTGACTCCATGCAGAAGTCGAGAATAGCTCGTCCGCATTCGCGCTCGTTTTCATTCCACTCTGCAGAGTCCTTAACGTTATTCCATGCCTGAGATAATGGACAGCAGGGGGGAAAGGCGAGGTGGCTGACAATATGAAGATATCCGGCCTGCATGACCGAAGATGTGTTAAAGTGGGGCGCCAGCATCTGCGGGTTGCAACCCATACCTCGAGTGCCCACCTGACTGCTCGGTATGTCTCATCCCCCACCAATTCGTAGGTCCCTTCAAATGAATCGAAAATCTTTCCGGACGCTAGGTTATGATTGAGGCGGCGAACCAAAGCCCAACGGGAATCTCGTTTCCATCGCTGAGCTGAGGCTGACAAGAGGCAACATGTAAATACGATATTTGTGAGAAGCGCGAATGATGGGCGTACCTGATACCTGGATTGTAAGCTTAACTTCATGACGAATTTCCGGGAAGTATGCCGACGTCGTCACTGTGGAAAGAGGGACGGGTGGGTCCGAGTCTGCCGCTGGGAAGAAACGGTCCGAGTTGAACGTCGCTCTCTTCGAAACTACCATCACCGGGTCTTCCGCTTCTCATTGCCAATTCGTACGCTTGTTGAAGGTGAGATAGAGCCTCCACATACTACCCGCACATCAACTTCATTCGCTGCAGGACAGCAAATGAGAGGGACTACGATTCGGGAAGTGATTGTCGTAACATTGTTCGGATTTTCCCACACTTACATTCATGGCTAGCGCAACTTATCGTTGATTCCATTACACCTTCCCCAACCTCGCGGTTGTGAATACGGAACTCTTTATCTTATCTCCCTGTGTTGCGGAACGACATCTCGCTTTGCCAGATTCAGCGGTCCTGCTTTCCAGAAACCCTTCTTATCATCTATCGGACACGATTGCTGTGGTGTACGTCACTGGGACCAGTGGCGATGAAGTGTCTGAGGCAGAAAAGGTCCCCTAACTTTGGGTCGCGCACCACCCATTCATTGAATGAGGTGCCTTAGCATCCAAAAACGCGGCTTTAGATGAAATGGAAGGGGGCGATAGAATTTCATCTAGACGCCCTATAGTGGAGGAGCCCAAGGACTTGCCATGAACGGTTGAGATACCTAGAACGTATCAACCCTAAGCACGGCGAGATAAGGAACGGTCTGTCTACGCATCCAACATTTAATAATGCTCCCCATTACAGTACAATATCCGCACAACGAAAATCAACTTTCTCACGGTTTCGCATGGTAAATTTGGGAACGATTCTGAATAGAATAAATCTTGTCAAGCCATTTCACTGTGCTGCTGAGCCTGCGGCTTCTCTGCTCTTTCTGCTTTTGATGTCAAGTGCACCCTTCACGTATCTCGATGGTGAGCCGAAGCCAATTGAATCTATCCTTACACAGTCTGTTGAAAATTTGGACGCATTAATTGTAGGCCGTTCAATCAAGCCTGATCGCCGGGGTGATTTGATGCTCCATCAGCGCTTAGAGTGTCACTGACACCTGAAAATGAACACCCAGGCTAACTGGCTCGTACATACTTTGAATAACTCTTCGATGAATTCAATTGACGCCATTGGGACCAAGCTTCCTAATAACTGTGATTTCGATTTCGGAAGCTATGGCATGTGGTCTCCACGTGTTGTGTCAGTCCCAAGCTCAGCACTGCCTAAGTCATCGACCCTGCAGTTAATGTGGGCCACATTTCGCCAGATTGTGCGTACAGTAAGCGCATATGACTTAGCGCCGAGTTGGAGGTAACATATGACCGAGGACATAGGAGGATACGGAATACATACATTACGCCTGGACTGGATCTGGAAACACGACACACAAGGCGTTGAACTACATGTACAGCACAGTCCAGTACCCCAACTATTCCTACGGAAGCCGAAAACACGTGAGTGCCCAATCACTGGCTGAAGCCTGAGGCCTGAGGCCTGAGGTCTGGCGGAGGCTTTCGTGCTGAACTTCGGGTGCTTTTATTTACGTGGTTTCAGATTCATGCTTCTTTTTTCCCTACTGGAGATGCGCAGGGTCACACACGTTTACGAGTTATACTGTATGTACGTGAGGTACAGTACCTGAAAAGTGCCATTGAGCACCGAGACTAGGGGACATAAACAAGAATGGAACATCGGTAAGCGCCTCTTCGGTCCCAAATAATGTCCGTGCTAATGAACGCTGATTGCCTAGAGTACGACGTCCGCGAGACCCGCCCGTGGCCTGCTGCAGACGCGCACTATGAAATACGTGGGAACCACGAAAGCGGTGAAATGCAGCAGAGTTGAGCCTAGCGAAGCCGTCTGTCTTGCACGTTTACGGTAGGCCTCCGCAAATCCGAAAGTTCTCTCATTCTCGGCCCTTGGCTTGATACCAGGAAATTTGCCACGCCACGTAGAACCATGACGGTGTAGCGCCCACCCGCGCCGTTGGTTCCTTCCGTTCCTTTCATCCTAGACAGGAAACGTGGTCCCGAACGGGGACACAAGTTTGGGCAACTACAACGCTCAATCCCCTGGAACCGCCCTGTGATCCCTAGGGAAGGCACCGTAAGACACGTCCATCAGAACCGGACGGAACTTTGGCGGGCAGTACATATTTCTTTCCAAAGAAAAAGCCGCACGATTATGGGCGGTGGAATCGCTCTATACGCCGTCGTCTATCGATTTGGGGACGTCATCGCGACAATTCCAGGAGGGGGCGAATGTAGAATTGAGTAGCGGCTGGGCGCTTGTTAGAGCATCGGTAACTGGCAATAGCTTGAACGCAACGCTGAATGCCATGTGAGCGATCATTAACGGAAGCGCCCATGCATAAATTGTGCCTTTCTGAACGTGGCCTCCGAGGGCAACGGCGTACAGTAGTTCATGAGAATTAACCAGGGCAAATCATGGGAAGGTAGATTGCATGTGTTTACTTTGTAGTACATGTCAAGCAGGGTTTACGATAACAGACCGAGGAAGATCGGGGGTAGGACGATGATAAAAATTTCGACATTGGGATTAGAAAATGTAGGAGTGGGAATGGAAGGGAAGGATGGGATCAACGGATTAGGCGCGCCATGGGACACACACGGTGGAAGACAAGTGTCGGGGGGAAGTCAGGTCATTTGTAGACTGTACAGAACAGGACGAGGACGGAGCTTCGTTTACGGTATCGGCATGGGCCCGGCATCCGAGTCGGCCTCGGCCTCGGCATGATAATCACCACCATCTTCGCGCCTCCTCTTTTCCGCCAGGCACCGACTCCGATGGGATCTAATGGAGGCATCCGAGTCGGCGTGAACGATAAGTATGCCCAAGACTTGACTCTACATACAGTACCTTATCATGATGTCTCACGAGCGGCATTTGACTTGGCCCCAATGACCGCAATACCACAGGTTGCAGCGCTGGGGCACGATGCTAGGATGACGGGCAGCAGCGTCTGTGCTACAATTCGACCCTCGAGTACCCTTGCAGCAGCAGTGAGGGTCTTGACAAGAGGGATGACCCTATGCAGGTCATTCTTCACGGAGGCGACACGGAGCACGAAATGTATGATGTCTTTGTCCGTCGCCCCACTCGGCGTCCCCGGATCTGCTGCAAGCTGTGAGACCATGTCGTGCCAGAGGTGCTGGCCTTCTGATGGAGGAAGTGCGACGGTCTCTAGTATTTGCCGGTATGTCCATCCAGCAGGTGCCTGTTTTTGCCGGCGATGGCTCCATCTCTGAGGCATTGTTGTCCTCCACGCCCGTGCATACTTCATTCGCCTCATCACCGCCATTCATGAACAGTAGTTCGCCCTGATTAATGCCGGAGCTGGAGCCTTGTGAGCTGGAGTTGCCCGCTCTCAGGAGTCCTGCTCCCAGGGACGTAACACCTGAAGGCGGGGTAGTGTTATTCAGAAAGAATGTATGTTTGTTAGGAGTGAAGGAACTTGACCAGGATGAGGGCATCTCGTCGGTCGCTAGCAAGCTAGTCATAAGGATTTCAAGAGTCAGTGAAGGTCGCCACCAATGTCTATGTATGTTGGAATAATGTCCGTCGGTGAAGAGATTCTTGTCTATCGAAGAGGCACCTGGCGACTTCTCGCCACTGAATGCGCTGTTTCCAGTGTCATTGGGGCAACGCCAAAGGGGTGAATTCGATATAAAACCAAATTGCGTTCCGTGGCTGCCGACTTGAAACATTTCCAACGTCGCAGGTCCGTCGAAATTTCCTGACCTGTGATCCCCTCAAATAGGTATGCAAGTTTTAGGTTTTTGAAAGAATACGCGTTTCTACTCACAAAGTTATTCATGAATAAGGTAACCTCGTCGTTTGGGTCTGCCATAGAGGTGTCCAGCACATCGTTATACGTATCGAAAGACATGTTTGGCGTCACGGTGGGAGAGTGGAAAGAGGGAGAAGACTGTATGGTCTTTGGATTGGCTTCGGGATTAATCCACCGGTTTACGGTATGGCGAGAGCCCATCCCAGAATTTTGTTCGTGTGAAAATGATGTTCCACAAATCCATGAACAGCACGCATGTTCGCTGTGAAGACGTTTTCTAGCGAGGGATGAACAAATCAAAAGTCCGTGTGATTGCTACGCACAAGCACTGACAGGACTGGCATTTCTTTGCTGATCCGAGACCGAAAGATTGGATAACTGTTATTCAAAAGATTTACGCATGGGACCACAAGACGAAACTAGTTCACTGAGTAAAGTGAAGTGAAGTCTTCCTTGTCCCCGAGCCGATTCATTCCTCAACGTGGCTGGAAGCGCCGAAGGAACAGTGATAGTGGTTTGTTCAACAAACAGGGCATGCGCAAACGCAGTAGAAATGCCCTACGAGCACTGTGCATTGTGTCAAGGCCATCGCAGATGCGTTCTTACGAACACCAGCGATGTGTAAGGCACCTGGCTCCGCCTATTGTCCTTCACGCAGCATGAGCGTTGAGGGAGTTGAAATCGGAAATCCGACGATTCATACATCATTTCACATCCACAAGTTGATGGTATGAATTACAGAAGTATGCTCATCACCACTTTGCGTAAGGCAAGAACTTCCCACTGCGTTTCACACGAACTTGTCAACTCCTTTACACCATGAGGCTAGTGTGGAAGAGCTCACTCAAAGGTCAATACGACACGATCACCCTTAGGGTCCTCTTTCTTGTCAACATGGATCTTGCAGTCGATCATAGACATGATTCCATCTCCGAACTGTGAAAAAGCTGACTTGACCTCATCGCACAGCTAGACAACGCCCTGACATACTTTCTCATGTATGATAGCCTGGACCATGCAGGAGCTGAGCATGCTGTCGGCAGGGTAATAAGATTAGCTTACCTTTATGGCATGGCCGTATACTAACACACCCTTAAGAAAGTAATCTGAGAAAAAGTATGGCCATGGAGCTATCGTTCTTACCTCAAAGAGCCGATATATGAGTGGATCAGTTGGCGGAATCGGACCGATGCCGCGATTTGGGTACCAGCTGCGTCCGATATCTGACAGGTGCGAGGGCGAGAGTCGTAGGACAGGTGCGAGGGCACGCAATTCTTCCTCGCTCGCCTTGGCCTTCAACGCGAGGTATATTCAGCACATACATGTGCACGAACGAGGATGGAACTAACCTGGCCATAGAATAACGCAGCCACCCAAACCTCATCCTTATTCATCGCTTGGGCTATCTGCTCGAACGTCAATCCTTGTGTTTCATCACACCGACCATGAGTTCTGTGGTCCCGTTATGCAGGGGTATTTAATATCACATACCGAGCGATGCCTTGGCACGGAAAAGGTGGCAGAATGCGTCAGGCGGATCGCGTGTGGTGAGAGCGTTGCTGCAAGGAATAGACTAGATGTGGCATAAAATAGACGTGTCCACGGAGACAGCGAGCTTACCGCGTCTGGATTGTAAGCCATCGTGATCGTACAAGGAGTACAGAGATCGATATCGAATAGAGATCTATCGCATAGGTACGGAGGCCTCGAGGCCTCGTCACGTGCTGTGACTCAAGTCCAAGTCTCAAAGTCTACTCTCTGACTGGCTTCCAAACGTCCTTCGTGGCCCGCATAAGCTCATACACCTGACCCAATTGCTCCTCTGAAAGCTGAAAGAATGACTACCCATGAGTAGTCTGCGGACCAGGAAGTGGCATGCGGTTCACGACGCACCTTCTCAAACACTGTAGGGTCTAACTTCTTTCCTCGGAAGCGTTGGGCTTCGGGTCCCACAGGAATCTGGTCGAGGTAAACGTTCCACTGCGACAAGAATCCGATTATATATCCTGGGTTTGTGATATCTTTGTGTCTACGAAATTCTAGGGAGGCCAGGAGACGTGTTAGATACGATGGCCTCGAACAAGAGAGAAGAGAACACGAACCAGCTTTGACATAATCATCTCCCAATGAACGCATCTCTACCGGGAGATGTCTATGCGCGCGGAGAATGCTCCGATATAACCTGAGAAAGTCAAGGTCTGGAAGAATATGCACGGCGCGTTACATTACTCACGGTATAGGGGGGAGAAGTGCCATGCCTGCTTCCCTCAAATTGAGGGGACGTTTGGAGATGTTTTCTGCTAGACGAGAAACTGATGTGCGCATAATTGGTGATAACTTGAAAAGAGCGCCGGAGACACCGGACCGGACACAGCCATGACATGGACACCGAGTAGAGCAGCTGTCAGTGTCAGTATTTATTGTCCTGCGCGGCCGTCAGTCTCCCTCCTTTGCTCTCTGTTAGAGCTCAACGACCGTCTTTGTGGACATGTCTTCTTATCCCGGTACAGAGGGAGGAACTCTTTTGGAAATTCCGAGCAACGCAGGTATTTGAGACATCTCGTAATCTTCGTCTCGTCTAATCCCCAACTCTAGCCGCTACCGCTAGAACAATGGAGAGCACTCCAGCTGTAGACAGCTCTCTGCAAATATGGTCTATATGCCTCTCTCATGCCGACAAGTACGACAGAGCCCTGGTTGAGGCTTGGACGGGTGACATGGCTGGCATTCTCATATTCGTATGCTTTCACGTTGACCCCTTCATCCGGCTTCTCACACACTTTGCCAGTCTGGTCTTTTTTCTGCAGTCATTACTGCGTTCCTCGTCACTAGTTACCCGGTTCTCCAGCCGGACGCTCCAACGATTACTGCCAACATGACCACGCACATCGCCACCATTTTGGCCCGCTCAACCAATCAATTCGAACTTGAACCTGTACCGCCGCCTCAGCTGCCATCCCCGAACAGCCACAAAGCTTACCTCATCATCAATGGTTTCTGGTTTCTGAGCTTGGCCTTCAGTTTAGCATGTGCCCTCGCAGCAACCCTTGTCCAACAGTGGTCTCGCACCTATTTGCAAGGCACAGAGGAGCGCTTTAACCTGCATCAACGCGTCCGTATGCGAACCTATCTCCAGCGAGGAGTGCAGAAGTTCCACTTCAGTGAACTGGTTGAGGCAATCCCTATGTAGGTAAACCTTCATATCTGTTATCAACTTTATGGTCTCACGGAACACCCCTCACAGGCTCCTTCACATCGCTCTCATCCTCTTTTTTTGCGGCCTTATTATCTTCCTTTTCAATATCGATCCGGCGCTCGCCCATATCATGCTGATATTTTCCATACCTTTGTTCGTCATATACATCCTTCTCACCTCCCTCCCTGTCTTCTTCTATGACTGCCCATACAAGACACCACTCACGTTCGTCCTATCATACGTCACTTGTGCCATAGCTGTCTACCGTCCTAGAAGGCGACGCCACCTCAGGGGGGCATTACTTAATCAGTGGCACCCGGAGAAGCAAACAACGCATCTGACTACTATGTGGGCCCAAGGCGGCCGCGAACAAGGCGCTGAGCTCGATCATACCGCTCTCCGTTGGACTCTTCTTGCCCTCACAGACCCGAACGACCTCGAAATGTTCGTCAAAGCGCTGCATGGCTTCCTGCAGTCCGACTCTGACACTGGCTTCACACGAGACGGTGGTCGCGTTGCGCAGTCGCTCCTCTTTGGCCCGGACATGCTCGCGGTGAACCTCGTGCAGCTGCTACGCTCCGCCATCCCCTCGGATACACTCGTATTGGCCCCTGCCGACCGCCGACGGCTGGAGACGCGCGCCGCGACGTGCCTCAGCACTATCTCGCTGCTCGCCCGCGCATGTGACGGCCCCACTCACAACGCATATTACCTCTGGGGGGCCTGGGCAGTCTCGTACTCTAACCCCATCATGCGCGATGCGCTCGCCCTCTGGGAGCATCCACAACCCGCCCTCGCCACTCTCGCGCGCAGCACAGTCTTCCTCCTCGCATGGCGCGCGCTCGTCGCCTACCGCACATTCCTCGCGGACATCCATGAATGCGCCAGAAAGGCCGAAAATGCCACACTCGCCGAACGGTACCGATTGACGTCTGAGATTTGCGACCGTCTACCCGCGGGGAAATACCTCGTCGGAGCGATGCGCAACGCCGTGCGCGGCCTCACGGGCGACCCGGCCTCGGGCATTGGAGGCGGTGCACTCCTTGCACAACGGGCGGAAGAGTTGGCTGGTGGCGCCTTGAGCGTATACATGCCTGGTGTTAACTCACGCGCTCCGGGCACTGGGGGTCTCGGTGCCGGTAGTGGTGGTAGTGGTGTTACGGACTCCGACATGCCAGCGCTGGCGACGGCGGCTCAGAAAGACATGATAAAGGCCAAGATGTGCATCGCGGTATTGTTCATGCACGCTGCGTGCGCGCTCACCGCCGACGCCGCGGGCCAAGAGGCTCTTCAAGCCCTTGCGGCACCGTTGGGATGGCCTGAGTCGTGCGAGTACGATGAGGACCCGAAGGCATTGCTGCAAAATGTGCGCCATGCGCACGGAGAGGGTACGGTGCCGGTGCTCGATGAAGATCAAGTGGTCGAACTTTATCGCTCCATTCATGAAACGCAACAGCGGCGGGTGGACGCGTCCGATGTCAGCTTCGTTGAAGGCCCTAATATCCATATGCGGCCGCGGAATTGGAGGCAGGCGACATTTTAGAATCATTTGTTATATTAGGATGGACAATTGGTTGGCTGATTTATGGGTTTATGTATGTGCCTTAGTAGATTAGGGATGATGTGCTGTAATTTACGTGGCTTCTGAAAGCTGTTGAAGGGAAATACCATACAGTACTTCGTCCATCGTGCGTTTTCGCTCGTGAATCCCGATACCTTCGGGGATGCGCCGGAACTGCAATTGTGTGGCAAAGTGTAAGACCGTTCAGAGACGTCTGCACTGAAATCACGCGACGGACGTAAGGCTTGCTGATATGATAGGCAAAGGATAAGGTAACGCACTGGTAAGGACGTAATAAAAGGGCAGAAAAGATGCAGTGTATTACCTTATCCTTTGCCGATATCAACAAGCCTTACGTCCATCGCGTGATTTCAGTGCAGACCATCTCCGAATGGGCTTACACTTTTTTTTTGACATGTGACAAACAAGAAGGTGTTTCATTGGAACGGGAAGCTGTTGTAAGTACTGTACTTACACAAAGCTCAAGTCTTCGGGTCTTTGGGCATGACTTTGACGGTGCCACAAGCTTAGTTAGGATTTGAGTAGTACGTCAAGCGATGCGATCAGGTCAGGGGTTGCCCAGATGCATCAGGGCCACAAATTATCAGCACTTTCCCAAGTCCGAAGTGGTATGTGCCGGGATAGGTACGACTCGAAGGAGTGCCTTTTTGGGACGAGATACCCTCTCAAACTCTTCGCCATCGGTTGGCGTGAACTCCGTCATGCCATACTTATGAGTCGAGTCCCACTTTTCCATCTCGCCACACTTTTGACCTGCAACCTATGTTTGTATGATAGGCCATCATAGCATCGGCATGTACTGTATGAAAGCGTGGTCAATACTGCCGTGTTGACAGAGAAAGCTATTGGCAGCATAAAGACTTAACCCGGTTCCCGCATTTATCTGGCTGAGCAGAAGTGGGGCAGCATTTCGGAAGCTGAGATATAGGACAGGATTCGCCAACTTCTATCATGACAGAGGAAGTTAGGCAGCTAGAATCCCCGTTGCAACGGCGGAGGCCGACCTAGAGGTCTAAGCGAACGGGAGGGAGTGGGCCAAGGTCGTACGGTCCGCGCAGATGCAATACGGGTGGAGTAGGGAGTCTCCTGTCGGCATCATCAAGAGAATGAGAGATGAGTAGAGAAAAACGAAAAAGAAAGCCCCATCCCTTGTTATCCTCCGAGTCACTCCAATGTCTGGCGAGTGGACCCGGAACCAGGCGTATATGGGCCAGGTATTCGGCCGAGAGAACATACTGAGCTGGTCAGTACCGCACATCGCGACACCCCCCTCAGAATGAGATGAAAGGGAGACTGGAAGTGCGTTCTGGAAACAGATGTCGGGCATTTTCATTTTCAACTTGAGCGGGAGCGATGGTTTTCCCGAAAGGGGATGACTTCGAGTCTACGGAGTCGGATTGATGCGGAGGGAGAGCTGCTGGTGGTTTCGATCTCACTACTTGAGTACAGTACTCACAGTACTCTGGAAAGTTCGGCTAGGCTCCAGCTGAACTTGAAAGGGTCTCGAAACGAGATCATCTTGACGGAGCAATTGATTCGGATGATGCGCAGGCACCCGGGCCGCCAGCCAGCATGCGGCGCCAGTGACTCGGACTCGGGGTGCTGAACCGCATTGCACCGCGCGTGTCTTGCAGCATGTTCAGCCAGTTTGGGGGAACAATAGATGCACACGCGGGACTCCACAACTTCACATTCGAGTTTTGTCACCTCGACATTTTCTTTGACAACCTGAGACTGCGGCCAGACGTCCCGTCTCACACGTGCCACGTGACCAATTGGACGTTTGACTGGAAGCGGCTGAGTTGGAAAGTGGGCAACAATGTTATGGTCCATCCAACATGGAGATAATTATTGTGGTGTGTTTTCTATTTCACCTTTTCTGACGTGTTTCTGGAGCAGGAGGATGGCTCATTGACTTTGGTCGCCTTTTCAGAATGAAGCCGCTTCAGCTGTGAACGTTACCGCAATGATTCTTCAGTTCAGGCATCGAATGTTGTCATCGCCGGACGATGGTTTACGGTTTACTAATATCTTAAATACCAGCACTCAACGGTGACCTTCACACTTTTGAACCCAGCGCACATCGTGTCAATTGACGTGCGCTGAGTTCGAATCCTTCTAAACGTGAAGGGGGGACGCCTGCGTGCCCATGCTTGGTCCTTTGTTCATGTCATCGACGTGGTCTGGTTTCTGTATCCAGAATTGGTGCGGTTTATGCCACCGATCGAATTGGGGCACTCCGAATGCGTCCTTCCTCTTCTCGCATCCTCTATCTATGGCGTACAACCGCTCAAAGGCTCGCCTTTGCGGTCACGGTCCCAACAATCCTTCATCCTTCAATACCGCCACGCTCCTCAACTGCTCTGATCACATTGCTCAGTCATAACTTCATCAACTTTTTCGCCAAGCTCCGAGTCGCATTGTTCCTTTCTTTGTCCACGTCTTCCTTAAAATGCCTATTATTCGTCTGTCGTCCAATAGAGGTCGCGTGCGTTCCTTTGATGAACCTTTCTATTCTCCCTCGAGTTCCAATGCGTAGTTCTCCCAGGGCTCGAACATCCAGAAAGGACTCCCTCCCTCTAAAACAGAGTTTCTCGGGCTTGGGTCCGTGCGTCTTTCACAATCCCATTACCTAACGTCCTGTTTCAACTTATACCCCTAGGCTGAAAGACGCGTCGACGTTCCACCGGCACTTGAAATCACCGACTTTGCGGTAGAGCTTGACAACGCCAATTACAGGACAGAGGAACCCATGTGCCCGGCTCCTTCCCCCAACTTTTCCTTCAAGTCCACCCTGGCTTCGTCATCATACGTTGAGGGTGAAGCTCCGCTTCACACGAGTCTCTTTGAAAACCCAGAGTTCGAGTCTTATGGGTCATTCATTTACGCTCAGGAGACTCAGAAATATTCGTGGATCCTGGCAGACCCCACCTACAAATTACTTTCCTCGACGCCGCTTCAACTTGACAGCGATATCGAGGATACATATGACGGAGATGCTGCCGGGTGTGACAGGGTCTCTGCCGAGCCTCATAATGCCCCCCCTGCGTGTACGGCAACGACGCGTGGCGATCGGGATATCACTACGTATTCCCCTACATCCCCGCTACTTTATTCTAGTCCTCCGGCGTTTTCCTATCCTTCCCCCGGGTCCATTGATGAACGAGACATTACCGAGGTTACCAAGGTGGAGGGAGATTGCCAGCGTAATTCAATCGTGCCTCCTTCGATCACTCGCCCCAATAAGTGCGTGGCTAGTCGTCTCAGCGCGTCTCGCGTGAAGAGACGGAGAGTATCCGTTGCCCCCATCTCGGCTTCCAGCACCAGTGCAGTGTGTTTCCCTTGCAGGATCCCCGGTTGCAAACAGGTGTGTAAAACTCGGGGTGACCTGAATCGGCACGAGAGCATCCTCGCGCACAAGCCGCCGTCGTGGGAATGTCGTCGCTGCCATTATCAATTTACACGCGAGGACGCATTGAAGAGGCATAACAAGAACTTGCCGAACTGCGCCAATGTGAAGATGAAGACGAGAGGCAGGTTTGGTTCGATGAAACATCAATGTCCCGACGTCGCTCGCAAGGTTGAGACAACTTGGAGTTGATTGCCGTTGTCTCAAGTATGTAAGTTAGATGATACCCCATCGCGCTATTCCCTTTGTCTTCAGTCATGATATGAAAAATGACTAACCTTAGCATACCTCCCTCCCTATTTACTACCCGCAATATCCTCACCTTTTGTTACGCAAAGCATCGAAGCATCGCACTCGCACTGTTGTATCCTACTGTATCACTTCGCGTCCTTCACATCCTCATTGAGCCACCATGCTGTTCCTTACGATGCGAGTCGCGTATTATATGCTCCATCTAGATCAACCATCATACCATCAAGTGCCTGGAGTGATTTGGAATTGTCAAAACGACGACTGTTTTTTGTTCCTGGCTGGTGCTCACCGCCTTGGTAGATTTCAAAGCTGCAACTAATAGGGGCCAGCAAGGTTGCAGCCTGTGGCACTTGTAAACGAGGAGCTTAGTATCACACCCCTGCACTAGTGCTCCGGCTTCTCTGACCGCCTCCGCCTATACGGCACGGTCTTGCGCCACATACATCCCCATCAATTGGCCGAGAACACGTGTCTACCCACAGAAGCGCGCTACAGTAGTAGTTACGACGGAAACTTATGGCGGAAAGGTTTTTCGACGTCGACATTGCCTAGATGCGGGTGACGAATGTCGTCGAGTCGTGTCACAGTACACTGGGTTCCATGAGCACTGGAGTGCAGAGAGACCAGAGAGAACACGAGCCGGGAATACGGCGATCAGGAACATCGATAATCGGATCATCAGCACCCGGGTTTCACGGTTAGACCGGGACTCCGGTTTGAGATTCTGATCCTGGCCGTGGCTGTCCACTGTCACAGTGATTGCGCAAGTACTATGCGCCAATACAGCAAAGCCCAAAGCAGAACAAGGCTATAACCGGGAATACGGTGGGGGCCGCCACTGGGCGACCTCATGTTGGGGGAAAGCTACTGAATATGCGCTACAGGCTTCATCTGAGTCGTCAGTGACGACCAGGCGTTTTGCGCCGTTCACGCATT
>Ga0137358_10000644_pt1 | contig 16823 bp, 13 predicted proteins | sample Mad1_20_16metaG_FD_105551 | JGI IMG/M metagenome (GOLD analysis project Ga0137358, IMG submission 105551) | Vadose zone soil microbial communities from Angelo Coast Range Reserve, California, USA - Mad1_20_16 metaG | ecosystem: Environmental > Terrestrial > Soil > Vadose zone | place: USA... | reverse complement strand
GCTTCCTTTCCCAAAACGAATGCCGCAATCAGCTCAGCCTTGCGAGCGTACTTATCTAGCACTGACGGCAACATGGTCGTGCCCTCGGCGACCAGGGAGAATATCCCAGCAAAACAAACTGCTGTTATCAGGAAGAAATGTAGGACGAACCAGGCCGCGTAAATGCGCTTGGAAGTCATCCATTAACGCTAAGGCATTTTAGGTCTTTGGCGATGGCGCAGCTTGTTTGCGTCAGTTTGCGTGATTCGCTGGCAGCTGAAATTCGTCGGACATTAGCCGGTTGTGCAAACGACCAATAACAGATCGTTGAACACAATTAGCCCAGCGCAGCGGATAAGCACGCCACTTTTGTTGTCTGAATACGCTGGCTGGCAGCGGTGCCAGTCGACAACGTGACCAGTCCCGAAAGCCTTCGGGACCGGCATACTGATTCGTTACCTAAAGCAGCAGGCTTAAAGGGCCGCTGCGATCGACTTCAAGTTCTCAGTCGCGGCCTTGCTGCCGCTGGTTCCTGGCAGGACTTGCTCCACGAAGTAACATCCCATCGGGGAGGCGCTCGCGTAAAGCGTTGTCGTTCTGTCGGTTTGAATGCTCTTCAAGGAACGAGCCAGAGAATTTTGGTTCTGAGTGGGCGCATGCACTGCAAAGGCACTAAGACCGATAATAGCCACAGTTACCAGCATTGCCGCGACCAAACGTGTTCTGATTTGACTTTGATTCTTCATAAGTCGCACGCATACGGGCAATGCTGGTGACTGTCAACAGCAAAAATAAAACAGCCATCGTGACACTTTGGGCAGTGCTGGCCAAGTTGACGGGACCTGCTCAGGGCAAAGAACCAACGCGAAAGGTAGGGCGCGCCAGTCCCCTGCGCGCCGCTTCATCTATCCGAGCAGAGATCGTTTGGCCGGTAAACCCACATCCATTCCTCCGCCCGTTCACATAAACCCTTCCGGACCGGATTCATTAAAATGTAGCTCGTCTTCTCATCCCCTTCGTAATGGTCGCGCAGACGATGATCGAAGAAATCGCGTTGCCAATATTCAAGCGATATTTCCCGGACACATACTTCTTCCAGTTCTTAATCGTTGTTGCCATTCGGGGTTCGCGCGGGAAGGCGAGGATGGCGTGCAGATGATCCGGCATGAGCAGGCACAGCCGGCAATGCCACGCGAGCTTCTCGTGATTGTGTCTAATCGCCGCCAGCACAGCATCGCCGATATTCGCGCGGCAATTGGTTTTTATGCCTGGGCACACAATTAATCGTGATGAAAAACCAACTGCCCTCAGCGGCCCACTGCCGAATTGCATGCGGCAGTTTTTTGCGAACGGGCAAATCCATGTGTGGAGTGTAACCAGATCGGTCAACCAATTAAACACGAAAGCCAGCGTGCGAATTTGGCAGGGCTAGCAGTTCTCAGCACGCCGTTCCCTTCGATCGACAACGGCGCGCACGGAGTGACGCGCCCTACCGAGCTTGGGCTCACCTTGGCGCGAGCGAAGCGACGATTGCCTCGAAGCGCGGGTCGCCACGCAGCGGGTCCCACAGCGGGTGAAGACGCAAATGTCCGTAGCTCATATGACTCCCCGGCAGCTTCGCTACCTCAGCCAATCGTTCAATTGCGCGATCCTTTTCGCCCGTCCATGCATAAATGACAGCCAGGTATTGGGTCAACATCGCACCCTCGATGGGGCTTTTGCTGATGGGCAGCAGCTCGACCGCGCGCTGGCCTTCGCGGATGGCGTCCTCCTTATTTCCAAGAGCAGCATCAACCACACCGAGGGCGCAGAGAGCCGCTGCATAGTCGCGTTGATCGCGCATCATTTGCTCGAGCTCCATTCGCGCGTTGATGAACGCGGCACGAGCTGCCGGCTCATCGCCACGGAGCCGGGCGGCAAGACCCTCGCACCAACCGTTAGGGAATGGAATGTTTTCGTCGAAATACCCGCTGCCACCAGCCGGCATGTTGGCCAGTGCGCGGTTGGCTGCGTCGGAATCGCGCTCGCGTAAGGCAAGAAAGAGCCATTCGACAGCGAGAGCAGGCGCCGCGTTTGGATCCCCGGCCAGAATCGTCTGAATTACCGCATGTAACGGTTTTGGATTTGCGCGCGATTCGAGATCAATCCAGGCGCGCCTTACCTGGCTGGGAATGTCTTTCGGAGCCATGGCCAGCACGCGATCCAGAGTGGCGGCCATCTCATTGTAGCGGCGCAAAGCTTGATAAGTAAGAGAGATTTGCTGAAGTATGGAAAAATTGCGCGGGTCCAACTCCAGCGCCTGCTTCATTTCCTCGAGGGACTTCTCCCAGCGACCCTGGCGCCGGTCAACGTAACCAGCCATAAGAGGAATTCGCGATTCGTTCGGCAGCATACGTCGCGCGGCAGCCAGCTCCTCTCGGGCTCGGTCGTAGTCCCGATATGCCCAGTAAAGATGCTGAGCGACGCCCAAATGTGCCTCCCCCGAGTCGGGGCGCAGGCTGCGGATCGATTGAATGGCTGTTTCGGCCAATTTGAGGCGTGCCTCACTGTGGTCGATGCCAAGGAAATAAATCCGGTCATGCGCCTCGGCGAGCCGGCAATAGCCATCAAAGAACGACGCGTCGCGTGCTACAGCTTGGTCAAGCAGTTGCACGGCTTGGAACAGATCGTCTTTTGCCCGCGTGCTAAAGGAAATTCCGTCGATGAGGTCTTTGGCACGCAGGTAGACATCGTAGGCAACAAGATCGGTGGTCGGTGGCTCTTCGATTGCGGCTTTCGCAACAGACGAGACTTTCGCTCCAAGCTGATCTGCGACCTTTTGCGCGATCTCGCTTTGGAGTGTGAACACATCATTCAAATCGCGATCGTATTTCTCCGCCCACACATGAGCGTCGGTGCGCGTATCAATCAACTGGGCGTCAAGATGAATCCTGCCCGCATCCCTGCGCACGCTTCCCTGAAGCACATAAGACACATTCAACGCGCGACCGATTTCCTGTGTATTCCGCGCGCCGCGATATTTTGCCACGCTGTTGTGGCTGATCACCTTCAGATCGGCGACCTTCGCCAGCTTCGTGGAAACGCCGTCGTAAACGCCGTCCGCAAAAAACGCGTTTTCTTTATCTGCACTTAGACTCTCGAACGGCAGGATGGCGATGCCACTGGCTGCTGCCGGGGTCGCCATTTCGACCTGCCAACTCATCACGGCCACCGCCGATGCCAATGCGATCAGGAGCGCAGCCATTGCTGTAACAATTGGATTGCGCCGCGACCAGCGCCAGATGCGGGCCGGGGGGGAAACAGGACGCGCTATGATGTGGCGGCCGTCCAGCCAGCGTTCAAGGTCTTCGGCCAGAGCGCCCGCAGAGCGATAACGCGCATCTGGTTCACCCTCCAAACATTTCGCACAAATTGTTTCCAAGTCGCGATCGAGCGTTGGGACCAGCGTACGCAACTTCGGCGCGGGCCTCTCGGACGCCTGCTGGATCGCGGCCAGGGCGTGCTCGCCTGAAAACGGCGGACCGCCAGTCAATAGATCAAAAAGAATTGCGCCAAGACTGTAAACATCCGCCGCCGCCGTGAGCTTTGCCGCCGGTCCCCTCACCTGCTCAGGCGCAATGTAACCTGGCGTGCCGAAAACGGTGGGTGTGCGTGTCAGGTCGTCTGTAGTGTCCAGCCACTTGGCCAAACCGAAATCGCTCACCAAGGGTTCATCGTGCCCATCGAGCACGACATTCCCCGGTTTAAGATCGCGATGCAATATGCCTCGGGAGTGTGCGTGTTGCACCGCGCGCGCGACCTTTTCCATCAGCGCCACGGCACGGCGCGGCTCGCTTCGCAGAGCCGGAGCGGCATCGAGCAGGCTGCCGCCGGCAGCGAATTTCATACTGAAAAACGGGAGGCCGTCCTCGCTCTCGCTTACCTCATAGATCGGCAGAATATTAGGATGATCGAGGCTCGCTGCGGCTTCGGCTTCGCGACGAAAGCGGGCCAGCGTTTTCTGCGAATCGGCATGATATGATAAAATCCGTTTCAGCGCCACGATGCGTCGCGAATGCCGTTGTCGCGCCCGATAAATCACGCCCATACCGCCGCGCCCGATTTCTTCCAGCACCTGATAATTGCCCATCCGCCAATCGGCCTGGCGCACATCGAGTTTGCCGAGCACATCATCAAGCGTTTGACCCGAGTGAGGCGGGGGCACTCGATCATTCAGGCCCTGGGCAAGGAGACAACTCAGGCACAGACCACGTCCGACGCGCGATGCCGATCCACAGGCCGGGCAGACCGATTCCGTTGGAAGATCAACAGGAATGCCGGGTGCAGCCATTAGAAAGTCAGGGAGGAAGACAGGATGTTAGATGAACTTTCCAAATCTGCCAATTAAAAATGGAAAAATTTCTGTTAACTTATTCACACGATCCGTAATCGCTGCCGCTTCGAATCGAGTTCGCATGAAGTGCTTTTCACTCGCGAAAGCTTTCGGAGTTGAAGTGCGATGCGTCTTCCTCATCTAGGGAGGATTGAATCGAGGCGGCGATGCCAAAAACGCGACGACGCGAATATGTTTTTCACCTGTTTTGGCGCCTCCTTCGCCGCGAGCGAAGCAATGATCGCCTCAAAGCATGGGTCGCTGCGCAGCGGGTCCCGAAATAGCAAAAGTTTTAATTGACCATAGCTGGCCGTCCGCGATGGGCGAACAGCGATGGTATTGCTGGCACGCAGATCTTTGTCCTACACCCATGCGGCGATCATCGCCGCACAACTCAGCCAATCATTGGCGACTCGGCAGCGCGCCCGGATTCGTGGAGCGGTATCGGCTTTCTAACGAAATTGTACGGGCGCACCTATTGTGCGGCGCTCAACGCCGCACAGAGATAACGCAATTCATCATCGATCTCGTTAGGTTCTTCGACAGTTTGAGCAACTTCTTCGCGGAGCAGCGCGCGATAGCGTTCACGCAGTAGGTGCACCAGGCGTTTCACTGCCGCTTCCTGCAGGCCGAGCGTTTTTGCGAATTTGGCATAGGATACAGCTTCTCGCTTGTCGGCAACACAGGCGTTCAACACATCAAAAACACGGCGCCGGCCACGTTTTTCGCATTCATCGCCCAATCGCCGCAACGCGCGTTCCACCACTGTCGCCGCCCAGCGCACATCGAAAATCCTTTCCGGCGACCAATTCTCTGATTGCTGTTCTGGAATCGACAAGTGCGGTGGCGCCTCCGCCATCCAATCGTCCCACGAAACAAATTGCACGTCGCCACCACGTTTCTGCGTTTCGCGTTTGTCGGCGGCGTCGTGCAAGAAATCCTGCAGCGCCTTGAGCACGAGTGAGCGGAACCTTCCCCGGCTCCGATCGGCCCGCTGCAGGAGACGTCCTTTAAGTACCATGGCGAAAAAATCCTGGGTCAGGTCCTGGGCATCTGGAACGGAGTGGCCCTGGCGACAGATGAATGCAAAGACCGGCCGCCAATAAATTTTGCAAAGCTCGGCGAGCGCGACTTGCGCCTTCTCTTCGTCGCTTCCTGAATCCGTGCACGACAAAACGACGCTCCACCGCGTCGTCACGAAGCGATCCGGGCTGCGTTGTCCATCGGTAACCATCTGGGGTTTTACAGGGTGCCCACCATATTATTTACGCGATTCGTAAGCAAGCATTTAAATGCGACATGGATGTTCGCCTTGCAGCCGCGTTGAGTAACCGCGGCCTGTGCTTGGTTTTATCCGGTATCTGCAATCCAACATCGAGCATCCGTCCGGTGCCTCTCCACAAATGTTCTCCGAACATCGCGAGGCCACGTTCCTAGAGAGCTTGAAAATCTTAAGGACCCCGAATTTCGGAGATTTTTCGGCCGAAAACGCAGAAGTTCGGAGAGCGACCGTAACTATCAGGTGTATTGGATCGTCGCAGTGTCGGCGTCTTTCATCTGTAGCCGCATTTCGCCGTGCTTCCAAATGAGAAAGGCTATGATATTTAGAATGTGTTTAGCGCCAACGGCGCAGCATTCAATCTTGAGCCTGGGGCAACGCCCCAGGGCTTCGTGAAATGAAAAAAAAACGTAGCGCTGAAAGCGCGTTTCAATTTTCGGGATGCTCCGAGGATTTGGTAGCGTGGGTCCCGATAGATCGGGACATGCCGCGTTGGTAGGTTCCGCAACGGCGCGCACGGAGTGACGCGCCTTACCAAAGACAACGGCGCGCGTTTGGTAGGGCAGGCAGTCCTCTGCCCGCCGCTTCCCGCGCCCTACCAGCGTCTGTTCGCGCTGTATTAAATTCCCGGGGCGTCGCCCCAGACTCGCCACGACGAATCCGTTTCGCCTGCGGACGAATCCGCCCTGTGTGCGGACCAGTGGCGGACTTGAATGAGAGCGCGCCTATGCGCTAAGCGCCGTCGACGTCAGCGGAACGCTTCAGCATTTCGATCGAAAAGCCAAAGATTGGGTTCATCGAGGTGAGATTGTTTCCTTTCATCGCGCTTAAACTGTAGCCGCTTCGCTGCCTGCCGCGCCGTAGGTCGCCGCGGCGACAAGGCGGGCCCGAAGCGTGCGCGTCGCCCACCCGTTTTCGGTCGCCGCCGCGACTTACAACGTGGCAGGCAGGGCGACGGCTACAAAAGCAAAAAGGGCTCCGCGGTTTCCCGCGGAGCCCTCATGCTGGGGGTACAAATGTTTGTATTTCCGTCGTTACTGGCGCGACAAATGGCAGCTTCGGTTGGCGGCCGGCGCTGCGGAAAATATACTCTTCCGAGCTGAGGCTTTGCTCCACCCATTTAGCTGCGCGCCTGCGCAACTCGCCGCTAGAGTTTAGACGAAGCTTGTGTTTGATGTTTTCGCCGTGGCTCTCGATCGTCTTGACGCTCAAATCCAACGATGCCGCGATCTGCTTCTTGGTAAGCCCCGAGCCGAGCAACTGGAAAATGTGCATCTCGCGATCGGACAACACTTCCAGATAAGTAGCTGATCTCAGCGCACGACTATTTTTCTGCCGCCCGAGCGATTTCCGAAATGCGCTTAGAGCCACCTCCCGGCTCACATAAATCCCACCCTTCACAAGATCACGAATGGCAGCCGCCAACTTTTCAATAGCAGCTTGTTTCATCACGTAACCATTCGCGCCCGCGCGCATAGCACGCTCGGCGAAAATATTTTCGTCGTACGCGGAGTACACCAGAATACGCAGCCCCGCGTTTTCGGTCCTTAGCTTTTTGATCATTTTCAGGATGTCTTCTGCGCCGAGCCGCAGCGCGGTCACCAGCAATTGTGGCTGGTATTCGGCGATTTTATTCGGCACATCCAAAATAGTAGCCGCCTCACAGCAAACCATCATGTCCGGCTGCGAATTGAGAAAAGCGCTGATGCCGCAACGGAGCAGCGGCTGGTCGTCCAGCACCAGGATTCGTATTTTAGCCGGTTGGTCGCCTGAATCAGCGTCGGTAGGGCGTGTCACTCCGTGCGCGCCGAATTCCCGCACGGTGTGCAGAGGACTGCCCGCCCTACCTTCTGGCTTCGGCGCGACGGACAGCGGGGCGGCTACAGCCTCCGACCCAGTACCACCGATCTCCAGGTTCGTGTCCATTAATGTTTCATCCGCCGTTAGCGTTTGTTATAAGCTATAAAGCACAAAGGGCTCCGGGTTTCCCGCGGAGCCCTCATGCTGGGGGTTAATTGTTATGCTTTCGTTGTTACCATCTTTCTCCAGGAACGGCCGGACGAAGTTCTGAGAAAATTTTCATGTGGTGGTGTTTGTTCCTTCTAAACGGCAAATAAATTTCAAATGATTCCCAAAGGGAATGGAGCGGGCGAGGTCGCGGCAGAAATGGCATCAAGAAGAGTGCGGTCGAGCACCGGTTTGCAAAGGAAAGCTGATGCGCCGCCCGCCATGGAGCGCTCGCGGACATTCGGCAGATCGTGGCCGGTGACAATGATGACAGGCAGTGCTGCGCATTTCCGCGCGAGATGCGCTTGCACGTTGAACCCGTTCATGTGCGGCATGTGCAGATCGAGAACGACGCAATCCGGCAGGCGCGTATCGAGCGATTTCAAAAATTCCCCACCCGAGGCGAATGTCTCCACACTCAGGCCGGCGGAACGCATTAACCGCATCAGCGCTTTGCGGATGGCTTCTTCGTCGTCAACGACAGCAATGTGCGGGCTGGCTTTTGTCACAACAGCGCCATGCTATGGTAGCCGAGGCAGCCCGCGCTAGTAGACCTTGGGTTATTATACCTAAGGCTGTTATACCTAAGGTTACTATACTTTAGTCTAGTATGAAGAGGGCGGTTAATCAGCAGGTGGCCGTCTTAGTCTGCTGATTTAGTGATCATCTCATAGATAGTTCGGTACAGCTTTTGCGGGCCGAGGACGGCCCGGCTCCATCGACATGCGTCGACGACGAACGTTGGAGATGGCCTACCCGCAGGCCGTTCTCTGGATTTCCGAGATGGGTCGGCTCTGTTGAAAAGCCGTGTACCGTAGCACCGCCCTAGGCGGGCAGGCGGGCAACCAGTTTATGGAGAAATCTGCTCTTCTGCCCACGGAACATACGAAAGAAATCAAAAGCTCAATGATTTCGGCGTCGAACCTTTTGGCATCATTCGGTGTGTTTTGTCGGCTCGGTTCGTGGTTGCTCGTCACCGATTTAACGACCTGACACGGCGGAGCCGACGTGATCGCGTGTTGACGCTTGTGGAGGCTTTTGTGCCAACTGGGGGCCGTAGCTGGCCGCACCAACATTCCGGCGAACGCATCCGAGCCGTTTCCGCATCCGCTCCCGAATTGCGGCGGCGTGCTTCGGACAATAAAAGTTCGTGACCCTCGGCTCCGCGCAATAAATGCAGACTCCATCGCGCTGATGCCGTAACTGATACCGCCGCGCGCGTGATACATCCGTGCGACAACTAAACTCGTCGTGAATCATCGTGTGACCTCCTCAATTGTGCTTTCGTTCTTTGCTCTTAGCTTTTCGCTCATCGCATATTATTTCCTTTGAATCCGGCAAAGCTCCGCCGCCGCATCAACCGCAGCGACGAGCAGACGGGTTTGGTCACCGCGGCGCGAGGGTAAGGCGGTCGAAGCAGCCGGCCTATTACACCTAAGGTTATTGTACCTAAGTATGTTATATTTTGGACTAGCATGAAGAAAAGGGTGGTTAATAGCAGCCAGCAGCCTTAGGCTGCTGGTTTCAGTGAGTTAGTTCCTCTGATCCCGCAACGTTCCGTCAAGCGCGCCAACTCTGCGACTGATTGCACCTTCATTTTCGCCATCACACGGGCGCGATGCATTTTGACCGTCGCTTCAGTGATCCCCAGGTCGGCGGCAATTTGTTTGTTCAACCTGCCGCCGACGACATGCTCGAGCACTTCCCGCTCGCGCGGTGTGAGCGCGTCGCGACGCGCGTGGATTTCAGATAGTTCGGCCTGTTCTCCGCGAGCGACAGCGTCTCTTTCAATGGCGGCGCGAACGGCCGGAAACAGATTTTTAGCATTCACCGGTTTGGTGAGGAAATCAAACGCGCCACCTTTCATCGCCTGCACACTTTTCGAAACATCACCGTGCCCGGTGAGAAAAATAATCGGAAGGATACTGCCTTTCTCGCCCAGTGCAGTTTGGAGCTGAAGACCATTGAAGCCAGGCATCGCTATATCAAGCACAAGGCACCCATGAGTGGCCGGATCGTACTGCGCGAGAAATTCTGTGGGAGACGCAAAGGCGGCGACGGCAATGCCAGCCGAACGCAGCAAACGCGAGACAGCTTTTCGTACCGCTGCGTCGTCGTCTACGACAAACACCGTGGGGCCAGGAGGAGGAGGCATTAGCTAGTCAGCGAGCGCTGCCTCCTTTCGACCAAGACGCTCGACGCTCACCGTCAGTTCTTCCGCCTCCGATCCGTTCGCAGCGGATCCCTGCAACACGCGCGGGGCGGTTACTCCGGCAGACGATGCGTCGGTCGCAGTTAAGGCTGATCCATCGAGAACTGTGGACGACGCTGGTGAAAGCGCATCCGAGCTAACTACAGGCAGGCTAAAATGAAAGCTCGCGCCGCCCTCGCCATTACTCGTGGCCCAGATTTCCCCTCGATGCGCGCTGATGATGGTGCGACAGATGGAGAGGCCAAGCCCCATTCCCTCCTTTTTCGTGGTGAAGAAGCGCTCGAATACATGTTCGCGTTTCCCGTCCGGAATGCCGCGGCCATGATCGGTGACGGACACCCGCGCGGTGCCGTTCTCCGATTTAGACGCAATGAGCAGTTGGCGCTCCGGAGAATCGCAATCTGCCATCGCTTCGCAAGCATTCAGCACCAGGTTAAGCAATACCTGTTGAAGCTGGATCCGGTCGCCGGTGACTAGCGGCATATTCTGGGCGAGGTCGGTACCTACGGTTACGTTTTGATTGATGAGATCACTGCGCATTAGTTTCAGGACGTCTCCTATCACTTCGTTCAGATCGACGTCATCGCAGTACGTTTGCGGTTCTCCCTTTGTTAGTAGCCGACGCAGGCGGTGGATTACTTCACCAGCGCGTTGGTCTTCGGTTACAATGTCATTGAGGATCTCGCGTATCTCATTAAGATCGACATCGTCGGCATCCAGGAATCGCTGGGCAGCCTGAGCATTACTGAGAATCGCGGTGATCGGGTGGGTTAGCTCGTGCGCAAGCGAGCTGGAAAGTTCCCCTAGCGTGGTTACACGCGCGAGATGGGCCAGGTCATGGCGCTGGCGAGCCGCCTCCAGCTCTGCCTGCTTTCGAGCAGTAATGTCCATGCTGACTCCCAGAAGACGTATCGGGTTCCCCTGTTTGTTTACCTGCACACGCCCACGCGCTGCGACCCAGCGCACACTGCCGTCCGCAAGGACCGCCCGAAACTCTGCCTCGTAATCTCTGCCATTTTCGATTGCATCCCGGAGTGCCTGTCGGACTTTATCGCGATCATCTGCATGCCATCGGGAAATGAGCTCTTCGAATGTGATCTTTCCGGAAACAGGGAAGCCCAACTGAGCACGGCGCGTGGGCGTGACCCAGATCTCATCCTTGCTCAAATCCCACTCCCATAGCCCGAGATCCGCTGAGTCCGCGGCTAAGTTGAGCCTCTTATCGCTTAGTTCCAATTCACACGCGAGACGCGCCGCTTGACCCATATCGTTACTCAGCTCGTAGGCCATCGCGGCCACGATCGCCGTATATGTGAAGCCGAGGAAAAACGGGACTTCTATGACGCCCCAAATCACCAGCGGGACGTGCCACGCCAGGATCGCGCCGAAAATCATGCTACCGCCAATGAGCAAAGCGCGTCGCCAATTACCCCGTCGCCAAACGGTAATTGTGGCGTCCACGAAAAAGATAAGCAGCAAGAGGAGGGTAAAGCTGCTAATCAAACCCCAGGGATTCGGCACGCCGACGGGTAAAGAGACCATCTCACCGGCCCATGAGAAGTGGCGGATGTCTGTAATTGCCCGGAAATTGATACTCGCCGGAAAAATGAAATTGAAGATCAGTACGAGCGTCCGCAGGCCGTAGATACTCCACGCCAGCCATGCTCGTCCGGCGTGGAGATAAAGTCGCACGAAAGCCACGAACGAGAGCATGAGCACCCAAACGGGCACATGTATCCAGCGTACCAAAGCTTGGTATCGCTCTACCGTCTGCGCATTCATCATCCCTAACTCGAATGCAGAAATGGCCGCCGCCGCGATCGCGCTACAGGAAAACAACAAATGCACCCAGCTTTCCCGCTGTTTACACCAAACGGCCAGATACATCGCCGCAAGGGTCAAACATGCCCCGAGGTTTATCGACCAGACGACGGTGATCCAGCTCATCAGATAATGGCGATTTACTCTGAGGTTTTGTTTGTTAGTTGAAGCGCCCACCCACAGAAGGCCATTTGCAACTCGGCAAACCGAGTCGCAAACGCCAATCTCTTAATCTGGGGTGTGCCTTTATAATTCTTCGTGTTGCGTAAAATTTCTCTTTGCTAAATCCGCCTAGCTTGTCAGGCCTTCATTATCTTCTCCGGGATTTGCAGGCCGGAGTTCTCAAAAATCTTCCAAAAATCGAAAAAATCTTAATTCGGCCCGTTATCAGATCGGGAATAGTAAGTCCGCGGGGGCCCGAAAGCTGTTAACAACCCAAGTGGAAAGAAGCTGCCGCGAACTACAGGCTAGCAGCCTGTGCTCCCCAGAACTAATTCGGCGGGTCGGAAACCGCCGGTCTTTGTTTCGCTGAAAACTCGCCGTTGCCTTCGTCGAGATAAATTGTCGAGCCAACGCGCGAGATTTTGAGAGATTGCCGCCAGCGTCCGATCGAGAAATCTTTTACGGCTTCGATTGTTTTGGTTTCTGCCTTTCGCAAAAGCGTCTGTTCGGCGGACCCTCCTTCGCGAAGCCTACGGCGGGCGGGCTGGAGGCCGCCGTTCCTTGAAGTTGCGTCGATATTGTTACTAACCATGGCCTCCGAAAGAATTCTGCCGTTTAATGGCTGCGGCGATGTGATTCCAAGAATCTGCAAGATCGTCGGGGCAAGATCGATATTGCCGCTTGGCAAATCATCCGCTTCGCCGCGACGAAAATCCGGGCCGGCGGCGATCAACATGTTGTGCATGTCGAACCGGCTGAGCGTGGCGTGCGTCCCCTTTCCTGCCGCGCGTTGCCAATCGGCGTCGATGATTCCGGGAATGCCGAATTGATTCTTTGAATCCTCCCAGCGGAATGCCATGACCACATCAGCCGCATTATCACTTTGAATCATCGCCTGCTCGAGACCAAACGTCCCTTCCATCGGTTGTTTGGTGAAAATCACACCGGCAAAATCGGATTGCTGCAAGAATTCAACGAGGCGACTGATGACTTTCTCATCGTGTCCAACAACATAGAACAACACGCTGCCGCCGTTGCCGGCCAGCATGATGTCTCCTGTTTTCGGCTCGTCGGCGGATTCAGTCTTCGCCGTGAAACCCGCGTCATTCAAAATTCTTCGCAGATCGATCGACCGCTCGATCGTGGAGAAGCCGTGATCGGAAACAATAAACAGATCCGTTGTTCCGGCCGCTTTTCGCTGATCTAATGCTGCAAGAACAGCTGCCAGATTCTCATCAGCGGACTTGATCGCGGCGAGGGCCGTTGGCGCGCCGGGCGCAGATTCATGTTGAGTAAGATCCGGCTCGCCCAACCAGAGAATCGAAAGCGGCGGCACGCCATTTTTCCAGAGAACATCGGTCAATGCTTTGGTTGTCCAGGCGTCCTGTTCCACGTGGCCAGATGGAAACGCGCCAAGCGCCGCGGTGATTGGAGCAAGCGCGCTGCTCGGCAGCGTTTTGCCAGCGACCAACGTGACGCTGTTGGCGGGTTGAGAGTGAATTTCGCTTTGCGAATTTCTTCGCCTCTCCCTTCCCGAGGGAGAGGGCAGGGTGAGGGTTTCCGCCTTTTCATTGTCACGCGTGTTCGATCCCCTCACCTTCATCCTCTCCCCTTCGCCAAGGGGAGAGGTGGATCCGTTAGCCTTGCCAAGCTGATCCTTTAAATTGGTCTGTCGATGTAGTAAGAGACCGACAGTTTTTGTCGCGGCAATTACCGTACGCCCGCCTGTGCGTTGCACGAGCTCGGCGATGGTTGGCGCGGAAATGTATTTTCCGCCGGAGAGTTCATCCCCCTTTTTCACCACTGGCGGCAGCTCGACGTCAATCGTGTGGCGAGGATCGATGTCGGCGCGATAAACATGATTTGCGATGATCCCATTTTTGCCGGGATAAATGCCAGTAACAAGCGCCGTTCCGTTTACCATCGTCGCGCTTGGATAAACTGAATGGTGACTGCGAAAAATGACTCCCCCATGCGAAAGCTTCCAAAGCGCGGGAGTATTTTGTTCGCTGACAAAATCCGGCCGCATACCGTCCCAGACGACCACAACAACGCGGCGCGATTGGTCTAATGCCTGCGCCGCGAGCACTGGGACGCAAAATGAGCCAACTGCAAATATCCTTACCGAGAATTGCAGTAACGGATTTATGTAGCGGTTTGTTAATGAACCGCAGGAGGGTTGAACAAAAGTAGCCATCTCGTGTCAGAATGCGTGTCAGCGGGCGAACCACGTTAACGCTGCGCGAAGTTTCGCATTCCCAAGCGTAAATGAAAATCGCGATTCTAATGCTTATGGCAGCACCGCTCGCCGTGGCGTTTGGCGGCGAGCTGATTCCGACGGCAAATGGAACCAGTTGGCGATACAACATGACAGAAGAAATCGGCAAGGGTCTCGACATTCGTAATGCAAAGACAGATGCCGATGGCAAGATTCGCCTGCCGGTGTTGTATCGCATCGAAGGGACGGAGAACCTCGATGGGAAAGATCTGCTCAAGTTCGAAATGCACCGCGGCGGCGTGATCACCAACACGGACCTTTTTGCCATCAACGAACAGGGAATTGTTTGCTGCGCGCGGATCAATCTTGACGGCGAGCTGGTTAAATTTAATCCGCCGCAGACGATGATCGCCGCTCCGCTGAAGAAGGGCGGTGCCTGGGATTTCAATGGACAGGCCGGCGAATTGAAAGTGCACCAGCATTACGATGTCGTTGGGGAGGAAGACATCGGAGTGCCGGCGGGCGAATTCCACGCGTTCCATATTCATGGAGAGCAAACATCACCGAGCCCGATGACAATCGATCGTTGGTTCGCAAGCGGCGTCGGAATCATCAAGGATGCCACCGCGATACGCGCTGCGAATGGCGATTTGCTCCAGCGCATTACGCTGGAGTTGATGGAAAGGCCCAAGGTCATGGCTCGGCCCGAAGTCAAATCCGACGCGATCCCGAAACAGCTTTCGGTGAGCCTTGCAAAGGAGCGGTCCGGCAAACCGATGACGACTTTTTCATCTAACACATTGGAGATCTACGCACGGTGGCAGGGACAGCGATTACGACAAGGCGCAAAAGTAAAGGCCGTGTGGGTCGCCGAGAACATTGGCGAAGATGTGCCTCAAGATTATAAGGTGGACGAAGCCTCCGCTATTGCTCAAACCTCGCGCGCACACGGCGCATTCACGCTGGCGCGACCTGAAGACGGTTGGGCGGTCGGCGATTATCGCGTGGAATTTTACGTCGATGATGTCTTAGTGGACGCGGTGAAGCTAAAGATTGTGGAATGACGTGACGCAGACAATCCTGTCTGCGCATATCAGTGCAGGCAGGATTGCCTGCATCACCGAACTTCTTGAATCCAAAACAACCCGCTGCCGCATCGTAACTAGAGAAATCATATTTGCATGAAGAAGATTACGATTGTTTTTCTCGCGGCGTGTATCGTTCTGGTCGCTGGTTGCCGCTGGGTAGGAATTCGAGGCAACGGCCATATTAAGACAGATGAACGTCCAGTCAGCGCATTCGCCAACATTGATATGAGCGGCGCTTTCACGATCGAATGGCAAAGCGGAACGCCCAGCCTCCGCATCACGACCGACGAAAATCTGCTTTCTTTCATCGACAGCAATGTTTCCGGCGAGACACTTCATTTGCGCACCCGCGAGCAGATCCGGCCGACTCATGGAGTTCGCGTCGTCCTCTCGAGCCCCACGAGAGTGGGAGCCAGGACCAGTGGCGCAGTGAAGCTTGATGCAAAACAGCTGAGTGGTGCGCGATTTGCCCTGGAGTCGAGGGGAGCGTCACGCGTCTCACTCGAAGGAAACATTGACGAACTTCTGGTTGATATGACTGGCGCAAGCGAGTTAGCAGCGAGAAGCCTGCAAACTAAGACCAGCGAAATATCGACTACCGGCGCGGCGGATGCGGAGATTGCAGTCGCTGAAACACTGAAAGTCGCCATCACAGGCGCGGGCAAAATTACGTACTCTGGCAACCCTGCGACAATTGAAAAACATATCAGCGGCGCCGGCTCCATTCGCCACAAGGACTGAGGAAACGCCCAACGCTCAATGTCGAACGTCGAACGTTTGTTCGTGCTCGTGCTCCTGCTCGTGATCTTTGTTATAGAAACGCAGGCGGCACGCTTGCCACCAGACATTCGTAGTTGTTATTCCGAATAGTAATATCGAGTGCGGGACGCTGAAAAAATGCTAGAGAAATGTCCGATTATGCGAACAAGTGCTTTTATTTTTGCGTTTCTGCTTGTAATTCACGCGGCGACCGCTGGAGACGAGCGATCGATCAAGGACCTGACCAAGGCGCTGTCGGCGCTTGCGACCGACGTCGATCCGGGTGAAGCGCAAGCGTTGTCGGTGACGGCGCACACGAAGGCGCGCAGTCTTAAAAAAGAATACCGGGTGGTTCTTAACCCGGAGTTTACGGTCTTCCTGTACAATATCGGGATGCGAAAACGCGGTTGGTGCGGGCATTGGGCGCAGGATATCGGCGCGGAGTTGAAAGAACTCAAGCTCAAGACGCTCGTGCTTCACTGGGGTGAAGCTTATCCCAATACAACAAGCGAGAACAATGCCCTCGTAGTGACTGCGCGTAACCAGCCTTTCCAGGATGGAATCATCCTCGACGGCTGGCGCAGGGCTGGCCGATTATTCTGGTGCCCTGTCATAAAAGACGACGAGTACGAAGTGGAGCAGCACTACGGCCACTCCGGGATCACGGTGTGGAAAGAAAACATGAAATGGAGCGCCTGGCTGCAAGAGTACGGACCAAGCGAAGCAACCGCGAAAACGAACACCGCATCGCGCTGACACTCGCAACCATAGTGATGCGCGACGGCCGAAAGTTTTTTACGTCTTAACCGACGGGACTAGCGACGCACGCTACGGATTCCTGCGTTCCAGCGCGACGGCAAATGGATGCAGCTCTGCCGTCATTAATCCGCCCGAGACCGCCGGGTCGGCTTGCATGAACGCGCGCG
>Ga0137358_10000639_pt1 | contig 16896 bp, 21 predicted proteins | sample Mad1_20_16metaG_FD_105551 | JGI IMG/M metagenome (GOLD analysis project Ga0137358, IMG submission 105551) | Vadose zone soil microbial communities from Angelo Coast Range Reserve, California, USA - Mad1_20_16 metaG | ecosystem: Environmental > Terrestrial > Soil > Vadose zone | place: USA... | reverse complement strand
TAGATTAGACAAGCCTTCCATTTCGGCGCACGACCACCGACCGCCTGACCACCTTTTACTGTAGTTGATTGATTTGTATAAACAAGAGCAATAGGACCCGCGGCACTCCGGATCACTTCTTCTGACGCCTCCGGAAACAAAAATAGACGGATTCATCAAGGCGAATGATTAACTGAAACAGTAGAATTGATCACTCACGTATCGCCCTTTGCACCCATGTGGGTACCAGCGTGACCTTACACTCTTTCAGTTGTTCGAGCTCTGAGCGCCGTTATCGGAAAGACTGGTTCCGAATATCACTTTTTCTGACCGATTCTCAAGCGCACGCACGCTTCTGGAAGGAACTACTGTGCCGAGAGATCCATTGTGGACTTGTAACACGAATCTAAATGCATGTGACAGATTTTCAAGTTGTACGGTGCCATGAAGGGATAGGGGTTCGGGGAAGGAAACCGCCGACGCAGAGGACTACAGTACCACGCACGTGCCGTAAAAGCGCGCTGAACAAGAGTCGCGTAAAACATTGGCAAGTGGGTCAAGGTGACGGGACGGGACAACGTTGCCAAGGACCAGATCCACGAGCCGATCCTCCCAGCGTTGACCTTTAGGACGTAAAACCATCCACCGGTCTCCGTCAGCCGTCGTGAGAGTCTAAAGGAACAATCCCGTACGTGAGGGTACTCAAGTAAGGCAGGAGCGTCAGAGATGTTTGGGATGAGGTAGAGCAATGTGTCCAGATGTGGGGCATTAGGCGACTGCTGCCGTCCATTCAATGGAAACGTTGGGTAACGGGCCCGGGAGCGTTGAGTAAAAGGAACGCATCCAAGACATTACGGCCGAATGAAGAATAGAATGCTCAAGGAAAAGATCGTCGTTGCGTGCAGACTCTAATATGGTAAATGCCAGCAATCACGAGGCACAAGCTACGAAGCTACGGCACTGTAACCCGAGTCGCTTTGGTCCCCGTGTGTGGTCACGGTAGCCGGTCAAAGACTCCGAGTTACGATGCGCCGGGGAAGAATCGAGGGAAGGACCGCTTCCGCGTTCACCGGGGAACTGTGGGATGACGCGTGAAATGGAACGGACGGATTGATGCCTTGTCGAAGAAGGGGGGGCGAGATGTTGCCGAAGGGATGTGTCAATCGATCCAGGACTGGCAAGCTAACAACATACCCTCAAATATTTGAGTTTCACGCCCAGATGATGCCCGAATATTCGAGAGTATCGCTGCGTATACGTAGGAGATACCCCTCAACCAGTGAAACAGTACCCCTGCAAGCCCTGGAACGAGCTGGTGCTTACTTGCACAGCCACCCATAGATTTCGAATGCTCCGATTGTCGGTTACGTACCGTCCGAAGAAATGTTACAAATGTCAGTAGCGATCAGTGGACGAACGGAGACACCCAAAGTCATGCCAGAAAGATGGGGGAAATCTTTAATCATGTCGTAAAACACGAGGATTGTGGGTTCAGGGATGAAATGGTCAAACGGGTCGAGGAAAACCATCAACCCCGCGGCGATGGTGGTAAATCCGGACTCGGACGCTTGGACGACCGGAGATTGAACAGAGACGCCCCGAAATAGTCCGAGAGATACAATGCAACGACTACCCTCAAGCTGCCTCGCCTGGAGTGGTGGAGTGGTAGTCAGGGTCGAGCAGGCCACAGTCTGGTACTCCACACCTACACCAACTTGTATGCATCGATCGCAGGATGATTGTTACTAGGCGCCAGCAGGGAAGAGAGATCAACGTAGTCGTTATCCTTCTTGGGTCTAATTAAAAGGCACGTCTACACAGAAATCCAGCGAGTCATGGCTATCGCTACCCGTGTCGGAGCAGTTGCAGCGGGTTTCTTTTCTGTTAGAAGCGCGCGAAGCGAAGGGATCTAACTCGGAGTCTGTAGAAGGAATGACCCCGGGCCATTTATCACGCACCGCCTTTGATGCGAAGCAGAGCACCGATGGATTTATACTATGTTCCGGCTGCAAGACCTGTTGCGAGGAAAGAGAGAGCGTCAAAGAGAGGTGTTTCAGGTTGGCGAGAGTGGTGAGTGCTTCTCTGAGTGACACCTGATAAGATCCTTGTCTCACAATTAATTAATTATCGTACAAATATAGAATGTACACGTGGGAAAACGAATTATTTAACAGACCGACTACTGAGCCTTAACTCTTGCCTTGCGAGAATGCCGCCGCAGATATCGGCGGGCGCTGGGTAGTCCAAACTACAAGTGGAACAAGGACACATATTAGACGCTCGATAAAGCGCCGGAAGACAAAAGTGGTAGTAGCGTGCCTACTCACCTGACCGACTGGATAAAGCACCAACATCGCCGCCCCAACCAGCCACGCGAACCAAACGTGAGTGGGCAAGGGAGTTGGAAATTGTCCTTTGCTCCATTTAATGATGGCGAGCAGTTCTGTACCGATCGTGGCCAGCATCAACCAAACGTGTTGCCCCATTCTGACTGTTTTCCTGAGAGCGCAAGATCGCGGAAAAAAATGTCAGACGATTCGGACACCATGACAAACCGGAGAAGCATAATATTGAAAACAAGGAAATCCATGTACCGTACCTTGGATCGTTGATGTATTGATATAATTCCCGAACGGCTGGGAGGGCGCAAAGAAACACGCCTGCCAGTCTCGCGATCACGAAGGGGTGATCGGGCTCCATCCAAAGGAGACTCTGAAACAGACAAACATTATTCAGGTCGGTCATAATATGAGCTAGGTTGACACCGACGACCTCACCTTCAGATAGAAGGCGTGTAGCTCCGCCGCAAGGAAGACGGCAAGTAGCATGACAACCGTCACATAGTGTAGTAAGGAAGCAGTACCATGCCAGTGGAAGGCTGTGAAATCATGGGGAGAAAATTGGGTGAAAACCCGCTTTGTCTTAGACCTGATGCCACGACTTTGGCGGAAGCCCCGCCATGTATAATGCTTCGCGGCGCGTGTGAACATGAACTTATCGAGAAATCTTTACACACAGAGACGCACCTTCACTCCGAAGTATTGACAGGCTTTCATGCCTTGCAAATCGATGAGCGCCCATCTCGGGGATAAACACAGGACTAACCAATATAAGTGCCCAACCAGTTGCATATCAACACGTCCAGCAGCCACTGGGAACCAGGGTTCAGATTACGATCGTCTTGTGGAGAAACATGGGAAAATCCTGACATGATCCCACCAACACTGAGAGCGACCGAGTTTAGTTGCGTCATAGACGGAAGAATGAAAAAGTGATACCTCAGCAAAATTAGGTAACTGGTGCTGAAGGCTGTATTCAGCTAACTCGAAAGCGATACTTAGAATCTCAATGCGCTCGGGTAAGACGAGATAATTGAAATCGGTTATGAATTGGAAATTTACCCAACAGAACCAGTAGTCACGCAAGATCAGAGCTTTCCCAAACCAACCTAATGCGTGTGCCAAACAAAATATGTCGATGGCATCCTGCGCACGATGTGTTAATGAAAGGATACAAAGGCGAGGTGAAGACACGGTTACCCAAACATTCTGCCGTGTGAGTGCGCAGTTCTCAGCGTAACTCTTTTCTGGGAGAGGGCGGCCCAAATTTGGATCAAGGTATGTCATCATAGAGCGTGCGGAGTTCAAGTCCTGGAAGAGCAGAAACACGAGGGCGAGTTCATACAGCAGGTTGACTCCAAGGACAACGCGCCAGAATACAGGGTGGGGACGGATGAAAGGGCCATCACGAAATTGTATCATTGAGAACACAAGGAAGCCGGCGATGGAGGCATATGCGCCCCTGCACATCCATTCACAATCACGTCTATGGAGCATGAAATAGGGGCGTACATTCTTCGCTTATCTCTGCCCTCTTCTAGTACGTCCTGCGTTGTCGCGACATAGCATAACGCGGCCAGCGCAGCAGCCAGGGCAGTCAAGGTTAGCGGCTTATAGAAGAACCTACGTAAGAGGTCGTGCAGATGAGGAGCGTGTCAAATTATTATTTAGAAGAAAGGATGTCTGCTAACTCGACGCTAGTATCCTGTCGTTCTTGAAATGGCTCTATCCGGGTATATGGTTCGGTGCGGTCAGCCTGTAGGGATGAATACGCCGTGGCGTGTTATTACGGCAACGGGCAGCGTGGGAGAGATCGATTGTCCACATACGTCGTACCCTGTATCACAGAGAAGGACAGTTGAGTACCAAGTTTCTCGAAGGAAGGGTCGTGTATGTGACACTAACAGTGGACAGGATTTCCATTCAGGCCAGGCGCTGGCTCTGGAGCTTCGGGCGCCAAGGGGATATTGGCATCGGAATCATCCGTGGGTTCGAAAGGCGATAGCGGCCCATCATCTTCAGACGAAGAGGGTTGCATTGCGATGGTGAGGGTAAGGAACAAAGCAGGCAGCGCGTCGGTGCACGCACATTCGCCAGGCTGGCAACGCCACCAAACAAATTCGGGGATGAAACAGGCACGTGCAATAATGCACGTGCGCTCAACTGTCTTAATTAATTTCCGAATTATTTGCAACTCATTTCCCAAGATATCGAAACCTGGCCCCGTTCTCCAGCTGTCTGCCACCAGCGTTATCGTCCTTCCATACTTTCGGCCAGACGAGGGGCAATCACGTTGCTATAGCGCTCACCACTAGGCACTACTCGTCGGCGGAGATCTCCCCGTAACGATCACAACCAGCCAAATGTACCACTCCCACACACGGGCAAGTGTACCGCCACCCCTTCATAGGGCAAAGTACTTACGCTCAACTCCCCTTTTCGTGTCGTTGAAACAGGTGACTTTTTCATTAACGAGTTCTCAGGCAAAAGGTACGATCATACAGGGTCCGCGTTCTCTGTATATGTACAATTCAATGTAGACGTCTGATTATCTGTCCTGCAACCTGTGAAAACTCGGCGCACCTCCACAAAGCGCTAGTGACACTGAGTCAAGGATGAACTTCACGGCTTCCCTCCACGGCTAGGCGATCACTTTCTGATGACATGGTCAAATGATTGAAGAATATAGTACGACAAGCATGTCCGATTTTCAGACTAGTGCTAGGTTGCATTCGTCTCTGACATCAATACCGCGCATCGGATACACTTCTACATCTTCTTCAGGGTGATCCCGACAATGATACCGCAGTTGCTCACCCCAGGTCACGGGTCGTGACCACCGCCAGCAAAATTGGTCATGGTGGAACAATTGTACTTAGGCTTCTCTTACTCCAGAATCACCAAGCTTCCATTCCCACTCTTGGAACCCCTTCTACAGCTGCTGAACGGACCATCAATGACCCAGATGACGCCGCTAAGGTGTCCCCATAGAGATCTGCAGTCAACAGAGGCCTCCATTGGAGTATGTGCAATGGTCGGAGAGCGAATATTCTCCAAGCTGCGCTAATGGCGCAACTTCCTAGATGGTAGGCCAAGTAAGATATCGTCCGTGCGGTAGCCCAACGTGCAGCACCTATTTCGGCCAGGTGACGTACAGTACATCGGTGGCTAGACCATAGCTTCGAGAAGGCGTGGTGCCACTTAAAGCATCTCCGGGAGTCCGCGGATTATGACGGCTCAACCTCAAGTGGAATACCCTCGGCAACAAATGATCCGGCATGGCACGAGAAGAGAAGCACGACTGAAGTATCCGCCGAGGAAACATAAGGATCATTAAAGGACCATATCATCCGTCGATTATCTTCGAGATGACGGCGTCGTGGAAAGTAAATCCCCCGAAGTCCCCACGACGCTGGCGCAAGGGATAGCCCCGCGGGCTGGCAAGAATGGTGAGTAGGATTCACCTGCACGTGGTGCGCTGAAGCGAAATTAAATTGTTTTATTCACCCGCGCGCCTCTGCGAGCGTTTTGCTATGGGAATTGTCCATCCGCGATGGGTCCAGACGCGGGATCAGACGCCCATTCTACATCGGTCTACACCGCACACGAACTCTGGCGCATCAAATCTACAATACCCGAGCGAAGTTCTCGAGCTACGGAGCGGCATGAACACTGGAGCCCTTTGTGGGACAATGTATGACAGAATGCATCATAATCATCTTGGCGGTCCGAGTGTCGCACGCGGAGCGCCAGCCAAAAACCAAAGTTGTAGAGGATCGAGACACTATACGAATATGTACAGATGCAAACCATTCTGGTCAATGACTTGCGGTGAAGCTTAAGCTCCACTACACGTTTTGGGTAGGGTTTCGCGCCGAGCTTGTAGCTTGCAGATCCAAAGACATCGCCCCTGATAGATAAGTACACAAAAGCCAAGGCCGGTGAATTGTACTCCCGAGGTCATGATAAGCTGTACAGCAAGGATGTGACGGTGGCGCGACGTACCCGAGAGAGAGCGTTGGAGGGTAGACACGAGTACGGGACTGCACGAAGGGAGATCAATATCGAACTTCTTTGATTTGTCTTTTTCAGGGCATGTTTGGTTAGCAAGGGACGGTTCGGAGTTGCACGCCTAATTCCGAAACCACACGTGGCGGCAAAACGCTAGTCGCTTGTCTCCTGATTGGGATCTCAAATGCAGGCACCGCTCCTTGATGATTCTGTTGCGTCTGGATCACAGACTGGATCTCTCCGTGGACGGCTGTACCATCAGGCTGCTTCCTTGTAGTAATGAGCAACTTGCTCACCTGCATAATTGGGGCATCTGAGGAGCGTCTCCATTACGAAACACTAATTTTTCTCTGTTCTCTGTCAAACTCGCTTGCGACGACTGGAAGGACTTCAAATTGGGATAGCCATCTCCACAATTACTCCAACGGCGGCATGTCTTCTGTGAACTGTGCAAGTGGCATGACGGAAGCATGTCGGAATGGTGAGATTCGCCGACTGTACTCTGCCTGACCCGTGGGGGTGTGATAAGGCCCGCGTTTCGCGTTGCATCATATACCAGTTGACTCGAGCACTTGGTCGGAGAATTTCCGGCCTGTGCTGTAGTGCTAGTGGCTGGGAAATGCCGGAATCGGGACATCCATACCGGCGAAGAAGGAGCAAAGTGCCGACGCGACGATAGCCATTTGCGAGCGCGGGTCGCTTGATCAGTTGAAGGCCTGCCTATACGGGTCAAACGACCCCATTTCTCGCTCGTTGAGCCATTTCGAACCGGTGAACGACGTCAGATATTGATCAAGGACACCCCACGACCCTCCCAAGAGTGTCAGGTTGCGAGAAATATAGAGCCGAAGTACTGTCTTGCTGCGGTTCTTCATAGATGGTCACTGATTCGGAGCGCGCAAGTCGTGGCGCTGGGGATTTCCGAATGGGACCAAGAAAGTGGAAAGTTCGGCTAGGTCTCACGAATGAAGTGCCCGTGATTTTGGCCCAAACCGACACACGCGGAGTTTTGCAACGTGTAAACGTTTGGCAAGGTTGTTTCCTGGCAAAATGCGGATGTGGCGTGCTCACGTGTGGAAAGCGTTTGTGAATCTGGTGAGGAATGCTCGTCGTTTGGCCAGCCCGAGGCAGACCTATGATGACGGTGACGTCGTACTCGCGTTTGCCGGCCAATACACCAACTGCAAGGAGTTCATATCGATGGCATATATTAAGTTTGCAGGTGTCATATCGCAGTACATCTAAAGGGACCACATCACGCGGATGGGCGGGGACAATGAACGTGTTCAACACCACGATTCATGATCTTCGACAAAGGCGAGGCTGGACTTTTTCCTTTCCTTTCCTTTCCACGACGGGGAAAACCAAAAAAAACTGATGCCCCAACTTATCGGAGGCAGTAAGGTTCGTTTGAAAGGAATGCCGACAGGCTGGCATGTTCCCTGTGCCAGCCAAGCGAGGACGATTGTAGAGAGAGAACTGGCCGATCCGGGAAGAAAAGGCCTCATGCCGAAAGCGAAATTCGGGAAAGATGGAGTCTCGGGGGGTATGCTTGGTTAGGGTTCCTGGGATGGGGGGATGACGAGAGTGCAGTAATGTAGGGTGGGTAAATACAGTACGTTGTGTTACCAAAAGACGTAAAATGAAACCGAAAGATGGCGGGGATGGAAAGTGAGTGTGTCGATTTGATGTGAACGGAGATAGATATGGATGTAATGGCAGAAGAGTTGCGGCTGTGATGTGGCATGGGAGGGTGAGAGTTGCACAAAAGAGAGAACCGCCAGGAGCGAATAAAGAATATGGGAGGCCGGCCGGTCGCACGAGCTGTCAAACTCAGGGACGAGTTCGAACGGAGAGGCGAACCTTGGCCGGAATAATTATTTAGTTTATTTATTATCTCGAGATCGCATATCCGAAGAATATATAGAATCTTATCCTCGCTCCTCCCAATATGTCCTCTGTCGGCCCTTCACTCTCCTCAAATACCTCGCCCTCCCTCCGCAAATCTCATCTCCAGTGCCTCCCAGATGGACACCCAGCCCCAGTTTGAACCTGCCCTCCACCTCAAGGCAGAGTCTGCCTCTGCCTACGAGTTCAGTCTCGACATGGACCATCGCAGACGCAGGCGCAACCGCACCACCCAGTCCTGCCTCAACTGTCACACTTCAAAACGAAAGGTCCGTCCCCACACCCCGTCCCCCCCGTCCTGTCCCTCATTCCGTCATTTTCTTTCTTACAGTGTGACCGTAAGCGCCCTTGTCAACGCTGCATCCAGCTTGGCTTGGTGATTACCTCTCCCTCTTTCATCCCCGTCGAGACTGGTAATCCTCACCTGCTTCCACTCCCCCCAGACTGGCCTCTGTGTCTACGAGATCGACGACCCCAGTATCAGGTTCGTTCCGGTCTCTCGTGCTCGCCAATTTTGTTCCTAACGTTGACCTCGTGACCCTAGAGATGATCCAAACGTTGATGAGAACACGCGTTTCCGTAACCGCATTGCTGAGCTCGAAAGTCTGGTTCGCGAGCTACGCGGTAAGCCAAGCCCGCTACCTCACCAATCCAACCCCACGCTGACATGCATGCCGAACCACAGGCAAGCCTCACCCACGCTGGGCAGACGCAAGCTTCTGCGACGGTGACCCGAATGAGAAGTGGCATTCGCGCGCATCTAAACGTCCTCCGGGTATGCGTTTAGATCTGCGCCGACAACGAAATTCCTTTGACGTTGGCCAAGGAAGCACTTCTGCGACCCACACACCAATCAAGTCGGAACCGGGCGACCTCTCCCAGAACTTTCCCTATCGCTTCTCCCCCTCTCCCGACTCTGCTCAGGCCTCCCCTTATCAATTATTTCCCCCACAGACTCCCGGTTCTGCCTCCTACCATGATCATGCGATGCAATATGGCGGAAACGGGAGCGGTGGCAACTCATCGGGCGAGGGCTCCGTTGGCTCTTCCTCATATAGTCCCTACTTGCAACCTCCGGGAGCATACCATTCCGACGCAGGCGCCGATCCAAGGTATCGCTCCCAGCATGGAAGTGACTCTCGAGCAGATATATATTGCCCATGTCACGCGAATCCCAATGCGAGCGCCGTCTTGATCGCACTCTCGCAGCAACTACAAGGTGCTGTTGGGATCATGCGTGGCCTACAAGAACATAATGGGCATACCCCATGCGCCCTCACAAGACGTATTCAAGAGCTCAGTGACCTTTTACAGTAAGCAATATCTCCTTAATTGTAAGACAAGTCTCCGTATTCACATGGATCCTTCTCCAGCCAATGCTGCGCTGAGCAATATGCCGCGAGCAATGACACAACCTCAGTTGCGGGATACGAATCCCTATCAACGCCGCCAGACAGCGATGTGATCACGCCGCTCTCGTCGGGAGAAGCCGCGCCGATCCGAACTGCACAGTTGCAAGAATGGCATGCGCTCTCGCAGGCTCAGGGTAGCGCATATAACCCATACTTCCCACCACTGCCGGAACGACCAGGTGTCCATGGGTACCCCAAGGATCTCGATGGCCATCCAGAGTTCCACAGCGTCATGTAAAGGGGCGTTCGAGGCCACGGGCTCCAAGATGCTTCTTCAATGACGCTATTCTTGCCTATCTTATGTACCCTAATCTGCGTATCACCTTGCATTGTTCGGTCTCACCTCCCTAATTGGCAATACCCCCTTTCCCCGTCCCACGTTTATTCAAAAGTCTCCGTGTCTGGCGCCCCTTTGTACTATCTTTGACCATCGGTATTTTGCGCGCGCTAATTTCGCCTGTGCTCCTCCGCTGCGGCATGTTGTGTTCTAGGAAGCATGATTATGGACAGCTTTGTTTTACTCCCCCCCCTCTCGATACAGCATATGGAAGTACCCATACTCTTGCGTTAATAGACCACTCTCCACCGCGCTTCCCAGACTCACGCGTGCGAGAAAAATTCATTGACGTGAAGATGACGGGGGCCTGACTTGAATACTCCATGATACACGTTCATTTTGTGACCCTGCCAAATAATTCACTTCCTGATAAACGCGCGCCAAATTTTAAAAAAAAGACCACGTTTCGTTTTCCGCCTTCCTTCCCCTTCCCCTTTGGCAAACCCTTCAATCGGACCCCAGGCGGAATATGAACGATCTCATATTGTCTGCGCTAGCGCACGCAGCAGCGCCCGTGTCATCGAGCGCCCAGATATCACGCTCGATATACGTGACGCGTCCGTCGCGCCGGACCAGGATTACCTGTGCCAAGCGTGTGCCGTACGGATCAGGAGGCGCGTCTGTCGTGCTGCTTGTTGCGATGAGTGGATGAACGAGGATCGTATTTTTCCGTTCTCCGCGTTCTCGAGGTGGTGGGATCGGTGAGCACGCACTAAAGAGGGCAAAAAAGAAAAGGGAGATCAGGTTCATTTCTCAGGCTCATACTCATACTCGGCTGCACGTTCCAGTGGATTCTAGCTGACGACAGAGTCCATGGCATCCGACACCGAGCCAGAAGCAGAGAGAGGGGGAAAAACATCCGCACTGTGCTACTGTACTGTGTCACTACCCAGCAGGAAGCTGTCACGCACGTCAAAAGTTCCATCAGTCGCCCCACAAGGTGGGAATCAACATCGGCGATCTCAGGCCCATCCGCGGAGCCCTCGTCGAGGATTCTTTGCAGTGCTGCCCTCCCTTGGAGTACCTTTGGCCAGGCATCGCCGCCCTCTCCATCGATGCCATTCGAAAGGCCACCGCAGGCGCACTCCTCATCGGACAGCGTCCGCGCACGAATGTGCCCACCACCTCCGCCATTGGTGAGTAGGCGAGCATCGTACGCGAGCGTGACGGTGTCAGCGGTAGCTGTGCTTTCGGGGCCCGTGGTGGGAAGGGGCAGATGGGGCTCGAGAAGGAGCAGGTTGAAGCCTGCGTAGGAAGTGTCCTCTGCCGTTAGGGCTGTCGTGGCACTCGCGAGATCCGAGTCCCCGCGGGGATCCGCCAGGAACGCGGCTAGGAGCGTGCCCCTGGAAGAGGCATACGAAGCGCCGGGCTCAGTGATGTTTGTTCTTTTTGTGGGTAGTACGCGTCGGAGTATAGAAAGAGCGGGAGCGAGAACAATGTGAGCCTTCTGTCTATTGTATGCATGGAAGGAAGAAAGGCGGGCTCGCCGACCGTGGGGTTGGGAACACAATATACTGTACTCACAGAAGCGCAACACGACCAGTGGACTGGTTGATGCCTAGCCAGGTACCCTCCGCCCGTACGTCACGTCCAGAGAGCACCCTACCTCTGTTCTTGAGCGTGAGGTCGTCTTGGACCGCCGGGACACTGTCATTGGAGGGGGCGGGGTTGGCTAACGCTTCGAATGAATGGAAGTGCGCTGGCAGTGTCGGGCGCGCCAGATACTCGTCGCGATTTGCACATAGGATGCTGCCTCCTCCGTGGTCAGCGGACGAGCGTGAGCGTGATCCAGGGAGGTGAACTGACGCACAGTGCGTAGTCCGGATGAGTGAGGGACCAGAAGCCGACGCACATGGCTGGTCAGCCAGGAATGGAGGATCAGTGATGGGAATGATTGGGGGCGCGTTTGCAGGTTGTCGGTGCAGGACTTCCTAAGAAGGACAAAGTCTGTGGCGGTTGAAGAGCAGAAATGAGGGAAAGAGGGTTCCATCATTGACTGGAAGGCGCAGAAGAAGACAGCCTCTGACGAACATTGTGGTTGATGAGAGCCGTCAATCAGAGACGTAACAATTGAGATCCTCGTCAACGTATCCGTAAAGCGGAGGGAGGGCAGTGAACACGTACAACCCGCGAACACTCGGTCGACATTCCCGACAAGCGGCGCCTTCTTTGTTTCCACCACCATTGCGCCCGCCGGTCACTGGCACCAAGGCTATGCTGTAATCTCCGCTCGCTGTCTCCTTTATATGACCTCATTTCATTATCTGCTTCTGCAAAGTTGACAGCATATAGTGGCAGACTTCCGTTACCTGCGACACTTCATCATTGCTAGGTTTCAGGTATGCTGCTTGGGAAAATTAGAGACACAGCCTCGTACTTTTTTGACACACAAGATTTCATCCCTGCCTGACTCCCGTCACCCCAAAATCCACCATGCTGGCGGGTGTTGAAGCTTGAAGGACAACGTCTTGAGTTTTGGAATTCTTCGCACATCCCCAGTCCTAGTCGCCAATCCGCCTCCCATGCGCTACCGCCGTCCTCTGGCATTTCGGCTATGTCTCGCCCGGTGAATGCAACATCCCGTATCGCTAAAGCTACCAGCAATCAAGTGGCGTTGAAAATGCGTATTAAACTTTTTTTGCCGTGAAAAATGGATGGTCGCCAATGCTCTCAATCAACCCATATGCCCGTGATTCCATTCTCTTGTCTCCCAAAGATTCATGGTTGAAGACCCAGCTCGCATCTTCAGCAATGATTGAGAGAAGAATGCCGAGGGTCAATCAGGGGGCCAACTCCCGCAACCCATCGGCAGTTGATTCTCTGAACGCCGCTGCAAGTGTACAACGAATCTTTCAGGTATTGATTGGCCGCCGGCTTCAAATTGTTGCCGGTCATGTTTGACAGAAGCAAATTCCCTATCCGCCTTGTTTCGGACTGGGGTCACCAAGGTCACAGAAAGCCTCCGTCCGGATATTGACCGTAACCATTTTTCGATTTATAAAATTGTAACAGTTTTGCTCGCAAGGCAATCTATCTATCAGCCTGACGCCCTCGCGTCGTCGTGGCGCACGGTCCGAACTACTGTGAGTCCTGTGATTGTTACTGAAGTTACGTGTTCACGGCCTTTCCGCACTTAGCCCAGACGCGAGGTGTTCAACTCCACCATGGCAGCTCCCATATCACGTTGGAGACCAACATCACGCGGTCATGTGTATTGACGCTGCCCACATACAACATCTCTGACACAGCTCTTGCCATCGCTGTTTCACCATCAAGTAATAATGACGCAATGACGGATCGATACGCGAATCCCGTCTTTCGCCTATGACAAGCGGCAAGCGCTTCATTTTTTGGAAATTGTAACTCTTTTTTTCCTCCCTACGGTACACTGGCAGTACGTAGCCGGCACCACAGTTGTCTGTCTTTTTTTCAGCCCCGATCTGCCAAATAGCTCGACCACTTATCGTTTCCATTTCGAGGTAATGCTCGGTTCAGTCGAGTTCGACCTCCTACTCCGTTATTGTCACTGTGCCCTGGTTGACGCACCAAACCGACTTGCGAGACCTTGCCTGCTCTAGCGCCTTTTCCCGGGGTTGTTCATTATATTTTCAAAGCCGCATCTATCTCCCGCGACGCGGCAGATCATTATGCCACGACTGTCCGCAAGACTAGACTCTCCTTCAACACAGAAAAAAAAAGAATTAGCCAGTCCCGTTCTGGAGCTGGTAACTCGTTCCTACTAATACAGCACCGTTACCCCACAAAACTTTGATTGTGCGATAGTCGCATCGGATGTCAAATCACAAAGATGCTGTCTGATTTCCCCGGTGGTTCGAACCTCCGGGTACGCCAGTAACTGGGAGTTTGATCTTTTTTATCTCTGACAGGTTGGGGCCTTAAGACTCTCCCCGCTCCGTTTACGTGATGACGTCGTGCGATCTTGAGGCAGCTCACACATGCAAGACATCTTTCAGAAGATATTCATGACGTGCCGCGTGGCAGTGGGGAGACAATCGGTCCAGGACGGATTTCCAGAGGAACATCAAAGTGTACCCCCATCACGATGGCAGCAAACTGCATCGATATATGCCACAGCCATTTCTTGTTGAAAATGGTTCTTGTGATACAGTACAGTACATGATATGCAGGCCGTGGCATCTCCACTTTGTCCTCCGATAGGCTTTTCTTTGACACGACATCAACGCCACTAGCGATGCGTCCCCTGCAAGGAACGGCTTCTCGAGACTCATCGGATGGGAATCCCGAAGCGCAAGTGTTCCTGAGAACGATGCAGTTTTGAGGTTGCCACACCGTGCCTCCACCAAGGATCAGACGCCGTCAATGGCAGCTTTTGACAGTTATGCTACCAAACGTGGTGTGAAGCAAGGACGGCGACTGTACAAAACGCCACATCCGACGTGATAGATTGACATCTTTAACGTGTGTTTTCCCAACTTCTTTGTACTACTCAATAGCATCCTGTACCTAGTCAAAGCTTCCACGAAGAGGGTTAAGTTACTATACTCAGGGGCGCATATTCTATTAATCCTTCTCAGGCTAGCTGTGGACTCCCGTCTCGTCCCTTCTTCCCAGTAGGGAACAAATACTGTACTCCGTGCCTGCTCGGTCGACAAATCTTTTGACCGCGTGGGAATACCCTTTGAAGTGCGATCGAAGAGATCGGTCAGGTCATCATACGACTCAGGGCCAAGTCACTCAGGGCCAGGTTGGACCCAGCATCCGAAGTCACACAATCCCAAGGGGCACGATTCAGTTCCAGGCACCGGAGGAATCAAAAGTCCTCATCCATTGTCCCTATCACTTGTCCCACTCATTCTGTAACACACCAGGTACTGAGTTGTACCTCAGGGGGACATGCAGAGAGCGGGTGTATGCCCCCTCTCCTCTCTCTTGACATTCAGGGTAAATCAGTCCTCCGGGTCGCTCGGGGACGACGCTGTACAGTCAGTACTTGTGAATAGCGGAATGTGTACGCCATGCCTTAGAACATCGAAGAGTGTGGCAAGAACACCGCCCTCGTGTCAGTTCCGAATCGCGCCTTCCACAGTGCCTAGCCTATGTGTTCGCCTCGCCCCACGCCCCAAGCCCCAAGATAAGGTCTTTATCTCTGTCTCGTTAGGCCTTCAGGCAGTGGGCACTGCATGTCTAGAAATGCAGACTATGAAGAGGCCTGTACATGAAAGGACTTGAAGGCACCCTGAAATCGCTCGAAACTCAGAATCGTTCTTAGGATGCGGGCTTGATATCAGAACAACTGCGACTGCTTCCAGAGGGCTAGAATGGCACTAATAGTGTATGGTCGGGAATCAGGCTGACGAAATGATTTGTTGTCGAAGAAACACCAGTACGCCTGCAGTAAACAATCTGCGTGGGTGCCTGAATATAATGTCCATGTCGACAATCGCCCAGTTGCAAACTTGCTCTACGTGGAAAACGAGGCCCGCAGTGAACAACGCTGGTAGGGTGGCCAAGAAAGAGAATATGGCATTTCGGACTGCGTACGTTCGGAGTGGCATGTGAGGGAGTAGGAGGGAGAGTAAACGTGCCAGTATTCTTTTTTTGAGAGAGAGCGCTTTATACCAATTTACATAAGTACATGGGTTACATGTTATATGTTATTGGGATAAGAAAGTATCAGCCCTGCGTAGCACGCGAGGGGAAAAAATGCATTTATGCACACCCCTTGTCCGGGATAGTGTGGGACTCGGCTCGTGGACTTGCTCAGTTCACTTGTCCACTACCCACTAAAACTTCACATTTGATAAATGGTGTGTTACTATGTTTCTGGGGGACTGACCCAGGTGTGTTTGACAAGGTTAGATGTGTTACATTTCTGTTTTCTTCATCGCGTTTGTTTGTTGTTGGGTTGGGCTTTGAGGTCAGTTTTGTTGAGGATCGAGGTGTTTGTGTTGGAGCGTGGGGTCGAGGTTCGTTCGTTTTACTCTGTTCTTTTCTTTCCGCCTTCGGTGCCCTGGTAGGGAGGGCCACGGGTTTGTGCATTTTTCGACTTGTCATCCGTTCGCTGTGGGTTCTGTTTCCCTGTCTTTTATTATTATTATATGTGTGTGTACAGCATTGCTCTCGGGGAGTAGGTTCTTGTACAGTTTATCGTAGGGGACGCGTTCATTTCCAGGAAGTTGTAGTGTATTGGGGGGGCGGGGTCCGGAGGCGTGCGTTTGAATGGTACAGGAGCACAGCTTGGCTCGTCATCTGCACCGGTGGCGGTGATAGAAATGGATGAGCGGCAGGATTGGTAACCAACGCGCAAAACGGTATGCAACGTGAGCAGCGGGTGGGGTACGCATGACCCCATGCGAGTGAACAGCAGATTTGCAGGTGGGACGGGCGGTGATAGGTGGTACGGAGGTAGAGTAGTACGAGCGCTCCGAGGCGCGTGAAGGTGGCCTTGTGAAGTTGGATGGCTTGGGGGAGGGGCCACATGGTCGATAGTGGTGGACGGGGATCGAGGGTAAGCAAGGGTGTGGTCGTACGAGGGGCTAGCACAGTCGAGGAAGATGTGACCATTGGACACAGACATAGGTGGAAGTCCAGGGGAAGAGAGGCCGTGAACAGCGAGGAGATGGATGGTAAGCATGGGAGAGGTGCGATTGAGGGTGGCGAGTTGAGGGCACGTTCGCGCTGGGGTTGGATGCGGGACAGGCGTGGAGTACGCCTGTTGGTTGGGAGTGTCTGGTTTGTGCGATAGCAGGCCGTTACACACGTGGAGGAACTTGTAAGGGTTGGAAATGGTGCTGAGGCGGGTCATTGCATGAGCTGTTCTAGGGTCGGCGGTGATGGGAATTGAAGTGATGATTGTTGAGCCTTGGGAGTTAGGGCGTGGAACGGCGTCGGAGTGGGGGTTGTTTTTGTTCTTGTTGATCGTGAGGCG
>Ga0137358_10000634_pt1 | contig 16932 bp, 17 predicted proteins | sample Mad1_20_16metaG_FD_105551 | JGI IMG/M metagenome (GOLD analysis project Ga0137358, IMG submission 105551) | Vadose zone soil microbial communities from Angelo Coast Range Reserve, California, USA - Mad1_20_16 metaG | ecosystem: Environmental > Terrestrial > Soil > Vadose zone | place: USA... | reverse complement strand
TGGACCTACAGACTCAGTTTTCAACAGAAATTGATGACTTTCACTCTTGGCAACCATTTTTCCATATATTCTTGAGACAGCATGCCTTTGACAATTTACATGTACATACTAGAGACCTATTTTGAACATATCCCGGAGATTCCTGAACAAAAATGTGATGTTTTAGATTTAATAAAAATCGATTTCAACTACTGGGGGCCATTTCAACACCGCGCGGCATGATAGTACGTCAGATTTCGAATTCAATCGAGGCGCAGCTATGGTAACAGGCACATAGCAAGGCAACGAGAGCTAGGTGTCACCACTTTAAGCTAGTTGTCATGGAAAAAGAGACTTTCCTTTTCTGTTTTTTGTGTCCATATTCTGCGTGCGGAAACAGAATACGCAACTAACCAGTATGCCACCACTGGCATACAGCTCTTGAGATCGACAACACAACTAGCCGTCTCATAGTGCTGCTGTGTCAGCTCATCTGGTACAGATGAAGAAACATTTGGATCTGCCAGCGACCCACCCCAGATGTCCGGTTGTAGGACTCGGATTTATGTCGTGACGCTCAATTCCTCCCACCCAATTGGATCAGTTTGGGAGATTAACGGATACCTCCAAACCGGCTGTAGAGTGGATAGAAACCTTAAGAGCAAAGATTCAAAACATCGTTTAATTCGCATGCATGTGGCCAATCGCGGGGTAATTGAACGCGTCGCATATGAATCCTTAAGGCCTCAAGGGTGAAAAGCCATACATGCATCTGTTGTCGCCACCAGGGGAGTGAAGCAGGCGGTCACGATTGCCGATATGGACGCCATGCTACCTAAGACCTCATACGTACGATATGAGCCAAAAAGGTGCCAAGTACTTCCCAGGGCTGTGACTAAATACCTGGCGGTATATCACATAACAGAGGGTCGAATGATTGAACGTGGAAGGCAACGTGGGAAGAGAACGAATAGTGGACCCATCAAGTAGGTGGTACAATGTAATATAACGACATCATAAGGGGCATCACATACTGGTAGTATCTTAACTACAGTTCAGTCTCAAGGGACAGCATCATCTCCGCAAATCATGATCGTTGAGGTGTAATTACCTCCAGGTTGTGTTAATGTAACTTCTGGGACAACGGCGTTATAAGCTTCTGCATCAGTTGTACGGCCTGATCCATTAGCCTGGGACGCTCAACGACATAGTCTTCGCCGCTGAATCCCAGCCTCACGCAACCATGACGAGAGTAGATCCGAGCGGTATCAGTGATGTTATCAGGGCCCACGGTGGGAATCGGGCCATCGCCCAGGAGAACAGTAGTTTCTTTCTTCCTCCCCTTTATCACGCGGCTGGAAGCTGCCAGGGCTGGAAGCAATTCCACCGCACCGCAACGGGAGGAGAGCTGGACAAAGCCATTGAAGCTGCGTGGAATGAGGAGAGTGATACTACCTGCAGTATCGGACAGTCAGGCTCGAAGTCATCTCACGGGGCGGCGGCGGCGACCGGCCCCAATAGATAATTAACACACCTCTGCGAGAGTTTGCGTCAATGTGCACTGTCCTCATAGGAGAGATAGAGGCCTGGACAGGGTTAGACCGATAACAGCGATGAAATGCTAAACTATAAACTGACCACATCGAGGAAAATGTTACCTCGGCGCGTGTCCGAGCGAATCGTCGCAACGGAACGGAGAGCCGACTCTCCGTCAACGCGGAACGTTGCATGTATGCTACCGTGACGGGAGCGAAGCATGGCGGTCAGAGGTACTTTCTTCTTTGAGAGGCGATAGCCGCAGCGGCGCTTCTTTTCCCCCTGGCCATCAAGGACCATTTGTACAAGATCCTGCGCAGGTACCTGGGGAGCCATAGGATCGAGCGACCAAGAACCTATCTGATATTGAGCACCTGATAGCTCACGGTGCCAGTACTTATTGAAATCACCTCGTATTGCTTCCTGTTTCGTGTACATCTGCAGGCCGTTGACTGGTGGCCTGAACGGCGCCACTTCTTGCCTGCGTCTTGGGGGAGGTACGACCCGACGCGGGGAGGATCCCGAGGAAGTAGTCTGAATTGCCTGGGAGTAGGCAGGGGGATCATCCTCAGGCACAGCGCCGGTGGAAACCTACATCGATCAGAGGGTCAATAGCGAAACTCTTGTGTTGTGGAACGAAAATGAGCGTACCGGCTTATGATTCCCAGCTTCACCCTCTTTTGAGAGTTGATCCAGAGTTGTGAGGTAAGGCCGCTCAAGAATCATGCTCAGGGAAACGAAAGAGTTGGATGAGTTCTGGTGATATGACCAGGGTAATAAAGGGATGGGACTTGTTGTCTCTTTGTCGTGATTATAAGCAGGCAGAGCAGCTGCGGATTACCTATACGTGCCGTGCACATGCGTCGTGCACATGCATATATTAGTGGCGCTCGGCAGAATGCATGCCGTCCATCATACAGCTGTGCGTACCGCACTGTACAGCAATTCATAGATATTGGACTGCGCCGGATGAGGCGCAAGTGCGCGTGCATGGCCTTCTGGACCGCGTCGTGCGATCCTCGTTTTCTGGACACATCACCATCTAATGCAAAAAAAACTACTGTACAACTACACAGCGAAAAAAAAAAAAAACAATAGGGCCTGGCCGGGAATTGAACCCGGGACCTCCTCCAGATGACACCAGCCCTAAGAAGGAATCATACTACTAGACCACCAGGCCAATATAATGGGTTTCGACCTTGGCTAATAGGAGTCGATTACTTACGAAGATGGAGAGCTCGCCAAATGTCAGCCTCCATGTCGATGTCGTCGCAGTGGCAGCCGCAACTTTGGGGTTTGCTGCTTACTCGGACGGACACAAGCTGTGATTTCTCTTATCCTCTTTCCATGCACTGAGAGAATCCACCCTATCGAGGATGTCTGCCTCTTTCTGGTTGGACAACTCTGATGATTCGATCTTCTTTGCTCCCTCGAGCAGCTTGTCTTCGCGCTCATCGACCGATTCATTCAACATCGACAGCATTCCGGCTCTTGATAACTATCCTTCGCTTCTTTTGCCTTCGCATAGTCTTGATTCCTTGCCTCTTTGCGATATCGAACCCATCAAGGCTCCGCCATGCCCATCGACTACGCTTCGACGGAAAAGGTCTCAGCATACCTTCCTGTCGCTCATGGCCTCTCTTGCCGTCCCAAGGGGTAATCGTCTCAGCAAGAAGTATGCCAACGTACTCGTTTCTTCCCCGACGCCGCAGCGCCTGAAGAACATTCCGCAACTCAAACCGGCGTTAAGGACCTGGATTGTGAGCATTGGTTTACCATTGGGCCATATTATTGATTAGCTCTGTAGTCCGGTGTTCCCAGATCAAATCCCCCTGATATGGCACCTTGGTCTCCTCCTCGTGAGAAGCCTCACTATGTCTGGGTCCCTGAGGGTTCCTGCTTTCCTCCTTCGTATCTCAAGCGTTATCTTCGTGGGCGCTATGGCCCCGTCGCCACGCATCTGCCATCTACTCCCGGTAGACCTCGTCTGGTTGCTACCTCGAATCTCATCGAGCGTACTGCGTCCCTATCTCGGTCTCGTCCACTTCGTCGCTGTGCCTCTCATTATATACCTCATCCACGCGTGCCAGACCCCACGCCAGCATACATTCCGCTTTCGTTTCCACCTGTCCGCATCCACGGAAGACCCCGTCGCTGGTCTCTTAGTGTTCCACCGAGCTATCTTAGTACAGAAATTATCACTCGTCGCCTCGAGTCACAGCGAATCGATGCCATCACAGGTGCTGAGCCCGCTCAATCTGATGCATCAAACGATGACCCGTCTCTGCCTCTGCCTGCTATTAAGGTATCTACGTCGACTGCTACCATCTCAATATCTTTTCCAGGTTCTCCTGAACGCCCTACACCTACAGCTGAACGCCTTGCCATCCGGCGTGGACAGAAGATGCTTGCTCCCCTTAAGGTGCACTCTGCACAGCGTCCGGCTGAGGAGTATCCAGGCATCCCTACTGCTTTTCTTGGCACACCATCCGCATACTCGCCCCATTTCCACTTTACTTCGTCGATTGCGCAAGTCAATGCCACGTCTATACCCATTGGTGACATGATCAGTGCTCTACGGTCTCAGGCTGCTAGCCTGAAAGTTTCATCACCTGCAGAAGCTTGTGCTCCTCTGCTAGACATACCGCCTTCTTCGGCCAATTCCCTTTCGGCCTCATCGTCAGACATTGCCCCAAGCATCAGCGAGGACGATTGGGCATTTGCACATGACTTGATGTCGCGTTATGGCGATCATGCTCAAGATAGGGCGCCAGGTGCTAAGGCAAAGCATCGCATGCAACAAGTACCTTCTGCAAGAGAATCTCATGTACCTAGGGCCCGTTCAGCAACAACCAGCAGAGTGCAGCGTGCTTCGGTCCCTGCCGCATCGTTTACCCCGAACAACCGACCGAAGTCAAGTTCGGTCCCTCGCGCTGACCTTTCCAAACCTAGACACAGCACGATTATCACAAAGCAACGCAAAGATTACCCAGGAACTGTGAAATATGTATCCCATCCGAACTCCTCGCCCAGTCCGGCACTTAGACCACTTTCTCCCGTCATACCCAATCATTCGCGGGCTCTCCCATCCCAGTCGTCCAACAACTCAAGGAGTGATCGCTCAACCAAACGTCCTCCCGGGATATTGAAGCGCGTGAAGAGCGTCCGCTTTGCAGACATGCCAGAGCCAGAGGGTGCCAAGGACAATGCACCGTCGGAAAGTCAACCCCGTACGAGCACATCGAAAGATGCTGGGGGTTCTCCATCGCTTCAACCGTCTCCTCTGCGTACATATTTCATGCCCGAAGAATTGGTGGTTGAGACCCCGTCGAGACAGCCACCTGCTACTCCAACGACAGAAGAATCCACCCATGTTTTTACGGTGGATCGATGGGGCTCTGTTCAGCTGGGACCTTCCCAGGCCGTGAACTTGCACAGTTCTATTTTCAACCCGCCGTCGCTTCTTGCGACTCCAGAGTTATCTGACAAATCTTCTATGTCCGAGAGTCACGGTTCTCGAGCACCAAGGAGACTCGCGCTACTCGTCAGGGAGCACGACAAAGATAAGGGGAAAGAGAACAGTCCGCTTGCGTTGCGGGTGCAGAGGCGCGCGAGAAGGAACACGGAGGTCGACGAGAATGCTGCACGGCGTGCCTCACGTGGGAGTCGTAAGAACAGATTATCGAGTCCATTGAAGTCGTTCCTTGAGCGGTTGCGAGCATAATCGAATGCATTTTAGACATCATTTTTGTATCACACTGTTATTTGGTATCCTGTATCACCTCCATATCTCGTCAAGTTGAGGATTTTATTGGACATTGGGTGGTAGTTTAGCACAGCCACCCAAGAGTTATTGGCGAGTTCGATTCAACGCTGAATGCACCTCCCTCAGCTCCAGCCACCTCGCCACCACAAGCAGTTCACACATCTCACCAAAACCTCAAGAAAGCAACGTATCAGCCTTCAAGTGGAGTTGAACGTCCTATGCAATGCCGCGAGGTATTCCCAATGTCAAACGCGATGAATCGAAAGGGATGCGCTACACGACATTTCATGTGCCCCCACTGTATGTTTCAATCGCCTATAAAATGACCCCCATATCAAAACTATACCTCCAGACTCAACCCAAAGCACATGAGCACGTCGTATCTCAAGTTGGAGAATAACAGCATGTGGGGGCGGAAAGCAGCGCGGGGCAAAACCACGACGGACGAGCCACCACCAGAGGTGCGTCTGCGTCTAGCACCTTGCCCATTTGACACCACCTTCTAACGAACAAACGAACAATGGTTGTGCTTACGAATGTGGATTCGCCCCGGGCAGGGACGAAGAGGTTCGCACGTCGTCGTTATACACCTTGGGTCGCGCTATATGCGTGTCGGGCGTGCGTCCGACGTTACGCCCGTAACCGTACCCAATGTCATCGCGCGCAAGACCTCCAATGCACCCACGCCTACGTTCATCAAGAGAATCTCGCGCCCGCGGAAGGGTCATGGTCACGCGCGGGCGCTGCCATCAACGCCGACCAGCAACGATGAATACGCTGTGGCCCGCGGGTCTGATGATCCGGTGCGTCCCGCTGTTCTCACCGTAGCCCTGGTCTACCTCTCTTAGGTTGTGCGTGCTGAGGCTGAAGCTGACGAGGCGCGATGCGGATTGCAGTTTGATGAAAAGTTAGAGGTGATACAGGTGTCTTTGCGTGATCGCATGCGGTTCTACAAGCTTCGCGTTACGCCCGATGCTGCGACCAAGGGCGCGACGTTCAACGAGCAACTCAAACCCGAGCTCATACCAGAACAGAATGATCCGTTCTGCGTGGACTGGATCCACGACGTCGCAGCTGAACCTTATTATGTTGGGGAGAAGGTTCGTCCTGGCGTGTTTCTGACCGTTTCGGAGCGGGGGCTGCCTGACTGAGTTGTTTGGCAGGCACTAAGGCTTGCAGATCCCGAAAAGCAGGGGTATATCGTGAGATGGCCGATTTGGGGTGCCAGATTCAACACGCGAGACTACCCATCAAACGCTATGATTATTGACGACATCGAAACGATACTCGAGACGAGCTTGCAAGACTCATTTAATATTAATCGTCGGGAGTATAAGGTGACCTTCCTTTCGGAATAGGGGCGCGCATACATATGAAAAATACCAAAGGACTACTCCGTTGTGCTGGTGATACCCGATTACTACGATCGGCCCTACGTCCGCGACATGATTCAACTGTTGCTAATTCGCATGGGGTTCAAGCAGCTGTGCGTTCAGCAGGTACTCCCTAGTTTTTCTGCAGTGAGGAACTACTGATGAGGGGGCTAGGAATCACTGGCTGCTACGTATGGCGCAGGAATATCCAGCGCTTGTGTTGTCGATATCGGTGCCACAGCTGTGAGTATCGCGTGCGTAGATGAGGGTATGGTGATACCCGAGACAAGGTGAGGCTTTCTGCTCTATGTTCGTGAATCCGATCCGATTCGAAGTTGCCAGGATATGTCTGAATATGGGAGGAGATTATATTACCGAGTTCCTTTATGTTCTACTCGACAGAATCTGCTTCCCATACAGGGATATAGATCTTGCTCGATCCTATGATTGGAATGTGATGGAGGACTTAAAAAGCCGACTCTGTACTCTCACGGAGGTATGACAGGAACCTCCATTCTCCTCGGCCGAAATTTGTTGACGTGGCAAGCGAACAGGAGAATGTGGCCCTCAATCTTTACGACTTCGTCGTGAGGCGCCCAAATCGGCCAGCAGAGAAGTACGGCCTACGTGCCTATGATGAGATTATTCTGGCACCCATGGTGGCTCTGGTTCCGGTTGTCTCATGTTTCCAAACACACGCTGACCTCACGCTCATGTAGTGCCTATTTGAACCGCGTGTGATCGATTTCGATGAATTAAAGCAGGGTGGTCGACCATCACAGAGTCTAGGTATTTCAGAAGACATCGTCGATATGCGCGAGCCACGCGATGCGCTGATGGAAAAATACGTCCGTAGATCTTGACAATGTTATGGATGTGGTACTGATATTGATTTTCTCAGACCCAAGCCATGATCATTTCTACGCAGCACCTCTTCGCACCCCGGAACCTTGCGGCTCTCGAGAACGCTACTGGCCAATCCCAAAACCAGGATGCTCCGGCATCGGGCCAGCAGACCCCATTGGCTAATGCAACAGCAGCACAAGCCGGAGACGTGGCGTCGGAGGCGCCCGCCCAAGCAAAGTCGGACGAGACATCGACCTCTGATACCCCCATTGAGGGGGAGGCAACGTCAAAAGCACCGACGCCACCGCCGCCATCGTCTACGGGTGGCGCAGAAGAACCTGTGGCCGAAACTGCTGCAACCAGCCCTGGAACGGGCGAAGGCACGGGGACGACCTCGGGGGGTTTCAATCTCGACATTGCATATGAGGCGAGTAAACTGCCAACGGATGTTGCGATCTTTAACAGCGCGCGTGCTGCGGGCGGAGATGAGAAGATTCGCAAGTATCTGCAGGCGGTGCTCGTCGTTGGCGGAACGGCGCTTATACCGGGCATCTCGCATGCGCTTGAGAGCAGGTGCGTCTGCTGCTACGGTCGTGCAGCACAATCAGATTGCTGATGCCGTGGCGAACAGATTACAGGCCATTGCAACGCCATTAGTGTCAAATATGGATAAAGTTCAGATTATCCCTCCACCGAAGGGTGTTGATCCGCGTGTTCTTGTCTGGAAAGGTGCCGCAGTCCTTGGGAAAATGGATGGCGTCTCGGACCTTTGGTTGACCGCCACGGAGTGGGTAAGCATCAAAGCCACTCCCATGCGTGCATGTTTTCGTTCATTGGCGCTTACTCATCCACGTAGGACCTCTTGGGGATACGCGGTCTTCGCGAACGCTGCTTCTACTTATGACTCACTTCCATTCGGCCTCCGGTCTTGGCACTGAAACAATACAATTAGTTGATTACCATTTCTCTGCGCGTTGTTTGGCATGCAACAAGAAACAAAATTTCGTGTTCTTCGAGTCCGTTTGATGCTGCGCATCCAAGGGAACTGCGGTGGGTCAAGGGTGTGATGACTTGAGATTCGGGGAGTTCGGGCACAGTATGACAGTAGTCCGGTGAAACTATGCTCTTGAGATGTCTCTGAGAAGCCATGAGCAATGTGGTATGAAGACACATCCACAAAACCATAACCATGGGGTTGATGGGAGTAAACCTTAAGTGCGTATATCCTACGTGCTTCTATTAACGCCGTTTATCTTCGCTTGCCCGACTGTACCCCGGATCACCCGATCCCGCTCGTTTACCTCCAATATAACCTAACTTACAAACTGGTGGAGAAGGGCTTCAGGGGGGAATAGACCATACCAAAACATCTGCGCGCAGGCCGAATTCAGATTACCACACTTGGGGTGAAGCACGAGGTCAAGTGCGGTGCGGACTCTGCGGGGAAATTGAAAAGCGAGAACGTGATCGAGCGTTTTGGAAATGTCAAAGATGAATGGGCGATAATCGGGACAGCAGATGAGACTGACACGAAGGCATGCGGTGGGGGCAGGTCAACGGCCAGATGGCTCGAAAGCTGATGGCGAATGGCTATAACTATACCTGGGATGCCAATATCAAACACTTTTACGTGATTCACACGACCCTTTCAGTTGATCGATTTACGAGATTTGATTCCTTTCCCAGGTGTGTGTGTGGCCAACTAGCGGTCACCACATGACTCACCGCTTTTGCGCCGATTTGCGGCCCCAAGATGGAGGTGGATCTCATCATGCAAATGAGCAAGAATGGGCATACGGCATTTTCAAATCGTTCTGTAACCCCCCTCGCGCCACTGTTCTTGAATCGACAGTCATGTCATGTCTCCCTCTTCCATGGGATGGGTAAAGAAGGTTGTTGCCCGTGGCGCCTACATCGGATCCTATTTTTTCTTCTAATAGGGCTTGTTGGGCACATCTGGTGAATCCTTAGTAATCGATGGTCAGCCTGGACGTGGAGCGCAGTTCCACAATTCGCAAGAGCATGTACTCAGGCTGATAAGGAGCGACACAGAGACGAGCAGGATAACAAAAGTGGGGGGACATGGGAAACGCCCGAATAAATTTCCGATGGCGATCGGGCGCTTGGAGTGGAGAACTGGATCAGAAGGGACTGGAAGAGGGATAGAACACTGATGAGGGGTGTTACGGTCCCCTGTGTATCCCTGTACGAGAACTTTTTAAAGTTCGGCACAGCAGTGACTCGGAAGCGCCTTCACGGCAGAGGACGCGTACCTATCATTAGGCACTAAATCAGCAGACAAAAAAGCTACTGAGTTTGGAGCCAAGACGACCTTGTGAAATTCTTCGCCTTTGGCCTTTGGTTTCTTTCGAGAAAAAAAGGAAAAAAAGGCAGGATAAGGATGATCGAATGCCCAACTATTTCGGTCGTATAGCCGTACCCTGTCCAGTGGTACTGGGGTTCAGCAGGTCATTTCATCGCTTGGCTAGAAATGAGTTCTATCATCCCGCTCTTTGTGGTGTGCACTGAGAGGGTCTACCACATGATACCATGCACGATATTCTCGACTTGGCCATTGGAATCAAGTGGACCACGACCGGCATCATGGCATTTCGTAACGACTATTCCAGGGAGTTTCGTTATCTATCAATTTGGCAATGAGTGTCGCACCCCTCCATACTGCCAAAGTGCAACTAACGAAATACTTACGTCCGCCGTCAGACTCGGACCGGGGCGTCACGGTGTGTGGCACCGCTGACTCAGCTGCTGGGGGCAGCCGTTCACTGGCACATCATCGAGCCACGTTGGAGTTGGGCCACTCAGTGGTCCGTCACCCAGTATCCTTGAAAATGACGTTGCTTGCCGACCAGATATGACTCTCCGTCCGCTCGCAGCCAGCCCATTTCCGTAAAGCGAGAGGCTCACCAGGAGACCTGGGCCTGGTAAGCATGGGGATAGTAAAGCAAAGGCCTTTGCAGCCGTCAGTGAGTTGGCGAGTCGGAGTAAGAATCTTTGGTTACCCTCCTACCTTTAGCTGAATAGCCATCGAGATAGATTGAGTCTGCAACCCACTGCGACCCTACTCGTTCTTGCTTGGAGCACGCGAGCAGGGGATGCCCCTACTGTACTGAATTGAGTGCATCGTTCAGGAACTCATTCTAGTCATCTGGTTGCTAACACGACGCACATCGTGCGGCACTATGACACCGACAGTCACACCTACTGTAGCAGTGCCTCTCGCAACGTCATCTGCGGATGCCGAAAAGCCCGTTCGATACTGTTCTGACAGTACTCCGGATATCTTTCTGGGTAATTCCTCGGCAAGTTTGGAACTCAAGCCCCCGAGTCAGTGGATAGATTGTTATGGAGGGGGGAGACTACTACTGTAGTACGCCGCTTCGCCACACTCTCACAGGGTAGCCAAGGGCACCCGGGTTAGCCCGCATCGACTGAACTGGGGACTGTCGTGTCCGAGTCAAGGGGGATTCATTGCAACTTCTTTCTCCTGACCGATACCGCGATTCTCGAAACCAAATAGTGACGGCAGGCCCCTCTATTTATCCTACGGGTTCTACTGTATATTTCTACACTCATCGGAAACGCTTCACCATTCTTTCTCACGAGGTTCCCTGCCTGCCACTGGCACGCCACTTGTCGAGGGGGCGAAACGCCGTTCGCGCCACAGTATTGTATACCGCACTGGCAGTTTAAGTTTGGCTGGTATGACAGAATAGGGAAAGGAATGGCCACTGAATACAGTAAACCCCACCAACGACGACTGCTGTTCACCCCGCGCTGCGGTGGCTGCCAATTCAATGGGGGTGCCGCACGGGGTATAACTGTACATCGAGACACCAGAATTCTTCTCATTAAATGCCTGCACTACCACTTCTGCGTCGGGGGATGTTTTGACGGCGCGAAGCCCGCCCCCTGGACGATGAAACCACCCTTCCTCCGTCTTTCAGTCAACCGATTTTTCCTTTCTTCTGATGGGGAATCGCTTTGCTGACTCATTCATTGCTTTCGGTCATGTGTTAACTTACGCTTTCATGGGGAAAAAACACCGTCGGGTGGATACCCGTCCATAACACTGCTTGTCTTGAGCCCAAGACGGATAAATGGTTACTTAATGAGTAACACGCCGCAGTCAGCCCATTAAGGTCTCACTATTGTCCAGTTTCCGATGGTTTGATTGTCTCAGGGCCTGTGTGGATACTCCGATCCATCCCTAGGAGACTCGGCTGCTCCTTACCTTGCTTGAATCTGCATTTCCCCACTAAAACATAGGCCTTTGTTTTTAAATCAGTTACCCGATTGTAGAATACATTTCATTCCGTTATACATTTACAGTATCATGAAAACCCTTCTGTCCCCTCCCAGCATGTATACGCTTCACCTCATTGGTACCCCATCCTTCAAATGACCTGGATGTCGTTTCCTTTAAGGAAACCATGGTAACCAGTAGGACCAAATCGGTGTCCGACCGCACCACATGGTTCTCACACCAGTGGCGTCCACTACTCTGCGCTTCTGGAGGAGTGCAGAAATGGCAACGCTAATGTCATAGGGAAGAGGTTACAGGGGGAGGGGACGGCGCCAGCGAACGTTACGAATTTCTCTCTTTCCTACAGTACGGGTTCATAGCGGACTTGCAAAGTACAATCACAGAGAATGGAACTCACTTTGTTCACGTTCCGGGGAGACAAGGTTTGCCTGTCTTGCAGTGTTCCAGGTGGTGTCCCACGAGTTGTGTGAAGGGAATAATGCGTGCTGGGTTCTTCTGCTCAAGCGGCGTTCTCCGAACATTGGATGGGGACTGGGCCGCGCTGCACTGGCACAGAGACACCTGGAGAGCGGGGGATGGGAAGTTCTCGACACAAGCTCCGATGTACCTGCAAGCGCCATTCAGCGCTCGCGTCTTGTTTTCACAGGCAGCTATGAACCTGGTGACCCTAACCAATTTGTGTTTAGCTCTGAAAAGATAAAGGAGTGTGAGCCAGTAAGTAGGTTCGTGCCACCAGACACCTTGCGGAGTTAGGTTATTGTACTCAGTGAGGAAAAAAATTCATAACAGCATACCTAAGTAGGGGATGTCAGCTGACAACCCTACCGTGGAAAACAACCCAGCGGGCCTAAGCATCGGACAGTGCTATTCAAGGGAAGCTGCCGTTGGGTAGTGACCTGGGGTAAAAGATTGGCTGTGGAGTGTTCGACAATGGGTCATTGGACAAGTCTTCAGGCTATCTTTGCATAATCGATAACGGTGGCTGGTGACCGGTGACCACTCGAGGTCAAATGACCGAGCCTTCTTAGGGGTAACACATATCCCGAGGAGCCAGATTTTGCGCGTGTTGGACTGGTGGAGCAAAATCCACTATGGTATTTGAAGGGGTCAGCCAACCCTCGTCGAGTCCCATTTTTCGAGTGTGTGTTGTGGCGCGAGGGAGAAGAGGGGGGATGGTCGAGCGGGTGCTCCCAAGACCCACAGACCGAGGTGGCAAGTCTAACCGAGCCAGAATGCTGTGGCTCGACCCAGGCAACGGACAACATGCATGTCCTTTGGTGTGGCCGATCCACATTTTCGCGTGGATCAAGATAGGCAAGGATGCAGATCACCAGAGACCATGAAACCAACGCTGCACCGGAAGAGCAGGCAAGACGTCAATATGCACCGACGATGTGCGGTGTCACATAGAGTAGGCTGTAGGAGTGTTGTGGGCAGGACGATCCTACATCTCGATACACGAGCTAAGCCGGGAGACCAACATAATAGGAACGCCCCTGGGGCAGCTTTGATCCACGTTTTTGAGCGCATGCGTAATGCACAGCAGAGGAATGGAGCCCCCATACGGCCCAACAGCACAGCCAGAACATGTCGAATTACATGCGACAAGATCGGTAACGCATAGTACACGAGGGCCCAGAACACTGCTTGATCCGACACGTTTTACAGACATTGGGGTTTCGGAAACCGTCGCACACCGGCTCGGCCCAGAGTGCCCCAAAATGCGAATGCGGAATGCAGAGAGGACAGGACTCCGGGAGAGTAGGACTTTGGGTAACGCATCGCACGGACTCCGGATCAGATCACTTCCCATCCGGGCTTCCTTCCGCCCCGGATGGAAATCGGCGGCGCCGCACAGGATGATGGGACAGAACGACGTACCGACCGAATTCGGCACGAAGAAACATTAAAAACAATAGCGGAAGCGCCGGGAACCACGTGGATGAGTGCATGTCAATATTTACGATTATGGACGCTTCCCCGGAGTCTCGGCGTGCTCGGGTTACAAATTTGGCCACGTCGCGGCGTCAACGCGGTGGGAAATGCATGGAAGCCGTTTCGCACCATCTGTTTTAATCACCCACTCGAACATTTATTTTCGTGGACGCGGTGCGGACGACGGCCTCGTGCCCTTGCTTCCTCTGTCACGGTTCTCTGACTTCTGATCCAAGTACTCCTCTTTTTTTTTCTTCAAGCCTGACGTCGTGCGGCGATAGAAGAACCAGCTGAGCCGCTGGCTGGGTTTCGAGTCGGTTAATGAGAACTCGTTACTTCAGGAGATCGTATTTCGGAGGCTTCCCGGCCAATGCTCGTAGGAAGGTGTCCGGCAAAACTAGCGCGCCGTATGCGGTCTTCAGGTACCTAACCAGACTTTTGGTGCCATAATTGGACTTGAGCCGAGCATGACGGCGTATGCCTACCTCGTACGCAGCATGTGGAGGTGCTTCTCCTTGCATATGTAGGGGTCCAGCGAAGCTCAAAGGATGCTGAGTTATCTTCTTCTCAGAAACGGCATGTCTTCCGATATTTCCAAATAATCCGGCAAGCCCCAAGCCTTCCATAGCTAAGGAAGGAATGAATCGCGGGTCCGAACTGCGAGCCTTTCGCAATGTGGTCGAAGTGAGACATGGATATGCATTATAGACGCCGACAGCTGAGCTCAGCCTGAGGCGAAGCTGCTTAAGCAGTCTTATTCCGGGTATGTAGAGTCCAGCTGGGGTATGCAAACCATTGTTAGCTTCACCGTGGCTACCTGCCTTCTGAGCTGTTTTTTTCTCCTCTGGCACGCGGCGTTTTAGGTTTGGCAGACGAGGGTCTCCGTGTGTGGCGCTGAGTCGGGCGCTTGGGCTTGATATCATGGTGAGAATATGAACAAGATGATTCCACCTCCGAACAACCAAGGATAGGCGATCTCCCCTCCACTGACAGATTGAACCAACGGATCAACTTGAGGGCGACCTTGATATTTAGCGAATTGCTGCCGTCGAAACCCAAGATCTGGCGTAGCCGTAAGCGATGCGAAGCGCCCCACACGATATTCCGTATTTAGTAACCGATGAAGCTCATCCACCACACAAAATTACTCATTTTGGCCGGCTTTGGCCTCAATCAAGAAATATGACAGCTGAGATGCGAAGGCAGGCTCTGGGTGACCAGACCAATTCGCCGGCAGACTGAGTTGAATGATTGTCACTGCCAATTCGGGCGTTGACGTTGAGCGTCGCGACTGACGATACCGTACCAAGATGGACGTCAATGGCCTCCTCACCAATATTGTGCAGGGAAATAGACCCCAGCATGCACCATCAACTTAATGACGCGACTGGCACTGTATCAGCTAGTTGCACCATCTCTACGAGCGTTAAGCCAGAGCTTTCAGTCGCGGATGAAAGAATGATGCATGCAGTACGTAATGATCAACCGAACTTAGCTGATCTAACATTCTCCCATAATTCCGAGTCTTCGCGATTTCCATTTGACCTTCATTATATTTTGTCTGTAGAGCCTTGCTCAAAGGAATGAAAACAAGGTGCAGGGAACCGGTGAGGGGGGTAGACAGGCTGAGGTGCCATAAACGACTACCGTACGTTAATTACCATAGAATTTCGAGTTCCGACAATATACGAGACTTGCATATCAGTACGGTACTGTAGTATATTTCTTGACGTCTGTTGATTGTGTGCCGAGGGAAGCAGTCGCACTTGCCGGCCACGCAGTTCATGAGCGCCAAAATTTCCAGGGGATAGACAAGACCAGGTAATAAAGTTGTGCGTGCGATGATACACCTACTGACACACGTCAGACAAATAAACTCCGAGAATGAAAATGATTCCCGACTGGGCTTACAAGCCTGAGGACCACAAATGAAATTCCTGAAAATTCCTGCAAGTAGTTTTCATAGATGACCCAAGATTTCAAGCTGAGAACGAAAAACCATATAGACAAGTCCTGAAAGTCTCACGAGGCGCGAAGCCTAGTGAGAGGCCATCTAGTACCCTACACAGCATGTGCACAGCATACACGTTGGATCCGCGCAACGTCGCCGCCTGGGCGTGTTCAACACTGCTTTCACAGCCCACGGCGACACGCAGTAGAGATCAACCTGGTAAGCGCCGGGCCGTCCGAACAACAACAAAGAGACATCATTTAGGGAGCAATCGAGCAACAGCTTTGCACCCCTGGCATTGTCAATTACTGGCAAGGCAGGCCTGCGCGCTTGCATGAGGCAGAAGGAGATGAAAGGGTCTTCTATATATAGGTTATATCGGGTTACGCGGAGTGGTTGCGAGGGATAGTGTTTGATGGCAGGACGGAGGAGAACGAAAGGGAGAGTTGAGCAGGAGATGTGCATGTATGCACGCGCAGCGCAGTTGCTGACAACGCGAGGCCCACGCTGTTTAAGTTAGAAAAGGGGTGAGTATGTTGTAGAGAGGTAGTCTCGTTCCCAGACGTTTATAGATATTGGGTCGGAGTCATGTCGGAGTGTTGAAAATCGAAACACGGATTTCTATAGAACGTCTGGTGACTTTCGGTCGGGCGGGTGTGGGTGAGGTGCACGTGACATAGATACACATTTTTTGAGGCCGTGTTGTCGATTATCGCGCGCAGTATTGTATCGAATCCGCGCGCCTTTTCCCTTTTGACTTTGGGTACAATTCGAGTTCTGAATTCGAAGACGAGCTCGATACTTCTGGAGCATAATGACAGCGCATGGCAGGTACAAGCCCACATCAACGGCAGACCAAAAAGTTTAGAGTAAAACCCTTTATTGATAGGCATGACATTTATAGGTACAACTAGGCACGATAATGACCAAGGGTCATGCGTATAAATGACTCATAATTCACGCTGCCATCGCTGCTGCTATGTTAATGAGGTGGCTCCAACAGTAGAGGGAAAACACGCACGCGTCAATCTGTATGCCTTTGAGTAACTCATCCACCTCATAGGATGTCTTTCCCCCAAGTTGCATTATGCACATACCGCAGCTCCCTCGTGCCAATGACTCTCTTCATCGAAACCCTGAAACCCACGGATGAACGGACTCCTCTACATGGAGCGAACCTGTGTTGTCGCTCTTCCGGGAAGGTGTGACGGAGTCGTGAGAATGAGAGGAAGGAGTAAGGGCTGCAAGGCGAGCAGACCGA